>Ga0163147_10005227_pt1 | contig 15938 bp, 17 predicted proteins | sample OliLakLV19MP6G1_FD_148597 | JGI IMG/M metagenome (GOLD analysis project Ga0163147, IMG submission 148597) | Freshwater microbial mat bacterial communities from Lake Vanda, McMurdo Dry Valleys, Antarctica- Oligotrophic Lake LV.19.MP6.G1 | ecosystem: Environmental > Aquatic > Freshwater > Lake >...
GTGTCGGTGGGCGCATGATGTCGGCATTCCACAACGGCGCCTGCGCGCCCGGCGCCGCGGGTTCGATGAACGCGTCGACCGCCTTGTCCAGTCCCAGATTTGCGAGTGAACGCACATCCTCCGGAGCGCCGCCGAATCCCGCGCGGTGCAGGAGATGGTGGGCCTTCCAGTAATCAAACTTCGCGGCGGGCAGTGGACGGAGCGGAGGAGGCGCCATGCGATGCTTCGTTCTGTTCTATCGACCTTCTGGACTCGGCGCGCCCGAGATTCCCGAGTTTTCGCGGATTGTCGATGTTCCACCGCGCGGCGGGGGCAGTGCGAAGTGAAGGAGGGCAATCAGGGCGAGAGGAATCGGCAGGAGCCAGGTGTCGAGCGCAATGAAGCCGCGGGCGGCCAGCGGCGCGAGGGCCAGCACGACCACGCCGAAGAGGACCACGCGCCCGCGCGTCACCGGCCAGCGGCGCGGGCCCGGTGGCATGAAGAGCGCGACGTACGCGGGAAACAGCAGTCCGTAGCAGCCGAGGAAGAGCAGGTAGGTCGTTTCTGCATCGATGCCGAACAGCGAAGACGCCTCGACCGCGAGCACGCCTCCTATCGCCGGCACGAGAATCACCATCTGGCGGGCGCGCTGCGTGTGAGGAACCGGTGCGCGTCGCAGTTCGCGGACATGCACGGCAATCGTGAAGATGAGCTGCGTGACGAGGTGCGCGAGCACGGCGGTCAGCAGCGTCTCGATCCGCAGTCCGCCTGTCGCGCCGTAGGCAGCCGTCAGGAGAATGACGACGAAGAACGAGATCCCGAACACGCCGAATGCATGGACGCTCGATGTTCGCTGCCGCGCCCGATGAAAGGTGCGGTCGAGCCAGGGACAGAGAAGAAATCCGAACACGATGATCGGCGCGGCGAACCACAGCGACTGCGCCGTCGGCATGTTCGGGTGTCCACCCATTGGAATCGTGCCGAGCGGCGCGAATCCGACCTGCGTCCAGGCGAAAAACGAGACGCCCGTGATCAGCACACCCAGCCACGGCCAAGCCCGCTCGGGCGCGAGACTCAGGAGGATGGCGACGACAATGCAGCCTGCCGGCACGAGCCAGCCCATCGGCAGCGGTGATGACACAGGCTCGCCGTGCGCCGAAACGAGCGCGCCGGCAAGCCACGCGAGAAAGAACATCTGATAGGCCACCGTGATCGCCGAGAACACAACCATCGCGCCGGCATGGTCGCGGCACAGTCGTTCACTGGTCGCCTTGCTGCAGAGGTAGCCGAAACCGGCGCAACCGAGGACGTTCGGCACGGCAAACACCGCGAAGCCCCACCAGCCCCAGTGGCGCAGCATGATGATCGGGAGATACATCCCGATGCACCACGTCCAGCTGGCAGTGCAGAAAAGCCCCCATCCAAGGGGATTGCCGATGCGGGCAAGCATGCGGGGGAGTGTAGAGGAGCGTGCGGCGCGGAAGGGTCGTCCGCACACTCCAGCCCAGCTACTTCGTCTTCTTCCGCCGATCGCGCCGCGCCTGCGCCATCGACTTCGGCGTGCAGTGGAACGTGATGGCACAGCGGCCGACGAGCATTTCGCGGCCGCGCTTCTTCAGCTGCTGACGGATTTCCATCTCCAGATCGATATTGAACTCGCCGCCCGCCTTGATCTTGTTGTCGAGGTCTTCGCTCTGCACGATCTCGTAGATCGCAGGACCGAAGCACGGCCGCAGGAAGCGATAATTCATCGTCTTGCAGACGACCGTGAAGTCACCGCCGCACTTGCCGAACAGGTACATGCCGCCGGCGACTTCCGAGTTGCCGAGGAGTGCCGCGCCGGCCATCGCGTTGTACCAGTTGCGATTGAATCGGGTGAACGGCAGGATCGCGACGAAGCGGCTCGTGCCGTCGCGCTTGACCGAGATTCCGGAGCGAAATGCGAATGGAAGATAGACGAGCGAGAAGGCGCGCTGAAAGAATGTGTTTTTCGTCGAGAGCCGCGACAGCCAGGCTTCGGCCCGCTGCGTGAGGGAACGCTTGGTCTGGGGACGCGCGAGGGCAGTGTCGGCGAGCGGTTCGGCCGCAGCGGAGGGACTGATGGGGTTCGACGAAGACACGGGTGGCAGTTCACGCAGCGGGGACGGCGGTCGATGAGGGGCGGTGTGCGGTGTGCGGGGGGTGACATCGTACGTGCAGCCGGGGCGAGGGTTCCAGCGCCGAGTTGCACTCGATGGCTCTTTCCATGATTCTGTCGGCATCCATGCACAGCCTGACCACACGTTCGGACTTGGATCGCGGCGGCGTGTGCGGCGTGTGCGGCGTGTGTTCATGGTCGCTGCGCCCGGCCGATCCGCATGAGCTCGTGGCGCAGCTACGGGCGTGCGGGTGTGATGCTGTGCAACTGGCATTGACGCCGCTCGTCGAGGCGCCGACCGTGTGGGGCGCTGCGGGAAGCGTGCTGCGCGATGCAGGCATCCGCGTGATTTCCGGCATGCTGGCGACAGTCGGCGAGGACTACTCCAGCATCGACGCTATCGCCCGCACGGGTGGCGTGCGGCCTGATGCCACGTGGCCGGCGACGCGCGAACGCGCCGCCCAAGTCGCCGCTGCGGCGCGGCGGTTAGGTATCCGCCTTGTCACGTTTCATGCCGGGTTCATACCGCATGACCGCGGCGATCCGGAGCGCGACACGATGCTCGCACGCCTGCGCGCCATCGCGGCGATGTTCGGCGACTTCGGAATGCAGATCGCGTTTGAAACCGGTCAGGAGCCCGCGTCGGTGCTCGTCGACGCGCTCCAGGACCTGGGGCACCCGTCCGTCGGCGTCAACTTCGATCCTGCCAACATGCTGCTGTACGGGTCGGGCGATCCGGTCGAGGCGATCGGGATGCTCGCACCGTGGGTCAAGCAGGTGCATGTGAAGGACGCGGTCGCGAGCGGCGTCGCGGGCGTCTGGGGGAGGGAGGTGCCCGCCGGCACTGGCGACGTCGCGTGGCCCGCATTCCTGGCGGCCGTCGCACGGTGCCCGCAGCGTCCGCCGCTGGTCATTGAGCGGGAGGCGGGACCGTCGCGGGTCGCGGACATCGTGCTGGCTCGGGAACTCATCGCCCGTTTGACCCGTGAGTGACGAACACGCGGCGCACGCGCCGTAGGATGCTCGCATGCCAACGTATGTCTATGCAGTGATTCAGCCCGATGGCACCGATGGTGAGGTGTTCGAGATAATGCAAATGATGAGTGAGGCAACGCTCACGAAGCACCCCACAACGGGCAAGCCTGTGCGCCGTCTCGTGACGGCGCCGAACCTGTCGCTGCAGTGGAGCGAAGGCGCGAGCAAGGACAAGCTGAGCGACAAGAATCTCGAACGGCTCGGGTTCGCGAAGTATCAGAATGCCGGAGACGGCCGGTTCGAAAAGCGGGCGGGTGCCGGTCCCGACTCGATCGCCGCGGACTAACTCGTGACGGCCGCCAAGCACGCACCATCGCCACGCGAGCGGATCGAGCAGCTGCGCGAGCACCTCGACCGCGCCAACCGCGCGTATTACGTCGACGCCAATCCATTTCTTGCGGACAGCGAGTACGACCGATTGCTGAGCGAGCTCGTCGAGCTTGAACGCCAGCATCCCGAGTTCGCGGACCCCTCCAGTCCGTCGCAGCGCATCGGCGACGCGACCACCGGCGGATTCGCCGTCGCGACGCATCGCGTGCCGATGCAGTCCGTCGACAACAGTTACTCCGTCGAGGATGTGCGGACGTGGCACGATCGGTGTCGTGCAGCGCTGGTCGAGGCCGAGCTGCTGGGCGCTGACGACCCGCTGCCGATGGTGTGCGATCCGAAGGTCGACGGCCTGGCAATCAGTCTGCGCTATGAAGACGGAGTCCTCGCGAGCGCTGTGACGCGCGGCGATGGCGAGAAGGGCGACGTCGTCACGCGTAACGCGAAGGCGATCCGTTCGATTCCGACGCGGCTGCATGCTCCGGGCGGACTTCGCGTGCCGCACGTCCTCGAAGTCCGCGGCGAGATCTACATGCCGAGCGACATGTTCGAGAAGATCAATGCCGAGCGCGCGGAAGCGGGGGAGCTGCTGTTCGCGAATCCGCGCAACAGCACCGCGGGAACACTGAAGAATCTGGATCCGCGCATTGTGGCGCGGCGCGGCCTGCGATTCTGTGCGCATGGTCGCGGCGAAGCAGCGGGTGCCGTGCCGGACTCGTGGTGGGAATGGCTCGCATATCTGCGCGCGTTGGGCATTCCGACCAATCCGCACGCGCAGCGCTGTGTGACGCTGAATGATGTGCTCGCCGCGATCGAAGCGTTCGCGGCGCCGCGCCGCTCGCTGCCGTACGCGGTCGACGGCATGGTCGTGCGCGTCGATCGGCTGGAGTTTCAAACCGCGCTGGGCTCGACGAGCAAGGCGCCGCGCTGGGCGATCGCGTTCAAGTATCCCGCTGAACAAGGCGTGACGACCCTGCGCGAAGTGAACTGGCAGGTCGGGAAAGGCGGCACACTCACGCCGCGCGCGACGATGGAACCTGTGGTGCTTGCGGGCACGACGGTGAAGCATGCGACGCTGCACAACATTGAAGAGATCCGCCGGCGGGATGTGCGCATCGGCGACACAATCATCGTCGAGAAGGCTGGGGAAGTCATTCCGCAAGTGGTGCAGCCCGTGCTCGAGAAGCGCATCGGCACCGAGCGCGTGATCGAGCCCCCGACGGCATGCCCGGCCTGCGGCGGCGCGGTCGAGCAGGAGGGGCCGAAGCTCTACTGCGTGAATCCTGAGTGTCCAGCGCAGTTCCGCGAGCGGCTCAAGTGGTTCGTAGCCCGCGATCAGATGGACATCGATGGCCTCGGCGAGAAGCTCGTTGATCAGCTCGTCGAGGCGAAGCTCGTGACGCACTTCGCGGACCTGTTCATGCTCACGCGCGCGCAGCTGATTTCGCTGGATCGTATGGGCGAGAAGAGCGCCGACAATCTGCTCGCGGGGATTGACGCCGCGCGCGGGCGCGGGCTGGCGCGCGTCCTCGCCGGCATCGGGCTGCGGCACATCGGGACGAGCGCGTCGAAGACGCTGGCGAAGGCATTTCCCGATGCCGATGCGCTGCTGGCCGCGCGCGAGGAACAACTCGCTGAACTCGAGGACTTCGGCGCGATCACCGCCGCGAGCCTGGCGCACGATCTCAGCACGGAACGGATTCGGGAAACGTTCGACCGTCTGAAGCAAGCCGGCGTCGACCTCGCCAGCCCGCTGTACCGCGCGCGTGAAGAAGCCGTCGTGATCGCGAGCCCTGTCGCGGGAAAAACGATCGTGGTGACGGGCACCCTCGAGCGATGGTCGCGCGGCGAGATTGAAGAGCTGCTGGAGTCCCTGGGGGCGAAGGTCTCAGGCAGCGTGTCGAAGAAGACGGATGTGCTGATCGCCGGAGCGGAAGCCGGTTCCAAGCTCGCGAAAGCGCGCGGTCTTGGGGTCGAAGTCTGGGACGAGGCGCAGGCCATCGCGGCCCTCGACTCCGCCTGATCTTGCCCCCGCGATTCCGATCCGGCGCTTCCCGTAGAATTCGCGTCCACATGGGTCAATTCACTCTCGGCCTCCGCAGTCTTCTGATCAAAGCGGCGATCTTCGTCCTGCTGGCGGCACTGCTGGCGTGGCTGCTCGGCGGGACGCTGTTTCCCCGGGCCGTCACCTCCGACGGACCCGCCGTGGCCTGGAATGGCGCGAAGTGGCACCTCCGCGCGTCGCTCGGCGGCGATCAGCCAGGCGTCCTCCGGTGGTCGCTCATGCGGCAGCGGGACAGTGAGACGGCGCAGGCCTGGCCGGACGACCGTCCGCTCGACCGATTCGCTGAGGCTGCAGGTCCGCTCGCGACAGAGGGCGCGCTGTACGTGGCGTTCCGCTCTCGAGACGCCACGGAGTGGACGCTCTTCACGATCAGGGACGCGGGGTTCGAGTCAACGGTGCTGCCCGATCGGCTGGAAGTGGAGCGGCAGTTGAACCGCGTGCGGAACGGACTTCCTCTGCAGGCGCCGGATGCACGGCCCTGATCTCGGTGAGACACGCACACGATGCAGAACGTCGAATTCAAAGCCGAGATCCGCGACCTCGAAGTGGCGCGTCGGCAATGCGCCCTCATCGGCGCGCGTCGCGCCGGCCGCGTCGCGCAGATCGACATGTACTTTCGCATCGCCGAGGGCCGGTTGAAACGGCGCGAGTCGACAGAGCTGCTGCTGAACGAACATCCCGCGGAACGGCCGCTTGGGAGCGTCGAGTGGATCTTCTACCAGCGGCCGGATTCGCTCCTCGCCCGCATCTCGCAATACACGATCTTCACCGACGCACAGGCGCGCGTGCGGTATGGCACAGCGACGCTCATCCCGTGGAAGGTCGTGCGCAAGAGCCGCGAGCTCTGGCTCGTTGACAACGTCCGCATTCATCTTGATGACGTGGATCAGCTCGGTCTGTTTATCGAGTTCGAAGCAGTCGTTTCCGCACGCCATGACGTTGTCGAGTGCCGCATGATGGTCGCGCACCTCCGAGAGCAGTTCGCGCCGATTCTTGGAGAACCGATCAGCGGCTCCTACGAAACCCTGGCGCCGGAGCTCGAAGACAGCGAGCGAACCATCCGTCTGCCCTGAGCCTAGCCGCTCAAAGCGTCAGCGCCCCCTGGAAGATCGCGACTGCCAGCACCAGCGCGACCGCGATGCGCCACACGCCGAAGATGACGAACGAGTGTGTCTCGAGGTATCGCACGAGCCACTTCACAGCGAGCGCTGCGCTCAGCGCCGCGACAGCGATTCCGACGACGACCGGCAGCCATCCGCCGAGCGGCACGACAAAATCGAGTCCGTGATCTTTGATCTGCTTCATCAGCTTGTACGCGCATGCCGCGCTCAAGGTCGGCAGGCCGAGCAGGAATGAGAACTCCGCAGCTTTCGCCGGCGGCAAGCCAGCGGTCAGTCCGCCGAGAATCGTCATCATCGAACGGCTCGTGCCAGGAATCATCGCCACGCATTGCATGAGTCCGATGATCAGCGCGTCCTTGACCGTGAGATCCTCGATGTTCCGAAACGGCCGGCCCTCGCCGGACTCCTGCCGCCGGCGCAGGCCGTCCTGCCACGGCTTGATCGCGATGAGCAGCACACCGCCGGCGAACAACATCACGATCACAGGAATCGGTCTGAGCAGATATGCATCGATGAGATCGTCGAGCAACAGTCCGAACACCGCGGCCGGCAGGAACGCGACGACGAGCAGCATCAGTAGCCGTCGTCCCGCCGCGTCCGTTCCGCCGACGCCGCGCAGCATGCTCTGCACGCGGGCGCGGTACAGACCGAGCACCGCGAGGATCGCGCCGCCCTGAATGATGATGATGAATGCGTCAATGGACTGTTTCGATTCGGGCGTCTGGCCGAGTCCGAGCAGCCACGCCGTGAGACTGAGGTGGCCCGTGGAACTCACCGGAAGGTATTCGGTGATGCCTTCGACGAGGCCGAGCAGGATCGCTTGCAGGATGTTCATGAAGGCGCGTCGGGAGGTGTCTGCAGCCAGGGCATCAACGCGCGCACGCGTGCACCCGTGTCTTCGATGGGATGTTGTCGGCTCAGTTGGCGTTGCGCGTTGAGCCAACCGTCGCCGTTCGCGTGATCGTCGACGAGCCGCTTCGCGAACCCGCCGCTGCGGATCTCCGCGAGGATGCGGTCGAACTCGGCGCGGAGTCCGGGGCCCGCGATCCGTTCCGCCGCTTCGAACGCCCCGAATTCCGCCGTATTCGAGATCGCGGCGCGCATGCCTGCGAGGCCCCGGCTGTACACGAGGTCTGCGACCTGCTTGGCCTCGTGGCAGCATTCGATGTACGCAAGCTCCGGCGGATATCCGGCGGCAACGAGCGCCTCGTACGCAGCGACGATGAGCCCGCTCAGTCCGCCGCACAGCACCGCCTGCTCGCCGAAAAGATCGGTTTCGGTCTCGTCGGCGAACGTCGTCTCCAAGATCCCCGCTCGGGCGCAACCGATTCCGCTCGCCCACGCGAGGGCCAATGCGCGTGCATCGCCGGCCGGCGATTCGTGGGCGACAGCCACGAGGCCCGGGATGCCCTGACCAAGCACAAAGCGTTCGCGCAGCGTGGTCCCGGGACCTTTCGGCGCCACGAGGACGACGCCGAGATCGTCGCGCGGCCGCACCTGCTGGTAACGGATCGAGAAGCCGTGCAGAAAGCCGACGGTCGCGCCCTGCCGAAGATGGGGGGCGATGTGGCGTCCGTACACCTCGGCGTGCACTTCGTCGGGAAGGCTGACGATCAGAAGATCGGCCTCCGCCGCAGCGCCGTCCAAGTCCGCCGTGCGGAATCCAAGGCCGTCCGCCTCGCGGCAGCCGTTGCCGTTCGGTCGCCCGCCGATGAGGACATTGATGCCGCTGTCGCGCAGGTTCAGCGCGTGAGCCCGCCCTTGGTTGCCGAAGCCCAGGAGCGCGACACGACGGCCTTCAAGCGGAGTTCGGGGTGCATCGGCATCGCCGCGAAGGACGCGCATCGCTTCAGGATACCTGTCCTGCGAAGGACCACTGGCTGGTGCAAGGATTGCAATGGCTTTGTGCAGCGATCGCCGGTCCCAGGCTCAAGTGGTCCGTCTGTGCGGCCGATGTGCGAGGGGGGACGCTTCGCCCCAGCGCGACGGGACAGCGCGACGGGACAGGACGGCCTCGGTTCCTCCACTCCACAGACTGCCGGGAGCATCAGATGGCACCAGATCAGAACAGCGACGGTCGTGAACGTCGGCGCCATGCGCGATTCAAGGTCGTGCCGATGTACACGCGCCTGCAAGTCCGCGGTCCCGCCGATGATGCCCTGCCCCTTGACGGGCACGTGTACGACATCAGCGAAGGCGGCCTGCGGTTTGAGCTCGACGAGCCGTTGCCGGAAGGGGAGCGGGTCACGGTCGAGATCGATCTTCCCGGCTGTCAGAAGCTCATCAAGGCATACGGCAAGATTGTTCGAGTCAACGACCGCGAGGACGACCCCGGTCCGCGCCGCATGGCCCTCCGCTTCGACAGCTTCGTTGATGAAGCGAGCAAGCGCGCACTGAGCCGTTATCTCGGAGAAGGCTGGCTTGAGGAAGAGCGCGCGGCCTGACGGAACGCGCTCGCGACGCGATCCGCGATCTCACCGGGCGTCCCTGCGTTCACATCGACGACGGCATCAGCGAGCTCCAGATAGCGAGGCCTTCGCGCCAGCGCCAGCACCTGTAATTCTTCAAGGACACCGAGGCCGGTGATGCTCGTGCGGTCCCCGGGACCGGCATGAAGTCGTGCCTCCGCTGTCGCTGGACCGCAATCAAGCATGATCACACGCGCGGCATCTCGCCGTTCTTTGAGCAACGCGGCGATAGAGGGAACGAGCGGGGCACCTCCACCCAAGGCGAGAACCGCAGGCGCGAGCGGCGCTTGAAAGAATGCTTTGGCAGCGGCTGCTTCCGCGGCGCGCCAGATTGGCTCGCCCAGTGAAAAGACCGCCGTCACCGACGTGTGTCCGAGCCGTCGCAGCGCGAGGTCGTCGAGATCGAAGAATTCGATGCCAAGCCGCTGCGCGAGCAGCTGGCCGATGGTCGTCTTCCCCGCGCCACGCAGGCCAATGAGACAACAATGGGGCGCGCCCGGCGCGGTCGGCACCGTGGGGTGCGCGGGAAACTCGTTCAACGAAATCTCCCGCGGCAGGTGAGAGGGAGGCTTTTGCCCAAAGCGCGATCAGCGCGTGTGCCGGCAGCGCGATCAGCGGGTGCGGATGCGGCGGCCGATGCGGCGCTGGCGATTCAGAATCCTGCGGCCGGCACACGCGCTGATGCGCCTGCGGAAGCCGACCTTGCGCACCTTCTTGATGCGACTGACCTTGTGGGGGTAATGCATAGGAAAAAAACTCGCGGGCGGGGGGTGCCAGAAGCGGACCGGGAAAGGTAACACAGCCCGCCGGGGAGAGCAAGCGTGGTGTTTGGGGGCGCGTTGGCGGTTCCGGGAACTGTCGGCCAACGCCGCACCGTGGCTCGGCTGCAGCGAAGCGCTTGCATTGCCGATAGCCAGCGGGGATCGTGTCCCACGGGCGAGTCCTCCAGCCGTTGCGTCGTCGCGATGACTGGAGCACCCGCCGACAGCTCATACGAGGTCCGCGCGCGATCGCGTCGCGCGGTCCGCAATTCCCGCGGAACGGGATGTGATGTCGGTACCAATGAATACAGGTCCGTCTGAGACCACCGCCGAACTCGTTGCCTCGAGGGCGCTCGCCCACGCCGCCGCGCAGGCACTCTCCAATCCGGAGCGCCGCACGACGCTCGCCATGCCAACCGAAGACTCGCCCGAAGCGGTGATCGAACGCATGATCGGTTACGCGTTTCACGACCGATCGCTGCTGGCGAAAGCGATGGTCCACGCATCGATCGCCACATCGCGTCTTGAAAGCAACGAGCGGATGGAGTTCCTTGGCGATGCGATCCTGGGCATGGTGATCTGCGACTATCTCTTCCGCAGCTATCCGAACGCGCTCGAAGGGGAACTCACGAAGATCAAGTCGAACGTGGTGAGCCGGCGCACGTGCGCCGAGATCGCGCTCTCGATCGGACTCGACGAGGGACTGCTGCTTGGCAAAGGCATGGGGACGCGGGAAAACCTCCCGCAGTCACTAGCAGCCGCGGCGTTTGAGGCGGTGATCGGCGCGATCTATCTCGACGGCGGCCTTGAGAGCGCGGCACCGTTCGTTCTGAAGCACCTGTCCGAGCGCATTGAGCGAGCCGCGCGCCTTGGCCACCAGCACAACTTCAAGAGTGTGCTGCAGCAGGCGCTGCAACGCAGCGGTTCCTGCAATCCTGCGTACGTCATTGTCGACGAGCGCGGCCCCGATCACTCGAAGTGCTTTGAGATAGCGGTCGAGGTTGACGGCCGGCGCTTCCCCGGATGCTGGGGCACGTCGAAGAAAACAGCCGAGCAGCAAGCCGCGCTCACGGCGCTGCTTGAGCTCGGCTTTGCGACGACCTCCGAGGACGGTGATGTTCTGATCCGGCGGATCGAAGACGGCGAGGGCATTCCTCCGCCCGCGCAGCAGGCCGAGGAGCGTGCGACTTCGCCCGAGTAAGGCTGTCAGTGCGACAGATACCGCAGCAGGAACCACGCGCCGCCGGCGTGCACAGCGATGGCGACCACCGCCGTCGTCGCGTACGGCCACCACTGGCGTGTCGATCGCGGTCGCGCGGGCAGCGCGGTGAGCGCCACCGTTTCCATTGCAAGGTCCGGCGACTCACCACGTCGAGCCCGGTCCTGCACTGCAGCGATGATGAGATTCGCGTCGAACGGGCGCACGCCGACTCGATGGGCGAACGCAAGGACCTTGCGCCGTCGTTCAAAGGTCAGAAGCGAGCCTTCGAGGCTCGACGCTGTCTCAAGCGCCACCTGCCACCGCGGATCCTGCGGGTCAAGCGTGTGATTGATGGCAGCGTCGAGGTTCGCGTGCGCTATCCCGCGCCGCGCCGCAGCCTCGTCACGCTGGACGGCATGCGGCGCGTTCAGTCGCGGTCCAGCCGGGGAATCACCTACGCCCACCAGCCGCAACGGCTGGCGAATCCCGCCCAATGCCGAGCGCGCGGCAGCGGGATGAAGGGGCGGGGTTTGATCGGAGCGGCTGACCATACATCGATCGCGGGCCAAGCGACACACACGGGAGACAACGCGCGGAGTCTATGCGTCGCATCGTGAAATGCCAGCCACCTTGAAAGATTGTGGGCCGATCGCGCGCTCTGCAGCGTTATCGGCACGGCTCATTCTGCGCCGTGTCGGACGATGCGCCCTTCGATGAGGAAGATGAGATCTTCCGCAATGTTGGTCGCGATGTCCGCAATTCGCTCGATGCGCTGCGCGATGGCGAGAATATCGATCGCCGCCTGGGTGTGATCGACGTTGCGGTGAATCTCGTCGCGGCTCCAGACCAGCACTTCCTTGTTGAGCTGATCGATGCGTTTGTCATCGCGGCGCAGCTGCAGGCAGCGCGGAAGGTCCGGCGTGGCGACCAGTGAAATCGCGTCGGTGACCATTCCCTTCGTCGCCACGGCCATGTCGAGCAGTGATTCGGGGAGCCGCACGACGGTGCCTTGCGAGAGCTTGAGGATGCGCTTCGCCACACCTTTCGCGAGATCCGCAATGCGCTCCAGTTCACCGGACATGCGGATCACCGTGAGAATCGTGCGGAGGTCGGACGCCACCGGCTGTCCAAGCGCGAGCAGGCGCATGCAGTCATTCTCAATTGCGAGCTGCATCCGATCGATCGCCTCGTCACCGGTGCGGACCTTCATCGCGAGTTCGGTGTCCCCGGTCTGCATGGCCTGCACGACATCGCCGACGCGCTGCTCGACCTCGGCACCCATAGCAAGAAGGTTGCGGCGGAGATCAACGATGCGGGTCTGAAGGTTTACGGACATCGTGTCGCTAGCGGACCGCGGGGAGCGAGAGGCGGAATCAGCCGAAGCGGCCGGTGATGTAATCTTCGGTCTGCTTGTTCGCCGGGCGTGTGAAGATACGCTCTGTCTCGTCACATTCCACTAGCCTGCCCTCGAAAAAGAAGGCCGTGCGATCGGACACCCGTGCCGCCTGCTGCATGTTGTGGGTCACGATGACGATGGTGTAGGTTTCCGCGAGCTGGGAAATCAGGTCTTCGATCGCGGCGGTGGAGCGCGGGTCAAGGGCTGAGCAAGGCTCGTCCATCAGCAGCACTTCCGGTCCCACAGCGATCGCCCGGGCGATGCACAGCCGCTGCTGCTGCCCGCCCGACAGTCCGAGCGCGGACGCCTTCAGACGGTCCTTGACCTCGTTCCAGAGGGCTGCGGCGCGAAGCGACTGTTCCACCAGGTCCTCGAGATCACCGCTCGACATGGAGCGGTGCAGGCGCGGGCCGAACGCCACATTGTCATGAATGGACTTGGGAAATGGATTGGGCTTCTGGAACACCATCCCGACGCGGCGGCGCAGTTCGACCACGTCGGTCGCCTTGGCAAGCAGATCGGTGCCATGCAGATCGAGCGTCCCCTCGGCCCGCGCGCTGACAATCGTGTCATTCATCCGGTTCATCCACCGGAGAAACGTGCTCTTGCCGCAGCCCGAAGGGCCGATGAGCGCGGTCACTTCACCGAAGGGAACGTCGAGCTCGAGATTGTGGAGCGCCTGAAACGATCCGTACCAGCTGCTGAAATTTCGCACCGTGATCGCGGTCGGCGGAATCGCCTCGCCCGGCGCCGGGTGTCCGGCAGGCCGCGCCACCTCGGGCCGCGCGACGGCAAACGCGGGCGCAGCGTGTCCATGCGCGTCTGCAGGAGGTGTTGAGTTCGGCGTGGTCATGGAGTGGTCGCGGGCGTCGTGGGACGTGTTGAGCGAAACCTTCGAATGCTGCTGCGTGATGTCAGATCGTATAGCCATCGAAGCGGATCACTCTCCGTCAGGAGGCACGCACGCATGCATGCACGCCAGGCTTCCTGATTCAGTTCATGTAAGAGGCGTGTGGAGTTTCTGACGGATGATCACGGCGAGCGCGTTAAACGTGAGCAGCACTGCGAGCAGCACGATAATCGCAGCGGCGGCAATCGCGTGAAAGTCGGCTTGGGGACGCCCCGCCCAGTTGTAGATCTGCAGTGGCAACACGGTGAATTCGCTCATGAGATTCACGGGCGTATCAGAAATGAACAGCGGCACGCCAAGGACGAGCAGCGGTGCCGCTTCACCGATGGCGCGGCTGATCGCCAGGATCGAGCCCGTCATGATCATCGGGATCGCGGCGGGCAGCGTCACCCTCCGCACGGTTTGCCATGTGGTGGCGCCCATCGCAAGCGAGGCTTGGCGCAGCGAACTCGGCACCGCGCGGAATGCTTCCTGGGAAGAGATGATGATGATCGGCAGAATCACCAGCATCAGCGTCAGTCCGCCGGCGAGCACGCTTCCTCCGAAGGGCAGCGCCATCGACCACCAGGACGTTGAGGATGTCCGGGTTGGACTTGAAGCATTCTTCGCCGAAACGGTCGCCGGAGGTCCGTCGATCGACGGCGCCGCCAGATCGTCCGCTAGCACGCGGACCGTGACTGCTGTCACCACCTCGCGTCCGTCTGGCTCGATCACGTGCAGCAACGCTGCGTCCCCGTCTCGCAACGGTCGCGGTGGCGCAGGGGGTGCCGTCCAGATCGACCAGCGAGCCAGGCCGTTCCGCAGCCCGCCGCTCGCACTCTCCACAACCTGCTCGTGCGGTATTCCATCCTCGCCCGCGACCATGACGCGATCGCCGACCGTCGACACTGGAACCGTCACGAGATGACCGGCGACGGTGCGGTATTCATTGTGAAACGCGTAACCGAAGAACAGCGACGGATCGTTCGATGTGCCGAAGAGGCCGAACATCCGTGCGAAAGCGGTGAGCGCGAGAATGCCGTAGACGATCGATGGCACACCGGCGAGATTGCGGATGTTCGTCTGGATGAATCGCGTGAACCGGTTGCTGGTCGCGAACTCTTCCATATAGATCGCGGTCCCGACGCCGATCGGCAGCGCCGCGGCTGCGCAGATGGCGCAGACCCAGATGGATCCCCACAGCGGCGCGCGGATCCCCGCGTCCTTCGGTTTGCGGCTGGTGTATTCGGTGAAGAACTCCCAGCGCACCCAATGCTTCCATCCCGCGAAACCGTCGCCTCCGTCCACGAAGCTCGCCTTGAGGTTCGAGAAGTCGACGATCCAGGGAAGTCCCTTGATCGTGATGCTGAACAGCAGGATCGCCAACAGCACGACTGCCATACTGGTCGCGAAGAGACAAAGCAGCAGAAACCCGCGATTCAGGAGCGTCCGCGTGCGCCTCGAGGCGGGTTGCCCGCGCTCGGCATTCAACGCGGTGGGAGCATCGGCGCCAGCGTCGATCATTCGTACTCCTCGCGGAATCGGCGGAGGATGACGTTGCCGGCGAGTGTCAGTCCCAAGGTCAGAATGAAGAGCACAAACGCCACGGCGTAGCTCGATCGATACTCGACACTGCCGGCTGGGGCATCACCGGTAAACATCGACACCATGTACGCGGTCATCGTCTGCGTTTCGTTCGCCGGATTCCACGTCATATGCGCGAGTCCGCCGGCAGCGAGGGCGACGATCATGGTCTCGCCGATCGCGCGGGTGATCGCCAGGAGAAATGCAGCGACAATGCCGGACAGCGCCGCGGGAACAACCACGCGCACCGACACGTCAAATCGCGTCGATCCGAGCGCGTACGCGCCATCGCGCAAACTGCGGGGCACGGCACGGAGCGCGTCCTCCGAGAGCGAACACACAATGGGCAGAATCATGATGCCGACAGCAAGTCCGGCGCTCGTCGCATTGAAGCTGCCAAACGCTCCGCTGAACCACTGCAGCCCCGGTGTAATCACGGTCAGTGCGAAAAACCCGTACACGACTGTCGGAATGCCCGCGAGGATCTCGAGCACAGGCTTCAGCGTCGAGCGCACGCGTGACGGTGCGTACTCGCTTAGGTAGATCGCCGCGATGAGGCCAAGCGGCAGGGCGAAGACCGCGGCCACGAGACTCACCATGAGTGTTCCCGTGACGAGCGGCCAGATGCCGAAATGCTGCGATTCACCGAGCTTTGGCGCCCACACCGTGCCGAACCAGAAGTCGGTGACCGAGACTTCCGACATCCCAAAGAAGCCCAGCGTTTCGCGCGCCAAAATGATCAGGATGGAAAAGGTCGTGACGACCGAGAGTGCGGCGCAGGTGAAGAGCGCGCCTCGAATGACGCGCTCGACCGTTTTGCGCAACGCTGCCGACCGGGGCCGTCCGCGCAACGCCGCCGCAGCGGCGCGCGCGCCCTGGTTCACCTCCGGACCACTCCGATGGATCGGATCTTCCGACGGGGCGTTCGAAACGGGGAGCGTCGTCATCAGGTCGTAATCCGCCGCAACGGTGGAA
>Ga0163147_10005228_pt1 | contig 15938 bp, 13 predicted proteins | sample OliLakLV19MP6G1_FD_148597 | JGI IMG/M metagenome (GOLD analysis project Ga0163147, IMG submission 148597) | Freshwater microbial mat bacterial communities from Lake Vanda, McMurdo Dry Valleys, Antarctica- Oligotrophic Lake LV.19.MP6.G1 | ecosystem: Environmental > Aquatic > Freshwater > Lake >...
CCTTACTCTACGATACGGGGGCCACCCCGAGACTCGGCAAGGTGGATGATGGCACCACCGTAACCGATTACGACGAAGAAGCCATCGCCCGCAAACACACCCTCTCTTCCTCCCTCGCCTGGTTCGAATTCAACAAACACAAAGTCAATCTGGTCGACACACCAGGCATGGGCAACTTCCTCAGTGATGCCCGGGCGGCGCTGCGTGTCGTCGAGGCTGCGCTGGTGGTGGTGGACGGCGTCTCCGGGGTCCAGGTGGCGACCGAACAGATGTGGGAGAGCGCTGACGCCCTGAATCTTCCCCGTCTGCTGGTGGTCAATCGCCTGGACCGCGAGCGATCGAGTTTCGCCCGCACGATTGAGTCCCTCCGGGAGGGGCTCTCGCGATCCGTGGTCGCTGTGCAGTGGCCCATTGGTGAGGAGGGCGACTTCTCCGCGATTGTGGACCTGGTGGCGATGACGGCCTGGACCTTTGCGGAGGATGGCAGTGGCACGGCGACGAAGAGCCCGATCCCCGATGCCGTCGAGGCCGATGTCGCCGCCGCGCGCGCGGTGTTGATTGAGGCGGTGGCCGAAACGGATGAAGCGTTGATGGAGCGCTTCTTCGAGTCGGGCACGCTGACCCGGGATGAACTCACGTCGGGGCTCACGTCGGCGGTCAGAGCGATCCAGCTGTTCCCGGTCTTCTGCGCCTCCGCCCTCAAGAACATCGGCGGGCCGTTGCTCGCAGAGGCGATCACCGCGTACGTGCCGTCACCTGCCGACAGACCGTTCCCGGGCGTGGCGCCCGACGGGACGCCCACCACGCGGGCGGCAGACACGTCCGCCCCATTGGTGGCCTGGGTCTGGAAGACCATCGCCGATCAATTTGCGGGGCGCATCTCCCTGTTCCGTGTGATCTCGGGTGTCCTCAAGTCGGACACCACCGTGCAGAACGTCACGCGGCACGCGCCCGAACGTGTCGGGCATCTGGTCGCACTCGAGGGCAAGACACAGGCGCAGGTGCCGGAAGTCCACGCGGGCGATCTCGGTGCGGTGGCAAAACTCAAGGACACACACTCGGGTGACGTGCTGGGCGATCCCCATGCCGGATTCACCATCCAGCCACTCTCGTTTCCGGAGCCGGTCCTGTCCTACGCCATTCTGCCGAAGACCCGCGGCGACGAGGACAAGATCAGCACGTCCATCCATCGCCTGCAGGATGAAGATCCGTCGATCGGATACACGCGCGACGAACAGACACACGACCTCCTCCTGTCGGGCCAGGGACAACTGCACATCGAGGTCACCGTCGCGAAACTGCGACGCCGTTTTGGTGTCGAGGTTGAGCTGAAGCCCCCACATGTTCCCTACCGCGAGACGATTGCCCTGCCGACCGAGGCCCACGGCCGACACAAGAAACAGACCGGCGGCCATGGGCAGTTTGGTGACTGCAAAATTCGCGTCACGCCCCTGTCCCGTGGATCAGGCGTGGAATTTGAAGACGACATCTTCGGCGGGTCCATCCCCAGGCAATATGTCCCGGCCGTTGAAAAGGGGATCAGGGACGCCTGCACCCGCGGATTCCTCGCCGGGTATCCCATGGTCGACCTCAAGGTGACGGTCTTTGACGGGTCGTACCACGATGTCGATTCCAACGAACTGTCGTTCAAGATGGCCGGTCGTCTGGCCTTCAGAGATGCGATGGCGCGCGCGAAGCCGACCCTGCTCGAACCGGTGATGACGGTCGAGATCTTTGCCCCGTCCGACTTCGCCGGTGATCTGATGGGCGACCTCAACGGCCGCCGGGGGCACATTGCCGGGATGGACGCCCGTGGTACGAATACGGTCATTCGTGCTCAGGTCCCCATGGCAGAAATGTTGACGTACGAACAGACGTTGACCTCGACGACGGGAGGACGAGGCGGCTACCATATGGAGTTCTCACACTACGCGGACGTTCCTACCCACCTGCACGCGAAGATCATTGCCGCGTCCCAGGCCGCGCGACAGGGCGTTCCGCACGACGACGAGGGGTAATTCGTGGCGTGGACGGCGCTGCGACCCACGCGGGCCAGCCGCGTGAAGCCGGCCCCGCTTGTTTGGTACAGTGGAGACCATGACGCTCAGACTGGTGCTCTCCATCGTCGTGGCGGCGACAGCCGTGCTCGCGGAACAGTCGCCTGCCACACAGGACCAGCCGGACTTTGCGACGTGGCTCGAAGGCGTGCGCGCTGAGGCGCTGACGCGCGGCATCAGCCCGGCCACGGTCAGCCGCGCACTGGCCGAGGTGAAGGAACCCGAAGCCGTCGTCGTGGCCCGAGACCGTGCGCAGCCAGAGCAGGTCCAAAGTCTCGACCGGTATGTGGCCCAGCGCGTGTCGAGCCAGGTGCGACGTTCGGCTCAGACCCACGCGACCAAACACGCTCGGGTGCTCTCGCAGGTTGAAGACACATTTGGTGTCTCCAAGAGTGTCATTGTCGCGATCTGGGGCCTGGAGTCCAACTTCGGACGGTTCACCGGCGTGCGCCCCACGATCACGTCACTCGCCACACTCGCCTACGACCCGCGACGGTCAACACTCTTCCGCAACGAGCTGTTTCACGCGCTGACCATCATCGACCAGGGACACATCCCGCTTGAGGAGCTCAAGGGCTCCTGGGCGGGCGCGATGGGCCAGCCGCAGTTCATGCCGTCGAGTTATCTCAGACACGCGGTCGATTTTGACGGCGACGGCAAGGCGAACATCTGGACGTCTGAGACCGATGTGTTTGCGTCCATCGCCAACTACCTGAAAAACGCCGGATGGGTCGGCGGTGAACGGTGGGGTCGCGAGGTCAGGATCACCAAGGCCGTGATGGCACGCGTGGAAGATGCCGTGCCGATGCGGCGGACGGGCTGCCGTGCGGTGCGCGAAATGACCGAGAGCCGCCCTCTGGCCGACTGGACGCGCTTGGGTGTGGTCCAGGCCAACGGCACCCGCCTGCCTCGCGCGGACATGGAGGCCTCACTCGTACGCGGCCTCACTCGCCACTTCCTCGTGTATCGCAATTACGACGCGCTCATCGATTACAACTGCGCGCACTCGTACGCCATCTCAGCCGGCCTCCTCTCGGATAGCCTTCAGTAGGGCGTGGCCTTCAGGCCCGCCGCTCAGGCGCGGCTAGAGCAGTTTTCATTTCCATGTAGCAACCGAGTAGCCGCAATGCCGGACATAGTTCGCGCATTCGGTTGACGTGAAGAGTCCGAGCGCCGCGGCGACGTGCGCACAGACCTGATCGAAGGTGCGGGGCCGGGTCGCCCGAAGGAAGGCTTTCAGTTTGGCGAAGGCCATCTCGATGGGATTGAGGTCGGGACTGTAGGGCGGCAGGAAGCGGACGGCGGCACCGGCCGAGAGGATCGCGCGTTGCACCTCGATCTGCTTGTGGAGGATGAGGTTGTCGAGGACCACAATGTCGCCGACCCGTAGTGTCGGGACCAAGACCTGTTGAACGTACGCCAAGAAGCTCGCATTATCGAGCGGGCCCGGGAAGACGGCCGGCGCGGTGAGCCCGTCGACGCGCAACGCCGCGAGGATCGTGTGCGACTGCCAGTGCCCCAACGGCGCGTCATCACGGAGCCGCGCACCCCGCGGACTCCGACCGTAGGTGCGCACCAGACTGGTCGTCACGCCCGTTTCGTCCAAGAAGACGAACCGGGCCGCCTCGATGGCGGGCATGGTGGCCTGCCACTCACGGCGGGCGAGTACGACGTCCGCCCGTCCTTGCTCAGCGGCGTAGACCGTTTTTTTTTAAGGTCAAGTCGAGTCGATCGAGCGCGCGCCAGATCGTGGCGAGGCTGGCCGACGTCGGCAAGGCCGCTCGCAACTCGACCAGGGTGCGATCAGGCTGGGCCGTCACCAACGCCCGCAACCGCTCCTCTTGCCCGGCCAACGCCCGCGATCGAAATCGCGTCTGCTTGCGCGGCGCGATCTCGCCGGTCTCTCGCCGCCGCTGCCGCAGCCGATCGACCCACGCCCGGCTCACGCGATACTTGGCGGCCACCTCGTCGGAGGTCAGCCCCGCCTCCCGATCCAACAATACTCGTGTCCGTAGATCCATTGAATACGGTGCCATCGGGTCTCCCTGCGCATGAGGAGTACCACGACGCGGTACTACGTACAATCGAAAACTGCTCTAGCTCGCAAATCTGGTGTTATCCGACGCCTAACCTTGGGTGACAGGAAGCTGAACGCCCGACCGGGCTCTTCAAGTCAAGCCTCTACGAGCGGGTATCGACAAAGTCGAACTCAGGAAGCGCTTCTAAGGAATAGACTTCCATTGCAAGGTCGTCAAGCCGCTCGAAGTCTCGCGCCCTGAAAGCGTTTCGAATTGACTCGGCGATAGCAGGGGAAATGGCCGTCGCGCTGGGGACGCGGATGCGTCTCAAGTATTGAGCTTGGAACCGCAGATAGCCGCCCCTCATTTTTACGGCGTAAGACCAGACGAAGAAGAGGGCGACCTTTGAGCTGAGAAGCCCGCCAAGGACCTCCATGTCCCATTCGTCAGACGTGACGAAATACAGGTTGTGATGTGGGAGGAAGCGCCCCCGCTCGTAGACCACTTCGTTCGCACCGGCGATGTCCGGCACAAGGAGCTTGGGTTCACCTACGAGGCGAGGGTACACGCGGTCGATCGTGCGAAACCAACTGGCAGGGTTCTTTTGGGATACGTGCCTCCTGCGAACAGATGTGGCGTTCGCCTCGAAGTGTGCAGCAAGGCGAGGATACTCGCCAAGATCGATGAGGCCGCCGTCGTCTCGGAACGTGTTGATGACAAATCGCCCGGCATCCTTGATCTCACCGTGGTCGATGTCGCTGCGCATGACAAGTGGCACGAGCCGATCTGGTTCGATATCAGCAGTCTCGTCAACGATATAGACTTTGTCGTCACCCGTCGCGACGCCGATCCGGATGCGCGTCTTTCCCGTTGCCTCGATCGATATGAATCGGCTCTCGAGTGAACGAAGGGTACTCAAGTGCTTCGGCGAGGTAATGATCCACGGCTCAGTTCCGGAGAACCAAGACTCGTAGGTGGCAATAGTCAGACCATGGCTCAGGGGGGCACCAGCAGCGAGAGAGGGCAACACGGCTTCGCATTCTTCACGCGATGCGGTCGCGAGCGTGCATGTCTGGACCGGGCCCCCGCTGCCTGCGGTGACCGAAAAAATTGAGGGGTAGGCCACAACGTCAGACTCAAAGGGCGACGCCGAGTGCAGGTCGACATAACACGCGACGCGGAAGGCCCCGGTAATGATTTCCCGCAGAGGGGCGCCGTACTTGTTCACGGTCCAACGGTCAGCGCATATGAAGGATAGAACGCCGCTGGGGGAGAGTAATTGCAGCGCCCGCTCGATGAAGGCGACGTAGAGATCGGCGCGATCGTAGAGAGACCGATACCGTGCTCGGTATTCGCTCTGGAGACGTGCCGACAGCTGCTCGATGCGAACGTACGGCGGATTCCCGACGATGACATCAAATCGACGCGCTTCATGGCGAAGAAGGAAATCACACCGGTGGATCCAGCGGCCTGCCAGCTCTTGCGCGGACGCGGCATCAACGCCGTTCGCCTCCAGGACGGTTGTGACTGCGGCTTTGGTCGCCTCGACAGAGCTCTCGTCAATGTCGAATGCCAAAAGAGGAGACTCGATGGCGAGCAAATCGGTGCCTTGACGGCGGGCCACCGTCAGGAGGCGCTCGACCGCGGCGACCATGAAAGCCCCCTTACCGCAGGAGGGCTCTAACAGGCGAAGCTGGGGCAGGTCGCGGTCAATGGTATAGCCGGCGAGGTCGAGAATGAGCGACACGACATGAGGCTTAGTGAGCACGACGCCGTGAGTCTCGCCTGATGAGCGCGCCCCGTAGTCGTAGGCGCTCTCGGGCAACTCCGTAGCCAGATCGAACGACGCTTGATACAACCCCGGCATCACGGCTTGCTCGCCTGAACTGCCATTGCGTGCCCGGTCAGCGCCGCGAGAAAAGTCTTCATCCCCAAGTCTTGAGACGGTTCTGTATAGCGTCCTTTGCGCCCTTGCTTATCAGTGGCCATCAGCAGCGCGGCGCCATCAAACAGTTTTTCGAGCACTAGTCGGCGCAATAATAATTCGTATCGCTTCGCGTAGGACGCGCCGTGGAATTCTTGGAAGACTTTAAAGTGCGGCTCATTGATGGCGACGGGAGCATTGGACTTCTTGCAGTCCTCCAGGAGCATTACCCAGCCAAGCCACGGCCTCGGTTGCTTCCCGAAGGCTTGTTCACGATAAGCGGTCCAGAGGTCCTGCGCCGTCCCAATTGCTTCTTCGGTCCGATTATTGAAGTTGTTGCCAAACGAGGGGCCCCGCTGGCTTTTGAATTCGAGGGCCGCGATTAGCTGGCCTTCGCTGACCACCAACATGTCCCACTGCTTTGTGGGCCTGAAATAGCCGGGTAGTTCGAGCCGTGCTTCGGTGAACACGTGAACAGCGGGGACGCCGTTCTTGGTGAGGACCTCTTGGACGAGACGACAAAAGCCCATCATCTGCTTTCCGCCCGTTACTGCAGCCCGTCCGCCCCGATCCGCGGTGCCGGTTCGTTGCTTTGTGCCCTGACCATCCAGAGTCAGCCAATAGTGGCTCACGGCCTGTTGCACCCGCGTCTCGAATCCCTTCAGGACGATTGGCATGTCGTGAATCCTAGCTGAATCGCGCCGGAGACTGGCGCTGCTTCATCAGGTTCCTCCCGTGGCAGACCGGCATCGTGTGGTTGACTTTGAAGGTGGTGCCGAGGGGCAGAATTGAACTGCCGACACTACGATTTTCAATCGTATGCTCTACCAACTGAGCTACCTCGGCTCCTGAGGCTTGAAAATCTTAACACGCTCTCAGATGGGGGAGTACGGAGATGAGGAAATGGAGAGGTTTTCATCTCCCCATCCCCTCATCTGCCCGCCTGCTATTCCTTTTTGGCCGCTTCAGGCACCACCGCGGCCGGCCCATTGTTTGCAAGCCCCATGGCCTGGCGCAGCGAGACTTCAAGCGCAGACGCCATCGCGGGGTTCTGCTTGAGGAACGTCTTCGCATTTTCCCGACCCTGGCCGAGGCGTTCGCCCTTGTAGGAGAACCAGGTGCCGCTCTTTTCGACGAGGTTGTGTTCCACACCCTGGTCGAGCAGGTCACCTTCGCGCGAGATGCCCTCGCCATACATGACGTCGAACTCGGCCTCGCGGAAGGGCGGCGCGACCTTGTTCTTGACGACCTTCACGCGGGTGCGGCCACCGGTGACCTGATCACCATCCTTGATGGCGCCGATGCGGCGGATGTCCACACGCACCGACGAGTAGAACTTCAGCGCGCGACCGCCCGTGGTGGTTTCGGGGTTGCCGAACATCACACCGATCTTCTCGCGCAACTGATTGATGAAGATGAGCGACGTCTTCGACTTGGCGACCACACCGGTCAGTTTGCGAAGTGCCTGCGACATCAGGCGGGCCTGCAGACCCATCTGCGCATCACCCATCTCGCCTTCAATTTCCGCGCGGGGCACCAGGGCCGCCACGGAGTCGACCACGACCACGTCCACGCCATTGGACCGGATCAGCACCTCGGTGATTTCCAGGGCCTGCTCGCCGTTGTCGGGCTGCGAGACCAGGAGGTTTTCCAGGTCCACGCCGAGCTTCTGGGCGTATTTCGCGTCGAGCGCGTGTTCGGCGTCCACAAAGGCCGCCACGCCGCCGAGTTTCTGCGCTTGTGCGATGGTTTGAAGGGCCAGCGTGGTCTTACCCGACGACTCCGGTCCAAAAATCTCGATGACCCGTCCGCGGGGGAAGCCGCCAACGCCAAGCGCCCAGTCGAGACTGATGGAACCGGTCGAAATCACCGGGATGGGCGCCACGATGGAGTCCTTGCCTCCGAGGCGCATGATGGAACCCTTGCCGAACTGCTTTTCAATCTGGCTTACGGCCAGCTCGACGGCCTTGGCGCGTTCCTTGTCGATCGAGTTCTCACGTTCTGCTGTCGCCATATGTCTCGTTATCCTTTGCCCCGCAGAGCCACCGCCAATCGGCGCGACCACGGCTGGACCGTAGCTCATTCTAGAAGTGTGCCAGGGTTCCGTCAAGCGAAAACTCATTGATGTATTCCTCTATCCTATGTAATTGCAAACAGTTATGGGCCTTCGGACTTTCGCCCCTTGTTGGTCGGGATGGCAATTCCTGCCACATCAGAGCCGTCAACTATTGAAGATTCTTGCAACGGGGGCTGACAGGGAGGGTCACAGGTCGTCGGGCCTCGCGATATTGTCGTGCTCGTTCGCGATATCGTCCTGAAAGATGCCGTCGCCGATAGGACATGGACTCGCCGCGGTCGCGGCGGGGTGGGCAATAGCCGGGCTCCTGGCGGTCGGTCAGGCGCGATGGCGTCAGATCACGATTCTGGTGGCCATCGGCCTTGCCCCGGATCTGGACTTGCTCTGGGGACGCCACAGCCGCGAGACCCACAGTGTGGGAGCCGCGCTCATCGTGGCCACGGTCGCGGCCTGGCAACGCTGGCCCGTGGCGTCCACCCGTACGCGCATCTGGCTGGCCGTCTGCCTGGCCTGGCTGACGCATCCGCTGCTGGACGCGATGTCATCCGATACATCCATCCCCATCGGCATCATGGCCTTCTGGCCGTGGTCGGCCGACTTCTATTCGACAGGGTGGGACGTATTCGGTCCCATCTCACGCCGGTATTGGCTCGACAACTTCTGGTCGATCAACCTGGCGTCGATCGCCAGAGAGCTGATGTTTCTTGGGCCTGTAGCGGTCGCCGTCTGGTTCTGGCAGAACGACCTCAGAGGTCGTTTTGGTGTACACAAAAACGACCTCTGAGGTCGTTTTCTGTGTCAGTAAGTGTAGAAGCCGCGGCCGGATTTGCGTCCAAGCTGTCCCGCAGCGACCATGCGCTTGAGCAGCGGGCACGGGCGGTATTTGGGATCGCCGAGACCGTCGTGCAGCACGTTCATGATGGCGAGGCACACGTCGAGGCCGATGAAGTCGGCGAGGGTGAGTGGGCCCATCGGGTGGTTCATGCCGAGTTTCATCACGCCATCGATCGCGTCGGGTGTGCCGACGCCTTCCATCACGCAGTAGATCGCCTCGTTGATCATCGGCATGAGAATGCGGTTGGCGATGAAGCCGGGGTAGTCGGCCGCTTCAAGCGGCGTCTTGCCGAGAGTCCTGCAGAGGTCGGACGCGGTCTGCATCGAGGCGTCGGATGTCGCCTGTCCACGAATCAATTCCACCAGCGTCATCAGCGGCACGGGATTCATGAAGTGCATGCCGATCACCTTGTCGGGCCGCGTCGTTGATGCGCCAATCGTCGTAATCGAAATCGACGACGTGTTCGACGTCAGGATGACGTCGGGCCGGGTGATGCGGTCGAGCGCCGAGAAGATCGCGCGCTTCACCTCGATCGATTCAACCACCGCTTCGACGACGTAGTCCACATCGGCGAAGTCGTCGAGCGACGATGCGGCCGAGAGGCGGGCGAGTGTCGCCGTGCGATCCGCATCGGTCATCTTGCCCTTCTCGACGAACTTCGCGAGGCTCTTGCCGATCGTGGCCAGCGCACGTTCCACGGCGCCCGTTGACGCATCGTGCACCTTCACCGTGAACCCGGCCTGTGCAAACACCTGCGCAATCCCATTGCCCATCGTTCCCGCACCAATGACGCCGATTGTTTTGATCATCGCTCAACCCTGCCGGGTCTGAAGACCCCGGCCTACATTTTCCAGAACCGTGAACCGTGGACCCCGGACCATTCAGATCACTTCAACAGCAAGGGCAACCCCGTTGCCGCCGCCGAGGCACAACGTCGCGACGCCGCGCTTTTTGCCGTGGCGCTTGAGCGCGTAAATCAACGTCGTCAACACGCGCGCGCCGCTGGCGCCAATGGCGTGACCGAGCGCGACGGCACCGCCGTGCACATTCACGCGAGCCGGGTCGAGGCCCAGTTCGCGGATGACCGCCACGCCCTGCACTGAGAACGCTTCGTTGAGTTCAAAGAGATCCACGTCGTGGAGCGACCAGCCGGTCTTGTTCATGAGCTTGCGCACGGCGTCCACCGGGGTCATGAGCACGAGTTTCGGTTCGAGCCCGGCGGTGGCCTGTCCGACCACACGTGCCATCGGCGTGAGGTTCAGACGCGCCGCCACGTCGGCGCCCATCACGACCAGCGCGGAGGCCGCATCGTTGACGCCAGGCGCGTTGCCGGCCGTGACCGTGCCGTCCTTCTTGAACGCGGGCTTCAAGCGACCGAGTGATTCCATCGACGTGTCTTCGCGAATCCCCTCGTCCCTGATGACGATGAGCGGGTCGCCCTTTTTCTGCGGAATCTGAATCGGGAGGATTTCGTCAGCGAACGCCCCCGCGCTGGTCGCGGCGGCCGCCTTGCGATGGCTGTCCACGGCATAGGCGTCCTGCTCCTCGCGCGACACCTGGTACGTCTCGGAGACGTGTTCGCCAGTCATGCCCATGTGCACGTCGTCAAACGCGTCCCACAGACCGTCGTGAATCATGGAGTCGATCATCTTCGAGTCGCCCATGCGCAGCCCCTCGCGCACCTTGGTCATCAGATACGGGCAATTGCTCATGGACTCCATGCCGCCGGCGACCGCGATGTCGATGTCGTTGGTCGCAATGCCTTGGGCGGCCAGCATGACGGCCTTGAGGCCCGATCCGCAGACCTTGTTGATCGTGAGCGCGCCGACGCTGTTCGGCAATCCGCCACGCAGGGCGGCCTGCCGCGCCGGTGCCTGACCGACTCCGGCTTGCACGACGTTGCCCATCAGGCATTCGTCCACCAGCGCCGGATCAATGCCGGCCCGCCGTACGGCCTCACGAATGGCCAGCGCACCAAGGTCGGGGGCACGAAAGTCCTTGAGGACGCCGAGGAACTTGCCGGTCGGGGTGCGAACGGCGCTGACGATGACGGTTTCACGCATGAGAGTTCTCCGATTTGCTGATGACAATGCGCCGGACCACGTCCGGCCCGAGCAGATGTTTCAGACGCTCCGCGACGATGGGCCGCGAGCGCTCCAGTTCCTTGACCCACGCCAGTTCGCGCGCGTGCACATACAACGTGCCGTTGGGATGCCAGTGCGGGGTGCCGTGGCGGGCCAGCAGGGGGCCGGCCGCGATCGACCAGGCAAACGAGACTTTGCCCGGCGTCAACGGCTGTCCGCTGAGCAGTGAACCAAGCACACGAGCGGCGGTCTGCTGCAGCGATTCCATGCCGATCCCGGAGTGTATCATCCGGACATGCGCGTCTCCGTTCCCTTCGTCCTCGCCTCCGCGTCCCCCCGTCGTCGTGAACTGCTGGACGCGGCAGGGTTTGTGTTTGAGGTGGATGTGGCGGATGTGGACGAGACGCGCCATCCGGGTGAACCGGCCGGCGCGTATGTGAGGCGCGTCGCGCTGGCCAAGGCCCAGGCGGTCGCCGCGCGTCATCCGGAGCGCATTGTGCTGGGGGCCGACACTGTGGTGGTCCTCGACGACGAAGTCCTAGGCAAGCCCGTGGACGATGCCGACGCGGTGCGCATGTTGACGGGGCTCTCAGGGCGCGCGCATCGGGTGCTGACCGCCGTCGCACTGGTGGGGATGGCGACGACGGTGGATTCCATCGAAGAGACGATCGTCTGGATGCAAGCACTTACTCCGACCGAAATCGTCGCGTATGTGGAGAGTGGTGAACCGCGGGACAAGGCCGGTGCCTATGGGATTCAGGGACGAGCCTCGCGGTTTATTCCGAAAATCGAGGGGTCCTACACCAACGTTGTGGGCCTTCCCGTGGCGGCGGTTGACGCCCTTCTTCGCCGCGTATCAGTGGTATCCTGACCCCGGAGCACAACCGATGGTGTGGGTGCTCATCGTGAACACGTCGACGAGGCCAGCAATGTCCAAAAAAACGGTTCGAGTCAGTCTCTCTGCCATGGTGATTCTCAGCGCGTTGACGTTTTTGATGTACACGTCAATTTCTGAAGGCGCGGAATATTACAAGTACGTTGACGAAGTGATGGCCGAGCCGGAGAAGTGGGAAGGCAAGCGTCTCCGCGTGCACGGCTACGTGCTGGGTGATCCGCTCGTCAATCCTCGGACACTTGAATATCGCTTTACGGTGCAGGCCAACGGCAAGACCGTCAATGCGACGTATCGCGGCGTGGTGCCCGACACCTTCAAGAAGGACGCGGAAGTGGTGCTCAAGGGCACACTGACCCCGGACGGCATCGTGGTCGAGCCGGACGGCATCATGGCCAAGTGCCCGTCGCGCTACGAAGCTGACGCGTTGCCCGCTGCGGTGCGGTAACCGGTGGCCACCCTCGGGACTACGCTCATTCTGGTGGCGTTTGTCGTCGCCGCGGCGGCGTTTGCCGTCGGCGTCGCCGGCGGACGTCGTCGCAGCGCGTCGTTGATTGCCGGCGCGGTTGGCCTGTCACACGTGCTGACCGGCCTGATGCTGATTCTGACCGCGATCATCGTGTATTCGTTCGTCGTGGGCGACTACAGCATCAAATACGTCAACAGCTACTCCGACTCATCGATGCCGCTGTTCTTCAAGCTCACCTCGTACTGGGGCGGGCTGGATGGGTCGCTCATGTTCTGGGTCACCCTGCTGGCGATTTTTGCCAGCGTGGCGATTCAGATCAATCGGGAGCGGCACCGATTGTTGATTCCGTGGGTCGTGGCCGTGATCTCCGTGACACAGATGTTCTTTCTGTTCCTCATGGTGATTCACAACAACCCGTTCGAGACGCACCTGCTCTCAACGCCCGCAGACGGCCGCGGATTGAATCCGCTGCTGCAGAACTTCTACATGATCATCCACCCGCCGATGCTCTACCTCGGCTTCGTCGGGATGACCATTCCGTTTGCGTTCGGGCTCGCCGCGTTGATCACCGGTCAGCTTGACGACTCGTGGCTGCGTGCCGTGCGTCGCTGGACGATGACCTCGTGGCTGTTTCTGAGTCTGGGCCTGGCCCTCGGCGGGTTGTGGGCCTACGAAGAACTGGGCTGGGGCGGCTACTGGGGCTGGGACCCGGTGGAAAACGCCGGCCTGCTGCCGTGGTTTACGGCCACGGCCTTCCTGCACTCCGTGATGGTCCAGGAACGGCGCGGCATGTTGAAGGTGTGGAACATCTCCCTCGTCATCATGACGTTCTTTCTCACCATCTTCGGCACCTTCATGACGCGCTCGGGCATCGTCCAGTCCGTGCACGCGTTTGGTGAAGACCGCGAGCTGGCGTGGATGTTCACGATCTTCATGATCGTGATTCTCACGGTGAGTTTTGGCCTCGTGATTTGGCGCATGCCGCTGCTGCGCGCGCGCAACGAACTCGATTCGTGGGCGTCGCGTGAGGCCGCCTTCCTCGCCAACAACTGGATTCTGTTGTTCTCGGCATTCTTCGTGCTGTTCGCGACGATGTTTCCGACGATCAGCGAAGCGCTGCGCGGCGAACGCCTCACCGTCGGTCCGCCGTTTTTCGACAAGTGGATGTTGCCGATCGGCTTGACGTTGCTGCTGCTCGCGGGCATTGGTCCGTTGCTCGCCTGGCGCAAGACCGCGATGAGCAGCATGGGCCACCAGTTGATGTGGCCCGTGCTCAGCGGTCTCACGGTGCTCGGCATCGTCATGGCGCTTGGTGTCAACTTCTGGGCGGCGGGGTTGTGCTTCGGCCTGTGTGGATTTGTGTTCGGCACCATCATGCAGGAGTTCTGGCGCGGGTCCGGTGTGCGGCAGCGCGCGACGGGCACCGACAGATTCACGGCGGTGATCGGCCTGTTCGCGCGCTCGCGGAGACGGTACGCCGGGTACATCGTGCACCTGGGCATCGTCCTGATCTTCTTCGGTTTTGCCGGCAACGGCTTCAAGCTGGAGGAACAGATCAACCTTGAGCCTGGACAACAGGTGGCGATTGGGGACTACGTCGTGACATACGACGCCTTGAAGGTCACCGACGACGGTCAGAAGCAGATGATCACGGGGCACACGACCGTGACCAAAAACGGCAAACCGATGGGGGGCATGTACCCCGCGCGGTGGTTCTTCCGCGACCGCGAAGATGAGCCGACCACTGAGGTGGCCATTCGTCGTGGGTTTGCCGAGGACCTCTACATCGTCCTTGCGGCGTATGAAGTTGAAACGCAGCGCGCGACATTTGAAGTGACGGTCAACCCGCTGATCAACTGGTTGTGGTTTGGATTCGGGATTCTGAGCATGGGCACCATTCTTTCTCTGTTGCCGGAACGGTCGATGGCCTTCGCGACGGCCAAAGTCCCCGAAGCGGCCGTGACCACGGGGTTGATGCTGCTGCTGATGGTGGGCTTGGCACCACATGCACACGCGCAGCACGTGGAAAATTCACAAGTCGTATTGCTCGTGCCACGATCGCCTGTTGAAAAGAAGCTGCGCGATGAGATCGTCTGCATGTGCGGCACCTGTGGTCGCAAACGTGTGGGGGAGTGCACGTGTGGTACTGCCGAAGCGATGCGGACGGAGATTTCCGAGCTCGTGGCGGCCGGCAAATCGTACGACGAGGTTGTGGACTACTACGTGAAGAAATACGGCAGTCAGGAAGTGCTCGCGGCACCCATTGACAAGGGCTTCAACCGGCTCGCGTGGTTCCTGCCGTATGCCGTGGGCCTGGTCGGCATCATCGTGGTGGGCGGCGTGGCCGTGCGATGGACGCGCAAGACCACCGACGTGCCGGTGGTGGCTCCGGTCCAGACCGCGGCGAGGCAGGAACGGGAAGCGAGGTTGGACGATGAGCTCCGAGACCTCGACTGAGCCTGCCCCATTTACGGCCGGACATTTTTATGTGTTGCTGTCGATGGTCGCCGCCACGGCGGCGGTCGTCATGGCACGCAACACCCACCCGGCAGCGCTCCTGCTGCTGAGTGGTGCGGCCCTCGCCGCTGGATACACGGCGTACGCCCTTCATCAGACGCTGATGGCGCTGCTGTCGAAAAACACCACGCCCGTGCTCGGACAGCGGCTACGTGAGGTGCTGGAGCAGGACAAGGTCACGGTCCTGCGCGCCATCAAGGACCTGGAGTTCGATTTCGGCATGAAGAAGGTGAGCGAGGCTGACTATCAGGACATGCTGGGACGGCTCAAACAGCGGGCGCTTCTGATCATGGAGCAGCTCGATCAGATTCCTCCCGACGCCCCGGCAAAATCGGCGCTCTCCGCGGCCAGCCGCGCCGCGGTGTGTCCGCGCTGCAGTACGAGCAACGACGGCGACGCCAAGTTCTGCAAGCAGTGCGGCGAAAAGCTCGGGAGCGTACATACGTGAATCCCTTCGACTCGCTTCGCTCGCTCAGGGCAGGCTCGATCAGAACACTCACACTCCTGACGGCCTTTGTCGCTTTTTGCGCGGTCGGTGCGCAGGCGCAGATGCCGAACTTTCGCGAAATGTCCGGACGGCCGTTGCCGTCGCCGGATGTGCCGCCCGGCAGCCTGACCGTGCGCGTGGCGCGCGGCAGTTTTGACAAGGTCGTGGCGGGTCTGAGGGTTGACGTCAACGTGGATGGCGAGTCGCGCACGGTCACCACCGGCGAGGACGGCCGCGCACTGGTGTCCGGGCTGCGCACGGGGAACACGGTGCGCGTGTCGACCATGGTGGATGGGCAGCGACTGGATTCACAACCCATTCCCATCGGGTTGACCGGCATGATGGTGGCGCTGATCGCTGTGGATCCGGATGCGGATAAGGCCGCTGCAGAGGCTGCAGCCGCGACCCCGGCAGCACCCGCCGTCCCGGCCGTCAAAGGCACGGTGACGCTGGGCCAGGAATCACGCGTGATCATCGAACTCGCGGAGAACGCTCTGCGGATCTTCTACGTGCTGGAAATCGTGAATGCGGGGGACGCTCCCGTGGACATCGACGGCCCGTTGATTTTTGAGCTGCCC
>Ga0163147_10005229_pt1 | contig 15932 bp, 20 predicted proteins | sample OliLakLV19MP6G1_FD_148597 | JGI IMG/M metagenome (GOLD analysis project Ga0163147, IMG submission 148597) | Freshwater microbial mat bacterial communities from Lake Vanda, McMurdo Dry Valleys, Antarctica- Oligotrophic Lake LV.19.MP6.G1 | ecosystem: Environmental > Aquatic > Freshwater > Lake >...
TAGTGAACGAGGAGGTGAGAAAGTGACTCAATGTCACTTTCGTAGGGATTCGAAGCCCGATTGAGATAATTTATGAGGAACGAAATAAATTATCCAATTGGGGTACTGAAACTGTAAGTTTCGAATCTCTCTCCCTCCGCAGTAAGAACAAAGTACCGGAGTGACCTAGTTACCTGAGGCAAAGGTGCGACCCACTTAGTTCGAATCGTTAATACCTTTGTCAAAACGGCTAGCACGACATGCTAGCCGTTTTGACATAGCTAAAAATGGTTGGGAGGATGTAAATAAGATTTTGTTTTAGTCTGTAGTGACAATCACGTTTAGGAATTGTTGCTCTACCTCATACGCATCTGCGTGAGACAGCACACCAAGGAATGATTGTAGCGAAGCGTTTAGTTGCTCTTCTTCTATCTCATGTAGTGACCATCGAACATCAGGGTCAGTAATTTTCCGAAACAATAACTCCAGCAAACACCACCCAAAGTTTAACGTATCGGAAGACCCGAGTACCAGAAAAAAAACAACACCCTATTTGCTGTTTTCTTGGGCGGAGGGAAAATAAAGCGCCCGGGCGTTTTGTGTAGGAATTAGACCTTTATTACTTTTTAGATATGGAAAAGTCAGTCATGATATAATTTAAAAGTTAATTTAATTAGTATATTTATGAAAATATTTGGAATTATCATCATAATCGGTCTTATAGGATTTTTTTTATGGTCTCCGAGTGACATAAAAACAAACACGGCGGTCACAAATACAGTAGTGGGAGAAGTTGCCTCTACTGAAACTACTCAAAACAATAGGAATGTATTTTCTGAAGGTACATACATAGTTCGAGCAGAAGAAAGTATCGTCAACTGGTCTGGGAAAAAGCCTCTTATTGAAGGCTACATTAATAGTGGTTCGATTACTGTAACTGGCGGAACTATAGTGGCAGGAGAAAATTCAGCTACGGGTGTATTTACCATTGATATGAATACTTTGTCGGTGTCTAACACACCGACAAAACCGGGTTCGGAAAATGCTCTTGAAGGACACCTTAAGGGGGAGCGTTGGTTTGATGTTGAAGCTTTTCCTGAAGCTTCGTTTTCGATCACAGAGGTGAAGTCACGAGCTGATAGTGAAACAACCTTTGAGTATGACATCACAGGTAAACTAACAATGAAGGACGTAACTGGCACCCTATCCTTCCCAGCAACTATCTACACGGACGACAACGGAACACTTCACGCTAAGGCAGACTTTGAGTTTGACAGAACTATTTGGGGAATTACTGCTGGATCAGGTTCATTTTTTGATAGCCTTGCCGACAATGTGGTTGATGACGTGGTGGCCCTTTCATTTAAGTTGGTTGCCGAGAAGCAGTAGGTATAATAAAGTAAAAACTTGCCGAACAGAACTAAATACGTAGCATCGAATGACTAATACTGGCCAAGTATACTTTATTCTCCACCACTTAAATCTATCACGAAACCCTATTATTTAGCCTAATAACAAATTCACCCCAACGAGGGTGAATTTGTTATACTATCTTTCTATGGAAAAATTTACACAATCCCCAAACGAAAATAGCGTGAGTCCTGTCGGTAATCAAGTGCTCCGTCAGATGATAGAGACTGTTCGTAAAATTGAGCATAAATTTGAAAATGTGTCTTGGAACGAAAAGCTTTTAACTCGTTGGTTAAAAAGCTTCTATGGTTTAGAGGTTGACATAAAGGAAAATACTGACGGAACATTTCTTATGCAAGTTGTTTCGAAACCAGATAGTGTCCCACAATTACCTGTGGGGTATGGAATAAAAGGCGGTGGAGCTAGGGCGGTACTTAGATCAATACTTCGAGTTAATGCTGAGCCGCCTCGCGATATTGATTTAGTGTATGTCGGTCAGGACATCCAAGATGTGGAAGTTTCTCGTAAATTGGCAGAGACCCATATGCCGGATGATTTAGAGTTTGGACATGGGGTTGAGACTTTAGAAGAAGATTATTTTTTAAGTCGTGATTTTACTTGGAATGAAGTTTTGTATGTAAACGGGCAAGTTATATTTAGTAAACAGTGTCTTTTGGATACAGTAAGAAATATTGTACGTATTTCTGAGCATGAAAAAAAAGAATCCTATCGCGGGGACCCGTTTTTTGTGAACCCAAAATTATTAGCCAAAGCGGTACGCTTTGTAGCAGCAGCACGCGCACACGGTAATAGTAAAATGAGATTAAGTGCCGAGACTGATCAAGCTGTTGAAATGGGTATAGATTACTGGCATATAGCACTACATTTAAATCGGTCTTACGAGCAAGGTGAAATAATAGCGCAAGAATATGTGGAAGAACTAGTTAAAAGAAAATTACTGCCAGCAACAATTAAAAGTGCTGTGGAGGCCCTACATTATTTATCAGAAGAAACTGATTTTATATTTAGAGCTGAAGCAGCTTATGTCCTAGACCGCGAGATTCGACTTGCAGAAGAACTAGATTTGGAAAAAAAGATGTCAGACAATACTGATCATGAGGAATACGGATTATATTCAAACATAACTCCCTTTTGGCATCCAGTTAAATAATAAAACCCTATCATTTAGCCTAATAACAAATTCACCCCAGCGAGGGTGAATTTGTTATATAATGACATTGCACACGTAATTAAATCACCATAAAAAACGTTAATGAATTAAAAAAAGACAACCCGGAGTTACACAATGTAGCTCGTGAAGGAGGTACTGAGCCATCTGGATCAAGCGACTTATTACACGCTGACAAAGAAGGGATGTTTCGTTATGCGGTTTGTAGAGCCCAACTCTTTGGTGGTGACACGAAGTTTGATTGGGGTTTTGACTGGCCATCTTTCACTGACCCTGCAAGCAAAGATGTTGTCATTTTAATTGACGACGACAGTCATGGACTGCGCCGCACGGAGGTGTAGTGTGAAGTGTAGTGTACAGCAGGTAAAGCTCATCTTGACACGCCTTCCCTGATGGACCAGAACGCACTAGCGACGAAGGGAAAAATCTTGGTCATAGTGATTGCTACTGTGTAAATGTAGTATCACTTTCACACCAAAATGATTAGCTAATTAATTTATTTATGAATAAGAAAATATATATTGCCGGCGGCTGCTTCTGGGGACTGGAGGACCTGATGCGTGAACAGCCAGGCATCAGCAACATTGAAGCTGGATACACCGGTGGAGAAAATGAAAACCCTACTTACCAAGACCATCCTGGGCACGCCGAAGCTTTGGAGGTCGAGTACGAATCTGAGAAAACAGATATTAAGAAGATTCTTGATTTCTTTTTCCAAATCCATAATCCAACCACCCTTAACCAGCAAGGCAATGATCGTGGTACAGCGTATCGTTCAGCTATCTTCTATCAAGACGCTGCCGAAAAACAACAAGCTGAAGAAATGATTGATATTGTAAATGAATCAGAACGCTGGCCTAATCCGGTAGTAACGACAATAGAACCTTTTACTCGGTTTTGGGCAGCTGAAGATTATCATCAGGACTATTTACAAAAAAATCCGGGTGGTTATACCTGTCACGCAATCCATTTTGGTAGCTACTTGAAGTAGTTATTATTAGGCTGTAAGGTATGTCGAAATCCCAAGACTAAAGGGCACACCATACGAGGTCAATTACTTACCAATAGGTGGCGAAAAATCATCACACGTAAACAGTTAGAGTTAATTAAAAAACAACCAATTTACATAACATGAAACAAAATACAATTCTAATCACAATCATCGCACTACTGGTCGCAGGGATTGGTATCTACGCACTTACCAGTACTGACGATGATCATGACATGGACGAAATGATGTCTGGCCGTAACCATGGAGACCAAGATGACATGAAAGGAAGGCACATGATGGAAGACGGCAACATGACGACAAACAATGGTGAGACTGTGGGTGGAATGGATCATTCTATGATGATGGTCTCAAGTGAGAGAGAGTTTGTCGCGGGAATGATTCCACATCACCAAGAGGCGGTAGATACAGCTAATGAAGTCTTGGCCCGTGGCGGTTCAACCGCAGAGATTCTTACCCTAGCAACAGAGATTATTACAGCTCAAGAAACCGAGATTGCGATGCTCAAAGAGTGGCATCTCGCTTGGTACGGCGAAGCGTACGTAAAAAATGATTCATACCAACCAATGATGCGTGACCTCTCACAATTGTCGAGAGCCGCCCTAGACCAACAGTTTCTCGAAGATATGATTCCACACCACATGGGAGCCATCATGATGGCTCAAAGTGTACGCCCACACATTGAACACCAAGAAGTAACTGACATGGCTGATGCAATTATGCAGACACAAACAGCTGAGATTCAGTTAATGCAAAAACTACTTAAAACACTTTAGGTACAAGTTGAAACAAAAAACATCACGATGTGATCTGACCCCCAATAAATGGCCCTCATTTATGTTGCGGCGCATGTTCCAAGTCTTGTATATTGGCTTAATCACCCAGAAGAACTGGAGATTACATTTAGAAACCAAAGTCTTATCGACACATTTTCTTCTCCTCCCGAGTTACGGTCGTATCATTATGTTGATACACCTGAAGAAGCAACTCGACTCCCTGATGGACGCACAAGCATCCCTTCACTCGGCCATTGGGACACCGTTCAGGTTAAGCGTTTTAAATAATGGCTATTTGTATAAAACACCAAACTCTTCTATTGGATAGAGCATTCTTAAATAACGAAACGACTAAAATCACTCGTAGCAATATTACGGTCTCAGCAACAGTTTGCTAGAGACTGGCTTTATCAGCGACTACTCTAGCGACAAGTCGTGCGTTTATGTTTTGATAGAAGAAGACACTGAGGAAGATGACGCCCTGAACAAACACAATAGTTCCGCCGGTAGCAATATTGAAGTAGTAACTCGAGTAAGCTCCGATAAGTGAACTGACGACACTGGTAGCGACAGCAATCTGCAACATCGTGGAGAATTTTTTAGTTAAAAGGAAAGCAGTTGATCCAGGAGTGATAAGCATAGCAATTACAAGGATAATACCTACTGTTTGAATCGATCCCGTGATAGTAATAGCTAACAGTGAGAGAAACGAGTAATGAATTAATCGAACTGGCAATCCGAGGGATTGGGCATGAATCGGATCAAAGCAAAAAATCAAAAATGTCCGCCTGAAAAGTAGAATGATTAGTGATGACAGCGACAAAATAGCAAAAGTAACCCAAGCGTCAACATCAGAGACGCCAAGCAGTTCTCCAAAAAGAACATGGGTTAAATCGACCGAGCTAATGATTTTAGAAATTAGCATCAATCCCAAAGCAAACAAGGTAGTGAAGACAATACCCATCACAGCATCCTCTTTAATTTTCGTATTGTTCTTGATGTAACCAATAAGGACAACGGCAAGCATCGCAAAGACAAACGCCCCGATACCAAAAGGAATGCCGAGCATGTACGCCAGAACTACTCCCGGTAAGACCGCGTGAGAAATAGCATCACCAAGAAGTGACCAGCCTTTCAAGACTAAAAAACAAGACAGAATCGCGCAAGCCACCCCAACAATTGTCGAGACGACCACTGCCTTAAACATAAAGGCGTACTGTAACGGTTCAACTAAAAAAGAAATGAGGTCCATATAAATGTTATTTAAAAGTGATGTGGTTGAGAGTACCATCAAAGGTCTTCTCAACTAACTCGCGGACAAAGACTTCTTTGGTTGGGCCAAAACCGATAATCGTCGACTTCACCAAAGCTACGTGGTCGCAAACATCCGGAAGCGAGAGTAAATCGTGAGTGGCCAAGATAATAGTCTTACCACTTTCTTGAAGAGAAATAAGTAATGCAATCAGGGATTTTTCAGTAGTGGCATCAAGCCCAGCAAACGGTTCATCCAAGAGCAAGATATCAGCCCCCTGCGCTAAGGCCCTAGCTACAAAGACGCGCTTTTTTTGACCCCCTGAAAGCTCACCGATCTGGCGGTCTTTAAAAGCGGTCATATTTACTCGATCCAAACCATTTTGCACCGCCGCCAAGTCTGCTAACGAGGCAGTTTTAAAGATGTTCTGCGTACCTAAACGACCCATCATCACCACTTCAGTGACGGAAACCGGAAAGTCCCAATCAACCTGTTCACTTTGTGGGACATAGGCTACATGTCCGTGTTTTTGAGCAGTCTTTGGGTCATCACCACAAATTGTGACGGTTCCACTCTCCGGAGTAATCAAACCCATAACGGCTTTAAACAGAGTAGACTTGCCAGAACCATTCATTCCAATCACTCCAGTAAAGGAATGGTAAGGGATATTGATTGTGGCATCAGACAAAGCAATATTGTCCCCGTACCGGACGTTCACTCTATCGAGAGCGATGGCGATGTCTTTCATAAATTAAGAATTATTGGTCAGGCCATCAATAATTGTGTCAGCCGCATGCTGTAGTAGTTTTAAATAAGTCGAAGCTGGCCCATCGCTCGGTGACAATGAATCAACGTATAGAGTTCCACCAAAACGAGCCCCAGTAGCCGCGACTACTTCTTGTTGAATTCTAGGTTCAACTGTACTTTCACAGAAAACTGCTGGAATACTTTGGGCTTTTACGACTTCAATAACCTTGGCCACCTGTTGTGGCGAGCCTTGAGACTCTGAGTTAATCGCCCACAAATATTCTTCAGTGAGGCCATAGTCATTTGTCAGGTAAGAAAAAGCGCCTTCACAAGTTACCAAGACTCGGTTGTTTTCCGGTAGACTTGAAAGTGCTTCTCGGAGTCTGGCATCAACAGCACGAATTTCATCAGAGTAAGACTGGGCGCGAGCTGTAAAATAGTCAGCGTGCTCTGGCGCTTGCTCTGTTAAACCACGGCGAATATTTTCGATATAAATTAGTCCTTGCGCTGGAGACATCCAAGCGTGCGGATTAGGTTTACCAGCATAAGCGTCTTCAGCAATGTATTGCACTCCTACTCCTTCACTAACCCTAACAACAGGCATATCTGGTAAACCGGCTCGCAGTTTCTCTGTCCAGACTTCTAAATTCATGCCGTTTTCAAACATAACGTCCGCACGAGAGGCTTGAATAAGGTCGTTGGGAGTTGGTTGGTAACCATGGATTTCCGCTCCTGGTTTAGTCAAAGAGATTGATTCAATCCGATCCCCTCCAACCTCGGACACCATGTCAGCAATGATAGTAAAAGTGCTGAGGGCAACAATTTTTTCTTGAGTGTCAGCCCCAGCCACGCTGGCTGCTTGTTTTTCTGCATCATTAAAAACACCAAGCTGACTGATTAAAGCTCCACCAATAAAAACTCCTACTAATCCAACGACTACTTTCTTCATATAACTTTAATTAATTTTTATTTAAACTCCAATTTTTAATTTTAGGGATAGCTGATCCGTGAGGATCGCTTTCGGGATTATGCAAAAACTTTGCCAATCTTTTGATCACCTCATCACTACAAGCATGTTCTAATCGCTCCGCCTCAGCATGAACTAACTCTTTTTTCATCTTCAATGTCTGATGGAGAAAGACTTCAATAATCCGGTGCTTGTAGGTCAATTTTGTCCCAATATCTAGACCCTTTTTAGTTAGGGTTACTTCCGCATAGGGTTGAGCCACTACTAAACCATCACGAACTAATTCTTTTAATCTTTCAGAAACGGTCGATTTACTAAGTTTTAACTTTAAAGCTATATGCGTTACTCCAGTTCCTTTGGTTAACTGACTTAAGATATAAATAGCTCTTATGTAATCTTCCTTAGTAGCAGTTATCTTTCCAATCCTACCTTCAGATGTTCGCATATACGAACTATATACTACCACTACCTTTTTGACAACTTTCTACTTGGTATAGAATCATAAAAAAAAGCCCCGCACCAGAGGTGCGGGGTTTTTTTCTTAACTAGCGACTTTGGTTAACTTGACTCGAATCGTAAGTCTAGACTTCTTGCGGGCGGCCGTGTTCCCCTTAATCACTCCACGCTTCGCCGCTTTATCAATAGCTTGATAAGCCTTTGGTAGCATTTCTTTCGCTTTAGCAGTGTCTCCACTAGCAATAGCTTTATTGACATCTTTAACAACGTCCGTCATGACATTCTTCCGACGAATGTTAAAGATACGTTTTTTCTCTGATTGGCGATTAGCCTTGGCTGCTCCTTTGGTGATTGGCATAAATATTAATTTGAAGTCTCAGCACTATACGGTATTAAGCCAAAAAAATCAACCTTTTCGTTGTCACCAATAATAAACGTTACCCAAACCACCTCGAGTCATTAATAAATAGGTTACTGTGTCGTTCATATGAATATGGCGACAAAAACAGACATCTTTAAGCGTTATCTTAGTGAGTACTTAAAAGCAAACAAACAGCGTAAAGGAGAGATTATTAAACACTTTAACGGCGTAGTTGGACTGCATCCTAAATCCATCCATCAGACGTTTCCGTGTACAACAAAGAAGACATCCCCTAGATACCGAAGCCAGGGGTCGTCCTGTGTACTATACTCCTGATGTCACCGCTGCCCTGAAAGAGATCTGGACCCTGAGTGGTGAGTTATGCGGCGATAACCTAGCTGGCTTGTTGGTTCCGTGCGTCACTGCCCTGACTCGATCCAGTCAATGGACCTATAGTGACGAAACCACTGGTAAATTATTAGCTATGAGTACTGGAACTGTTAAAGAACGGGTCCGGTATTTTGCACGTAGTTTATTAGCTTTTGGTAATGGTCGCAGTACTACCGTACCGACAGTGATGAGACAGATACCGATTAGAACTGATGGTTGACCGACGACGCAAAAAAGGTGTTTGATGAAGTTTATCGACACGGAAATAAAGAGTTGGTTGAGTAACACTTATTTATTGTCTACTACGCCTTTTTAGATACCTAGGACCTTTTTTAGTTCAGTGTCGACTTTTTGCTGTACAACACTGGAAATCAAACCAATTTCTCCCAACACAATTTTAGCGTCCAGTGTCGCTATTTTGGAGCAGACGATTTTTGAGGTGGTTTTTAAACCATTCTCTTGGTCTGGCGTGAGATTAACTAAATGGTTTCCTCTTAACTTAGTCTGCGAGGTAACAAACACTACTACCACGTCTTCACCCACTTTCCCTTTAGAAATAATCAAAGCCGGTCTGACTTTATTACCGGTTAAATCAGTAAATGGAAAAGGTACTAAGATAATCGTTCCTCTCTTATACATAGGACTTCTTTAAGTCTGAAGCTGAATAAAGCTCAGGTTCTTTATCAAGGAAAGTAAAGCTCTCTGAGTAAGTATTAATATTAGTGATGTCATTAACCGCCATATTGTATTGAGTCGGAAACTTGATCAAAAGCACCTCTGGTTGATTGCGTCGCCCAATAGCAAAAACATCCCCCGTTTCTCTAACGGTATTAATTAACTTGGCGATCTGCTTGCGCGCATTTGTGGTAGTAATTGTTTTCATCTTTATATTGTACATTTTGTACAAATTTAGTCAAATACTTGTGCTCGTCCACCAACTTTAGCACCAAAGAGGCTGTAGGTTCTATACAATTTCAGCTGCTCTCACTTTAACCTCTTGGCTCAACTTCCAGCCATTACCGTGACTCAATAGTCCGAGATACGATTGAATCGTTTCTGCTTTTCCTTGCTTTGCCCTTATGTTGTTCCACATTCGGTGTTTAGTGACCGTTCGTAAGACCCGATGCTGGGGGAAATGCACCCAACTAAGAAAATCAACTCCTGAGGCAAAAGTACTGATTGATACCTTACTCGGATGCATGGATAGTTTCAGTTTTGCTAGTAAAAAATCCTGCATCAGTGACAAAATTTTTTCTAGGTATGTTCGATCATGCGAGATGGCAACGAAGTCATCAGCGTAACGAATATAATATTTTGCTTTAAGCCTATGCTTAACAAATTGATCAAACTCATTCATGTAAATATTTACCAGTAATTGTGAGGTCGGGTTACCAAGCGGTAAGCCAACACCTTCCGTTCCCGAATTAAAACTTTTAATGATTACCGACAAGAGCCGCAGGACATCTTGATCTTTGAAATATCTTTCCAAAATTGAAAGCAAAATATCCTGATCAATATTTGCGAAAAATTTTTTAATATCACCCTTAAGCACCCAGGCGGTGAGGTTATCATTCTGCGAGCCTTTCTTAGTGAATTTTCCAAAACGTTTCTGGGCCAGGTGGGTTCCCTTATCGATTTGGCAAGAGTAAGAATCAGCGATGAATGTCTTAGTAAAGAAGGGTGAAAGTTTGCGGTGTATAGCATGGTGCAACAACCTATCGCGCACTCTCGCTTTATGGATATCCCGCGGTTTAGGATCAGAAATTTTAAAGGCTTGATACTTTGAGTGTGTGTAGATTTTAGCGGAAAGATCGCGGTGAAGCGAAATAATGTTGGTCATTAAATTCCGCTCGAATTGTTGTACGTCCTTGCGCGAACGCTTCCCGCGGACAAATTCTTTCCACGCCTCAAGGAGATTATCAAGCGAGATGATATCATCATATGTATGTTGGAAAATAATTTTAGTCATAAAGTCGCAGCAGTTCAGTCAGTCAGTCAGTCAGAATTATACCTGTTTTAAGTAAGGTAAAAGAATCATATCTACTATGGTATAGATTCTATCAGGATTTACCAAAGGCCCATCGTTACTCGCTCGGGCAGCGTGTCGATACATTATTCATTGAGTTGATTGAAGCTATCTCTGCCGCTAGTTTTCTTTCCCGTGAAGAAAAACATCCTTATGTTCGTCTCGCAATCAAAAAGCTAGACACGCTTCGTGTACTTCTATTGGTACTGTGGGAAACGAAGTCTCTCGACGATAAAAAGTACATCGCACTTTCCATAAAATTGGACGAGGCCGGCAGAATGCTGGGCGGCTGGAATGGCCAGCTTACAAAACAAAACTCCTCCGCAAAATATGCTGAGGAGAAATAAAGAGAGTTGCGGAACAGCGAACGCGAAACCGCCATTGTCGTTCCACTTGTTGTCAGGCCTGTCGTAGTTGGCGTTGAGCCAACGACCATCATCGTTCCGGTTGGAGTTGAGCAAGTTCGGATTGCCGTCGGAATCGCACGAGACATCATCTGTACCACCACCCCTCGAATACTCTCAGGGTTGTATCGAATCTGGCATCGTAATGCCTTAAAATCTCGTGCCAAGTATCTTTGTTTTTTAAACAGCTGCATGCACCACTCTATCCAAAGCCGTGACCGTGGATACTCGGGGTTCATGGATACTGGGTTCGGTAGCAGGAAGCCGTAACCGCCCACATATTCACCTACTGCCGCGACAAGTATATCTTATTTTTATGCAAAAAATTAGCCCTGTGGTTTGCTTTTGACAAACGCACAGGGCTAAGGTCTAAGTTTCTAAGGACCGGAGTCCAAAGTTGCTTAGGTTTGAGAACCAACCGGGACAGCGAACGCGAAACCGCCCTTGTCGTTCCACTCGTCGTCAAACAAGTCGTAGCTGGCGTTGAGCCAACGACCACCAACGTACCGGTTGGAGTAGAGCAAGTGCGGATTGCCGTCGGAATCATTGATGGGCTCGTGCATCGTGACGATGTGACCCAAACCCATCTGTTCCAAATGCCTATCCGTGAACGTATCGCGAATCAACCCCGCGACCTCCCAATGAGGTTTGACCCAGCCTTTGTTGTGAGCTGCCGCCCTAATTTTCCTCGTGATACGGTCGCTGTCGCTGCTCAGCTTTCCCGGGCGAACTGCGATGTTGTAGACGACGCCGTTGGTCGGAGCGTCGCTGGCTTTACGTAGCACTTGGCGTGCCTTGCCGCCCATTCGCCACCCACGAATCTTGAGATACTGTTCCCACTGTTCGCGGGTGAAGCCATTGCTGGTGAGCGTGAAGTGGATGTTGCCTTCGTTATCGAGAGTCCACGCGTTGGACGGTGATGCGGTCGAAGTGACTCCACCACAGATTGGTGTAGAAACCACGATCTCACCGCGCAAGAAACGATCGGGTCCGTCCTCTCCAGCCTGCTTCTTCAGCAATTTGATGATTGCATTCAGCTGACCGGCGGTGTAGTTGGCGGAGGCGAATTTTGTGGTCATAATTATCTCCTGGGGCTAATATGCCCGTTTTTTGAAATTGTCTGCTAGACAATTTCAATCCTCTAATCCGAGGAGGAGCCATGGCCTGTGTGGTCATAGCGAGAAATGGCCTATTTATAAGCCGCTTTTCGCTATGACCAATTGCAAGTTGGTATCAAAGAACTATTTTACTACTATACACCCAAAAAACCTATTTGTCAATGACCGGGCATTTGCTTAAAATAACTATTGCAACCTTCTCTCAGTTATACAAAGGTGTTAATCTTAAATCTATGACAAAAGTCTATCCGCAAGCTTATTTAAACAAAAAAGTTCTTCCGCTTTCAGAAGCCAACTTGAGTATTGCGAGCTCGGCTGTCCTCTATGGCCTTAGTGTCTACACTGTCTTTCCGGTCACCCTAACAAAAAAAGGGCCGGCTATCTTTCGAATCAAAGACCATTTCAAACGCCTAATCAATTCAGCTAAGATTATTGGCCTTGATACCTTTGCTTTGGAATGGACTGAAGAAAAGTTTTTAACTGCCACTAAAGAATTGATAGCTGCCAATGAAATCACAGAAACCGTGTTTGTTAGAGCCACAGTCCACGTGGACGAACTCGTCCCCGGCACTCGCGCGCGGGGTCTACGGACTAATCTGAGTCTTTTTATCTATGAAGCAACCCCCATAGTGCCGCAAAACGGTATGCGCCTGAAAACCAGTCCGTGGCGCAGGGTACCGGACTACGCTATTCCCTCTCGCGCTAAGGTAAACGGCGCTTATATCAATTCTGTCTTAGCTAAACAAGACGCTCTTGATAGTGGTTATGATGATTGTATTTTTTTGGATGTGAACGGACATGTCTGTGAGCTTAGTGCTGCAAATATTTTCATTGTCCGTGATGGGGTATTGATTACCCCTGATCGCTCAAATGATTTACTCGAGGGGATTAATCGTGCCACCATTCTTGAATTTGCTCGCAAAGCCGATATCCAATGTGAACTTCGAAACGTCGACTTAACCGAACTATACGTAGCTGACGAAGCTTTTGCTTGTGGTACTTCAGCCTTTGTTGCACCAATCAAAGAGGTTGACGGTCGCATAATCGGTGACGGAAACATTGGTCCGATTACTGCCAGTCTACGTAGCCAGCACCAAGAAACACTCCTGGGCAAAAATCCAGATTATGAAAAACTCCTCACCTACATCTCCTAGACCAACTCGGTAGAAATTAACTGTCCCTCTCAAATTTGTAGTACAATAAAAAAATGATTAGATCACTTGGAGGAATAATTGAATCCCTAGAAGACAAGGCAGTGGTTTTAAGCGTTAATCAAATAGGCTATTTAATCCACACTTCCACCACGAGAGCGGCTTATGTGCCTGGCGATGAAGCTTTTTTTTATACTCATCTGGTAGTCCGCGAAAACGCCCTTGATTTATATGGCTTTACTGAGAAATTGGAATTGTATTTTTTTGAACTACTACTCAGTGTCCCAAAAATTGGCCCGAAATCAGCTCTCCAGATACTAAACCAGGCTGACACCAGCTTGCTCACATCGACCATTCTTGCCTCTGACCCTGATCAGCTGCACAAATTATCCGGGATTAGTAAAAAAATGGCGACTAATATAACTACGCACCTGGTTGGGAAACTAGACCATTTAGACTTAGGCGAAGTGAGTCATACTAGTCCAGGAAGCTTGTTGTCACCAAATCAAATTGACGCCATTGATGCTCTGATTACCCTGGGATACAGCCAATCTGACGCCAGAAACTACGTCCAGAAACAAGAACGAGGCGGGGATACAAAATCAATTATCCAAGCAGTCCTGAAAGAGATCCCCATGCGTTAATTAAGCTTTAAATTAGACAGGTAGACAACACAACAACTAACTTTTGGCAAAAGAATACTTTGTCCGTATACTTGTTATTATATGGCTTATATTTTTTCCGTAATCAAGAGTTTACTGCCTCGGTCCCTACTTGATTTGATTCGACCTCCTTACCACTTTGCATTAGCTTATGCTGCTAGTTTACGTTACCAACATCCGTCACGCGAACTGATTGTCATTGGTGTCACTGGCACCAAAGGAAAATCAAGCACGACCGAAATCATGGCTCGGATTTTAGAAGCACAGGGATACAAAACCGCTTCACTTTCCACTATCCACTTTAAAATTGCTGGGGAGGCCAAAAGAAACTTATTTAAGATGACGATGCCCGGACGCTTCTTTGTCCAAAAATTTCTTCGTGACGCTGTCGCTGCTGGTTGTACCCACGTCGTTTTAGAGATTACCTCTGAAGGTGCCCGACAATACCGCCATCGGTTCCTTGAGCTCGATGGACTTATCTTCACCAACCTAACTCCTGAACACATTGAGTCACATGGTTCTTTTGAAAAATATAAACAAGCAAAATTATCTATTGCCGATCGTGTAGCTAAATCAAAAAAAACTCCGCGTTATTTAGTAGCAAATGTTGATGATGAACATGGTGCTGACTTTTTAAATTTTGATGTTGAATATAAATTACCCTACTCCCTGAAAAATCTCTCTTTGTACTCCCTGCACCGAGACAGTGTCAGCCTAGTCTTTGGTGACACCACCATTAGAGTTCCGTTAATCGGACTGTTTAATGTCTACAATATCTTGGGAGCAATTACTTTAGCTCGGGCATTAGATATTTCGTTTAATACCATCGACAAGGCTTTACGTGATATCCCAGCTATTGCCGGCCGAGTGGAACAATTCACCACCAGCAAGGATGCCGAGAAGCAAGTGACGGCAGTAGTAGACTACGCCCACACCACTGACTCACTAGAAAAACTTTACCAAGCCTTCCCTGATACTTATAAGGTCTGTGTTCTTGGCAACACTGGCGGTGGACGTGACACCTGGAAGCGCCCAGAAATGGGTGCAATCGCTGACCGCTACTGTGATCAAATCATTCTCACTAATGAAGACCCTTACGATGAAAATCCGCGACAGATTGTTGAGCAGATGGCTAAAGGTATCGAACATCAAGACAAACTAGAAATTATTATGGATCGTCGCTCTGCGATTACCGCCGCTTTTGAAAGAGCGCCTCACAATAGCCATGTCCTCATCTCAGGCAAAGGGACTGACCCATATATCATGGGACCAAGAGGTAGCAAGCAAGAATGGAGTGACGCTGAGGTGGTAAAGGAGGAGCTAGCAAAATTATAGTTAAAATAGTACGCACCTTCAGTGCGCACTATTATTAAACCCCAAGATACAAAACAATCCCAGCTGTCACCGAGACATTGAGTGATTCTTTTTGTCCGAGCATCGGAATTTCTAAAACCTGATCAGCGGCAGCCAAGACTGCGTCTGACAAGCCTTCGGTTTCACTACCTAAAATATAAGCAACTGATTTTGGTAAAACAAAATCTGCTAATTTTATCGAATTTGTCGACTGTTCGACCGCCACGACAGTGACGCCCTTTGCCTGAAGTTTTTTGATTAAAATCAAAATATCAGACACAACTTCCCAAGGAATAAATTCTTCCGCTCCCAAAGCGGTTTTGTGAATCTCGCCCACCTGTCGACCGAAGCGGTCAATTGGTGCTGGTGTAAAACCAGTGAGATAAACCTTCTCTACCCCAGCGCCATCACAGGTACGGAATATTGCTCCCACATTATAGTTACTGCGAATATCAGCTAAGATCACCTGTTTCATTCATGCCACACTAACAAATAATTCATATTGAATCCATTTTTTGGGGATTGGTTATTTACTTTTTATTACTGATGCTGGCATCCGTTATAGATAATAACAAACTGTTACCGAAACCAAGGTGGATAGCTAATAAATACTGTTACCGAAATCTAGTTACTTTTAAGTAATATTCGCTCCAATTCCTTCTTAAGTCCAGCCAGTTTAACC
>Ga0163147_10005235_pt1 | contig 15918 bp, 12 predicted proteins | sample OliLakLV19MP6G1_FD_148597 | JGI IMG/M metagenome (GOLD analysis project Ga0163147, IMG submission 148597) | Freshwater microbial mat bacterial communities from Lake Vanda, McMurdo Dry Valleys, Antarctica- Oligotrophic Lake LV.19.MP6.G1 | ecosystem: Environmental > Aquatic > Freshwater > Lake >...
GCATCATACTTTCTGTAAAAAGTATTGTAATAATTTAGTTCTTCTTCCAGCTCGCTGCCTGCATTGTATTTGTAGGGGTCGGTGGTTTTTAGTATGGCCTTGCTGCTAATGGCTGCCATTTGCAGGCCAAAAGGGTAAAATGCCTGTTCCTGTACCAACGCACCCGTGTAATGTTTTATGGTAAGGTCATCAAAATATACATCCTGTGCACTTTCGTTGCTTACATAAACGTAAAGATAGCCGTTTCTGCTTATTTTTTGTGGTGGTGCTATCAACGCCATTTTACTGCTGCCTGCCAGCACCTGTACCACACCACTGTTGGCTTTTACATAATTAAACTGTTCATCTAAAAATATCCAGTTAAGGTAGGCCTTGGGCTGGGTGTTGCTGTAGGTGCGGTTACTGTCTAAAAACTTAGCAACATTGGGGCTTAAAAAATTACTTACTTCTGTGCTGCTTGCTGCTACTAGTTTACAGCCTTAACATTCGAGCATGTGGTTGGGAACACTGACCTTGGGCTTTGGGCGTACCTACCACGGTAGCAATGAGGCAAGCAGTTTATCTTTTAGCAAAAACTAAGGATAGCTGGGGGTGTACCTACCACGGTAGCAGACTGAAAACTAAAAAATTAGAAACCCCACCAATTGTTTTTTAATATCTTTCAGTAAAGAAAATCAACCATGAAAGAAAGCGAGTTTGGTTATAAGGGCCACCGTAATTCTTATACTGAATTAAATGAAGTTTATTTTTGGACAATCACAATCAATAAATGGCAGCATTTATTAATGCCTGATGAGAACAAAATGATTGTAATTAACTGCTTGCAGTGGCTGCTGCAGCAGCAACTGATTAAAATATACGGTTACGTAATAATGCCCAATCATATTCACCTGATGTGGGAGCAATTATGCATAAATGGAAAAGAGTTTCCAAAAAATAGTTTTGAAAAGTTCACTCCCAAAACTTTGGTGAATAATATGAAACAAATGAAAGATATTGCGTTTAAAAACTATGTGGTAACAGCAACAGACAGGCAACACAACATTTGGTTTAGAGATCCATTGGCAATAAAAGTTTTCAGCAGGCATATGGCAGAACAAAAATTAGAATACATACATTTAAACCCGATGCAACCTCACTGGTGTTTATGCAAGAGTCCTTCGGAGTATAGGTTTTCTTCTGCAAAGTTTTATGAAGAAAATATTGATGAGTTTGGGCTGCTTAGACATTTTCGGGAGGTATTCTAACGCAAGCAGTGTTCGGTGGGGACACCGATCACGGGAGCAAGTGTAGGCAAAGCGTAAGAGCAGGTGTATGAGGTGTTGAGTTTGGCAGCGGATTTAGAGGTAGATTATAAAACGAAAGAATAGCAAAAGAAATATAATAATGACCAAACCAGAGTTAATTAAGTGCATAGATTTTTTCAATCAACTCACAGTAAATGTGTTTGATATTACAACTGAGGAAGATCTAGTTGAAGGAAACAAAGTTGTAGAGGCAGAATATATTTTTGATGGACTCTCATTTAAAACTAAGCCTCTTTATTATAAGGAAATCACAGGCCTGCCGACAGTAAAAGGAACAGAGTACCTGCATAATTATTTTGGAGACAAAGTATATTGGCTGGATATTGATGAGCACCCATGGCCAAGAGGAAGTGGTGAAAGTGATTTAGATAATCTTGTTGCTGGCGGCATGATTAACGAAGGAGATATTGAGTTTAAGGTTTTTTTGCATCGCTTGGCTAACAACGAACAGACTGGCTACATTCAAAAAATTACAAGCGAAGGAAGACCCGGCCAATATTACCACAATTTAGAAAATAACAATCATTGGCATGATCTCGTACTTCTGATTAAAGCAGTTATCAAAAGTAAAGATGCGTATGTAAATAAAGAACTGTTTAAGCACCTTGTTTTTAATTGGGATACCGGCAAAAGAGTTACGCTTGGCCTTGATTCAAAAGGTGGTCCTTTCAAAATCATCAGAGACTTATATCAAAATATTAAACAAATACAAACAAGTATGGACAAGATTGAGTTAATTAAATTGCTGCAATATAAAAAGCAAATTATTTTACAAGGCCCTCCGGGAACAGGTAAGACAAAACTTGCAAAGGAGATAGCCAGTGAATTAATTGGGTTTCCGTATCTGAAACGAATACAGCAGGTGAATATTCGGATCAGTTTAAATTAATACAATTTCATCCTTCCTATAGTTACGAAGATTTTGTTAGAGGAATTATTGCAAAACCAAATGAGGAGGGAACTGGAATATTGTATGAAGCGGAGAATAAAATTTTAGGAGTACTTGCAAAGCAGGCCTATCAAAACTACCAGGACAGTAAAGACTTACCTGCAGAAATACCTGTACCAAAATTTAAAAGGCAATTAGAATTATTTATTGATAAGGTAAGAAATGACATAGATAAAGACGGGGAGTTTGATCTTGGCTCGGAAACTACCGCCAAAATCATTGGTATTATAGACGGGGCTTTTATTTATTCATTTAAAAAAAGGGATGAAATTAAATACAGGTTGTTATTCTCAGATCTTATCACTATTTCGAATTATCCAAATAAGATCTCTAGAACCATTGATATTAGAGATATGGAAAAAGGTTATTTAAAAATGATTGGCAAGTATCCTTACTATTTCAGAGTTTTCTCTTTAATTAGTAATATTCCGGTAGAAGATTTTACTGTTGTTAAAACCAAACCTCCGTCCAAAAACTATGTGCTCATAATAGATGAAATCAACCGGGCAAACCTCTCATCTGTTTTAGGGGAATTAATTTATGCATTAGAATACCGGGGCGAAAGTGTTGAGAGTATGTATGCTATTGCTGGAGACAATAAATTAATTTTACCACCAAATCTGTACATAATAGGTACAATGAATACTGCAGACCGCAGCGTTGGGCATATTGATTATGCCATACGCAGGAGATTTGCCTTTGTAGATATACCGCCTAAAGATTTAAGCTCAGATTTAGGTGCCGATTTTATGCACGAGTATTACAACAAAATTCACAATCTGTTTTACAATAAGGAAGTCGACTGCCTATCGAGTGAATTTGAGCCGGGGCAAGTTTGTTTGGGTCATAGTTATTTTATTCAGCAATATAAAAAAGATGCTGACGGCAAAAATACAGCCGAAAAGTTCGATTTTAGCTTACGTCTGAAATATGAAATAGTACCCATTTTGGAAGAGTATGTAAGAGATGGTGTACTAAGAGATAATGAACAGGTAAGAAATACTATTGCTGAATTAAAGATCAAAGCCAATGCCTGAACTTATTCATTATAATTATTGGGAACATGCAGACGGTAAGTTGTTAAAATCGGCTTTCCCGAAAAGCTTTAACCTTTCACCAAAAGCATTCAATAAAAAAAAAGACCGATATTGTTTTACTGTAAAAGAAAGCAATGATTATTTTCATGTAAAAGCGGATTATTTTATCGGTGTAGACTGGTTGGAAGAAAACCATAGTGCAATAACAATTGCACCTAAATTGAACACAAGGCTGGTAGATATCATTGCTGGAGAAAGTGACGACAAAGAAACCGAATTAGATGATGAATTTAGAAGTTTACCGGAAAAAGGGCGTGATGTTTTTGTGGATTATTTCGCTGTACTTAATGATTGCCTCACTATAGATTATTTATACGAAGAAATTGACAATCTTGCACAAATTAATTGGACTGCAACAGAGATTCCTATACGGCAGGAACAGGATTGGATTAGTCCCTTACTCATTGTTAAGTTTTTAAAAGTAGTTAGATCAATTGTACGGAAAGGATTAAAAAAAGGGTATTATAAAACAGCACAAAATATCAATAGTAAAGTAAAAGGCAAAATTCTTATTGGGCAAAACATCAAAGAGAATGTTGTAAAAAATCGCTTCACAAATACTGTTTGCCAGTATGAAGAATTTGGCGTTAATACGCTGGATAACCGGCTTTTAAAAAAAGCATTTGGATTTACTATTTCGTATTTGGATTTTAATAAAAATTTATTTGGCAGCAACAAAACAAACTTCGCTGAAATTATCACTTTTTGTAAACCTGTATTTGAATCTGTAAGCAATGAAATAGAAGTTTATGAAATCAAGCAGTTTAAGGCAAATCCTTTCTTTAAAGAGTATAATGAAGGAATACAATTGGCTAAATTAATTTTGAAGCGGTACGCATACAACATATCCAATACCAGCAAAGAAATAGTTGCAACACCGCCTTACTGGATAGACATGCCTAAGTTGTTTGAATTATATGCCTATAAATTTTTGAAGGGCAGATTCCTGCAGGCGAATAGCTTAGAATATCACGTCCGTACATACGGTAATGAGCTGGACTATCTTATTAATTCAAACAACACCAAAATGGTAGTTGATGCTAAATACAAACCGCTTTACATTTATGGTAAAAACCACCAGGATATGAGGCAGGTTTCGGGCTATGCAAGGCTTGATAAAGTATATACCAACCTTAAAATTGAGGGTAATGATTTAATTGACTGTTTAATTATTTATCCTGATATTGAAAATGGCTATAATGAAATAGAGTTTAACACAATCAATATGAAATTGCAACCAATAAAAGGTTACCGAAATATATTTAAGGTGGGAATTAAATTACCTGTAAAAAAATAAACTCTATGCCCCGGTTATTTACAATTACAGGAGAATGGAATGAACAACTCTGGATGAATACTGGAGGTACCCGTGCAAAAAAATATTTGCAGAGCCCTGATGGAAATTATTATTATTTCAAACGTTCTCAATTAAAACAGGGTAAGGATTATACCTATGAATTTTGGAATGAAATAATTGCTTATGAAGTTGGTACAATGCTCGGGTTTACTATGCTGCGTTATGATATAGCTGTTGATGGTGATCTAATGGGCTGCATTTGCGAATCAATGATTAATTCAGAAGAAGAAGAGTTGGTAGAAGGGATTAAATACCTTCAAGCATATTCACCTGACTATGATCCTTCAAAGAAAGAGCATCAGAAGTGGTACACATTCGACCTTATTGAAAGAGCGTTGGAGTCCGCTAAAATTGGGCACTTTATAAACGATGTAATCAAAATAATAATCTTTGATTCACTTATTGGAAATGGCGACAGGCACCAGGAAAACTGGGCTGTAATAAGTAAGCAGCAATTAATTACTGATATTGTAGATGATTTGGCAACAAAGAATGAATATAAATTACATTTTTTATTTCGATGGCTTTTTCGATGGTTAAAACAACAAGTAAACATCTCAAGGCTTGAGGGTAAAAAACTACCAGGCGCATTATATGTTGCTCTGAAAAGATTCTCACCAATCTACGACAGTGGCAGCAGCCTTGGTAGGGAATTATTAGATGACCGGGTTCACTTGTATCTAAATAATCCGGCAGAACTTAATCGTTATATTGAAAAGGGTAGTTCTGAAATACATTGGCATAGTAAAAAGTGCAGCCATTTTGAGTTAATTGGCAACTTGCTTCAATCCATACATGGCGTTGTAGTTAGAGAGATAATCGTTTCAGTAGTAGAGAAATACAATAGCGAAGCATTTAGCCAACTGGTAAGTGAAATTGACAATGATGTACCGAAAGGTTTAGAAAAGTATAAAATTCCTGATAACAGAAAGCAACTAATAATTAAAATTATAACTTTACGTTTGCAAAAATTAAGCGGTTTGATACATGAACGAATTTGATAAATTATATTTAAGTTGGAGAAAAGGCCAGGGTAGCAGGCGTCATATTGTGGGTGTTTTGGAGCATGCACAGGATGGACGTTATGTTTTTGCCTATGACAAAGTTTCTGTAGAAAAAGCGGCTAAAGATGGCTTTGCACCATACACAGAGTTTCCAGATATAACAAAATCATATAACGGAAATGCATTGGAAATTTTCGGACAACGTTTAATTAAATCAGAACGTCCGGATATTCAGTCTTTTTATGATTTTTGGGAAATAGAACCAGCGCACAAAGACGATAAATTTTATATGTTGGGCCATACCCAAGGATTACAACCTACAGATAATTTTGAATTTCTTGCCGATTATAATTTAGTAGAAGGATTACATTTTTTAACTGAACTGGCAGGCTTGAGTACTTACCAATTACCTTACGGAACTTTAAAAGAGGGTGATATTTTAAGATTTGAATTGGATAAAGAAAATGAATATGATCTTGAAGCTGTAACTATTTTTAAAGACGATACTGAAATAGGCCACATTAAAAGAATTCACTGCAAAGTGTTTCATAAATTTGGTGCAGAAAAATTGAAACTTGCCGTTAAGTCTGTAGATAAGAACGGTATCATTAAAAAGGTATTCATTAAGGTCTCATTTTGAGACTTTATTAAAACAAAAGAATTGCCTATTCCTCTGTCGCTTTCAAAATAACTGGTTTTTGTTAATTAAAGCTCTTTTCACCCGAAGTATAGGACAACTAAAAAAAACAGCAACTTACCCGTTCGGCATTTGCCTTTCCTGATGTTTCAGTTATGAAATTAAAGTAATCAACCTATCCCGAAGGCCGCCGTTGGGTGTTTTCACCAATGGCCGAAGCTTGCAGCAGCAGACTGCTTCAATTTAATAATACACTTCATAATATTAACTAACTTTTTCCGGAACAAGACTTCACTGCTTTTCAAGGAGAGACTGGCCTTAGCCGATTCCCCGTAATTACCAAGAGCTAATTTTTTATGTTCAACCAATTATAGCAACCCTTTTACCAGTAGTTGCAGCCTCATAAATGGCTTGTAAAATCCTCACGTCTTTTAGTCCTTCCTGTCCAGTAATATGATCCGGCAATAGCTTATTTTCCAATAATACTTTTGCAATGGCATCGCATTGCGTTGCCTGTTGGTTAATGGTTGAAAAATTCAGCTCTCCGTTACTCGTTCTTCCTTTAAAGGGGCCATAACTTATGGCAGGGCTGAGTTCAAAAAAACCTTCATCTGCGGCAGCAAAAAAACGATCCACATTGCAGTTATAGGAAGTTGTAGAAGTACATACAGTGCCGCCCGGAAAAACAAGTTGCCAGGTGATAGATTCCTCCACTTCTGCAAACAATGCTGGCTTGGTAACCGGGCCAAATTGTGCTGTTACGGCAACAGGTTCCTCGCCTGTAACATAACGGCTGCATTGCACACAATAAATACCGAGGTTCATTAAAGGGCCGCCACCGGCTAAGGCTTTATTTAAGTGCCAGTCTCCAATGGTGCCACTTTTATACCCAAGCGATGTTTCTATTAAACGTACCTGCCCAAAAACCTTTTCCTGTCCAAGTCTTTTAATCTCTATGTTATAGGGTTCGTAATGCAATCGGTATCCAACTGCCAATTGCACACCTGCATTTTTACAGGCTGTAATCATTTCCTGGCAATCACTTGCTGTAATGGCCATCGGCTTTTCTACAATAACATGTTTGCCTGCTTTGGCTGCCCGGATGGTATATTCCTTGTGCATTCCATTGGGTAATACTACATACACTAAATCAATGTCTTTATTGTTAACCATCTCATCAAAATTCTGGTAGTTGTAAATATTTTTTTGTGGCATATTGTATTGCTTTTTCCAGCTAACAGCTTTGGATGGTGTTCCGGTTACAATACCCGCAAGCCGGCAATATTTGGAAACCGCTAAACCTTCAGCCAGGTAACCGGCATATCGCCCAAGGCCACACAATGCAATATTTAATTTTTTGCCATCGTAAACGGAAGCATTTACTGTGGGAATGTTAACAAAGGATGGAAGTGCTGCTGCTACCGTGGTTACGCCGGCAGCCAACCCAACATGTTGCAAAAATGAACGGCGGGATAAATTGCTCATAAAAAATATTTTAGTCCTAAAAATACTGGAAATAGCGATGTATTGGTAATGAATTAACAGGTAATTGAAAGCTTTGCCATTATTTAGTAAGAGGGTTAATTGTTGCATTTGATTTAGTGAACCTTGCTGCTTTCTCATCATTATTGTAAACAGTTGATCCGGAAAGAAATGATTAATTTTATGATGAAAATTAAAATCAGTATCAAAGCGAAACTATTTGTAATTAAATTTCTCTAAACAATCAATAAAAAAAATTATCACCAGCTATTTGAACATTAACCTATGGCACTTAAAAAATTGGTATGTATGCTGCTGCTACTTTCTTCGGCAGCAACACAGGCGCAGGACAGCAGCTTTAAAGCCAAGCATGCTGCAATCCTGTTTCCTTATCCTATGTATGCCGAAAAATGGCGCTCCTCTATTGGCTTCACTTTATTTACCACACCGGAAGATATTACTGAAGAAGTGAGAATAAGAGTGCCTTGCGGAGATTACCATGTAATGCGGCGGATTAATGACCAATTTAGTATTGATGGAAGACTAATGTTTCAGGTGCTGCAAAACCATTTGTCTGCCGGTATTCGCTGGGGAATACCATTGGGAAGAAATGTTTATTTTAATGTGGGAGATGATATGGGCTATTGGTTCGGTTTCTTAAAAGTTGGCGGATTTGATAGCAGGGCATCCGGGTGGTTTAATTATCCCAATATGAGTGTAGGTTACAAAACCAAAAAAAATCTGCTGATAACATTTAAGGCGCAGGTTTCCGTTAATTTATCGTACACATCTGTGAATGGAGAAAGCAAATTCTCCTCTAATAAAAGTTATTACAACGGAGAAACATTTACCATAGCGCTTGAACAGCCTTTTTACAATAAGAAGCATTTGACACTAGCCCTTTCTGCAATCAACAATTATTTTTATTGGCAAACATGGGCATTATTTTATAAAACCGACCGCAAGGTTTTTTACCCCCAAATTACCGTTGGATTTATTTTGTAAAGAAGTGAGCTGCATGGTGAATATAAAATTAAACGAATGAAAAAATGGATTTGGATAGGGCTATTAACCTTGGTAGCAGCAGGTTGTAAAAATGAATACAAGGTTGTAATGCCGGATGCCTCGGGATGGAATTTATTTAATTCACCCGGCGCTTTGCCACTGGCATTTGCCTCACGTACTGCAATGGAAGGCGTTTATAGTGTATTCAATGGCAGTGATATTTTTGGTGAACTTTCTGCTATAAAATGGAGCTATACAATAAAAAATGCTGATACGGTATTTCATGTTTCGGGTTTCTTTGGAAAAGACATTGCCTATTTTATTGGTACGGGCAAAAAACTAAACGGTTCCATCTTAATCAACGGCTATTGGCGCAAAATGGTAAGTACCGAAACAGGTCTTATCAGGTTAATCATCAGTGCTGAAAATGGTTCCAGTATTTTACTGGGGCCCAATCCAATTGTAACGCCCGGCAGTATTACCATTGATGGTTTTTTTGGTAATCAACAGCAGGAACCTGTAATACCCATTACTTTTAAATATACCCGTAAATTAAACAACAGCCCATCTCCTTTCCGCATATTGGCGCATCGTTCCGGTGGCCGTACGTCAGATTTATTGTCTGTTTCGGAAAACTCTGTAGAGATGATTTTAAAAACGGCTGAGTTTGGCTCTACCGGAATTGAAATTGATGTAAGACTTAGCAAGGGCGGTATCCCTATTTTGTACCACGATAATACCATCAACCTGCGCACAACACAAAAAAGCGGACTTTTAGGCCCGGTTGAAAATTATACTTACGAACAACTATCCACTTTTGTAAGATTGACACATGGTGAAAAAATTCCTACACTAAAAGATGCATTGGAAACAGTGGTTTACAAAACCGGGTTAACCTTTGTGTGGCTTGATACCAAATATGCAGGATCGCTTGCTATTGTGCGGGCCATACAAAAAGAATATTTACAAAAGGCAGCAGCAGCAGGCAGAACCCTGCAAATTGTAATAGGACTTCCTGGCGATGAACAACTGGAACAATTTTTAGCATTACCCGATTATGCTTCTGCTCCTTCACTTTGTGAACTTAGCCTGGCTGATGTAGAAAGATCTAAAGCAATTATATGGGCACCCCGATTTACAGAAGGCACTCAAAATGATAATGTAGCCCTCGTTCACCAACAGGGAAAGCAAGCATTTGTCTGGACATTGGATGTACCGGAATTTATCACCAGTTTTATCAACGAAGGACAATTTGACGGCATATTAACCAATTTCCCCTCCTGCGTAGCTTATAACTATTATGTACATTAACAAAACTATATTTTCTACATGTGTGGTGGTTTTAATTGTAGCCTGCAACAGTTTATCGGCACAGGATGCTGTTAAGCCCAATCCGCCGGGAATTGCAAAAAAACACTCTCTTGTATTAGACATTGGAGGAGGCTATTCCAACTACCTGTCGCCACTTAATTTTAAGGCTACGGGTATTGAGAAAGATTATGTAAGAAGCGGGCCTGCAGCAACTATCCGGATACTTTGGCAACCACAGTACCGCCTTCGGTTAGGGCTCGAAACCGGCTTTTGCAACTTCTATTCCTATAGATTAGTTAATGGCAATAAAAAGGGAAAAGTGAGCGTAAGCGCCATCCCGGTTATGGTTGTATGGTCGATGGCGATAGTAAAAAGATTGGATATTTTTGCAGGCTTTGGCACCTATATGTTAACCAGTAAATTGGATTATGAAGGTAAAGTGATTTCTAAATTAAATAGCTTAGGCACGAGTGTTGCACTTGCCTACAAAATTCCAATATCGAAGACAACCGCTATTGCAGCAGAAGCTAAATGGATGAACGCCTTTCAGACAAAAGATGATGTGGTAAGTGCAGAGTTGAGAGTGGTATGGAAATTTTTTCAATGGGATGGAAGAAAGGGGAAATGATTGAGTTGGATTGTATAAGGCAGGTATAGCAGTTACTTATTTGCTTTATAGTTGAGGTAACTTACAAAAATGACCCTTTACGAACGAACCTTACAATCCTACTCATCAAATATCATATACAGCAATAAAAAAATTAAAACCTATATCCACATGAAAAAACGCTTGTCCTTTCTTAGTCTGTTGTTTTTTACAGCACATTTTACAAATGCCCAACCGAATGATAACAAAGCTACAACCAACAAAGACAATAATATCATTTTTGTAAGTGATACGCAGAAGCCAATGATGGTTGAGAAATTAGTTCTCAGGCCAAACCAAAATACCAGGGCTACTTCACTTGAATTCGGCGAAATTCTGCAAAAAAAACCCGGCTATTTATACATGTTAGGCGATGTGGTTGCTTTGGGCGCCAGCAATCATCAATGGAAAAAAGTAGATAAGTTTTTGGAAAGCTGTCGCAAACAAGGCAGCACCGTTTGTGCTGTTTTGGGCAATCATGAAGTGATGCTGAATAAAAGAAAAGGTGAGTCGAATTTTAATAAAAGATTCCCGATGAACGTAAATACCGGTTATGTTTCAGTAGCCGATTCTGTAGCTGTGGTGTTGCTTAATTCCAATTTTAACGCACTTTCTATTGAAGAAAAAGATAAACAACATGCATGGTACCATGCAACCTTGAAAAGCCTTGATACTGTAGATTCTATCAAAGCGGTAATTGTTGCCTGTCATCATTCTCCTTATACTAACAGCAAAATAGTTAAATGCTCGCAAACCGTGCAAAACAACTTTGTACCTGCATATATTCAATCCAAAAAAGCCCAGTTGTTTATTTCGGGCCACGCACATGCTTTTGAACATTTTTATAAGCAGGGGAAAGATTTTTTAGTAATTGGCGGAGGTGGTGGTATTCACCAGCCACTGAATGCATCTTCAACAGCCATACCGGATGAAGCTGCTGATTACAAGCCCATGTTTCATTATCTCTCTGTAAAAAGAATGGATAATAAACTTTCTGTAACCTCTCACTTTTTAAAAACAGATTTTGCCGGGTTTGATATTGGCAAACAGTTTACTACTAACAGTCGTACAGATGTTGTCTTAGAATATGGAACTAAATGAAAAACTACTAAGTAATAAATGTTTTAAACAACATTATTTTAAATCGAACTTCTACAAAAATATATTGCATCATTACTTTTTAAATAACCTCAATAACCTCGGGAGTTTATTGTTCTTTAGCCCAACATATTTTTCTGTTACAGCCCCAAAACTGCTATAAAAAAATGCCAGGCTGCTGATGTCGCTTCCTTCAAAATCCAGCAATAGATCCTGCCCGGCATGCGCTTCAATAAAAGCTGCAATAAGGGCGTGGGAAGCACCTAGCGTTTTACCATTGGGGTGGTTTGCTGCAAGAATATAATAGGCTCTTTTGTGAGAAAAGAAAAACACACAGCTAGCTACCAATTGCTTTTGTGGGGTGTAAACGCCATAGGTAGTTGCCTGTTGATTTTGATAAAAATGATGATACAATTTTTCAAATTTTTCATAATCTTCACTACTTACCGTAGAATAGCTGCTTGCTTGTTCTTTAGCCAGTTCAATCACTTTATCAACAGGAATATTTTTTTCAACCAGCAACTGTAATTTTTTTGCTTTTACAATATTGCGTTTTATATTATTTCGAAATCCTTCAAATATTTGCTGGTAATTATTTTGCAGGGGCAAAACATAATTAGCCCGTTCGTACAATTTAAAAACGGGCAACTCAAAATAATTTCCAGCGTTAAGATAGATATCCCAATATTTAAAAATTGCCGGAATGGCCTGCAAAAAATCGTTTAAGAGGGTGGCTGAAATATTGTTACCAAATACGCCAAGGCTCGCTGTAAAGTAAGGCTGATACAAATAGCGGATGCCATATTTTTTCCGCCAGATTAACGGCATCACAGCATCGTAATCGTTTAGCACAAGCGCATCCCATGTGCCAGCCATGGTATCGAGGTAAATGCTGTATCCATAGATTAAACCATTGCCGGCATTGGTTATACAATCATCCCATTTTTGCTTGTTAATTTGCTGGTATGTAAGGTATTGAATGGCCAAGGTTTATAATGCAAGTTGAGGTAAGAGTTTTTTCAACTGAAAATTTTGGATATCAATGCTAAACGATATGGTCTTTAAAAACCTTTTTTCTGTAATGGTTGATTTGTAATAATCACGATACACTTTACTGTAAAAGATTGGGACATACACATTCACTATATTTCTAAATAAGGAAACCTGTAAACCTGCATCGTATAAAAATTTACCCTGCCCCGCATTTTCATTCCAGGCTTCGGCATAGGTACCTATATCTACAAAAAATTTCAGCGGTATATTAAATGGTAAAATTGAAAGGGGATTGATTGAGTTTGGAATGCTGCTCGTGAAATTGGCAGCAACCAGCCAATTATCTGTTTTACCAATTTTATTACCGAGCAAATCGGTTCCCACCTTAAAAAATCCATCCCGCTGTACTATTTGCTGCGAGGCAAAGCCATCAAATTTATTACGGCCTGCAAAGTAATTAGCATAAGTATAATCTTCATAACCCCGGGGCCCGGTAAGGTTTAGTTGATAAGGATCTGTTTCGAACTGTTTGATGAAGTTCTTTTCCCCCAGGTAAAAAAACTTACCTGCAAACACTCTAAATTCCAGCCCACCTGCTTTGGCATAATTAAAAAAGTAATTACCTGTAAATGCAAGCCTGGCAAAGTTGCGGCCTTGCTCCGCCAGCAACTCTCCCCTGTAGGGATACAGCACCCGGCTATTTTCCGCCACAAATTTAAGCTGGTTTACATACCTGCTAACGGTTGGGTAAGTGATGATATCTGCCTGGTTAATGGTGTCTCTTGCAAATTGGTAATTTTGCTCGCTGATAAAAAATGTTTTCCATTGCAGGTATTTTACCACATGGCTTAACGGGTTGCTGTTTGCAAAAATTATTTTTATGGATGGGACAATTTTGCTAAACTTTAAAGGAGTTTTAGTACCCGCTGAATCAGTAAATTCATCTCTGCTGAATTGGGCACCCGCAAGGGAAAATATCACTTGCTTCCCATCAGTGCCCGGCATCCAGGTGTAACTTACCCTTGCCAGTCCATTCAGTTTTTTTGATCCCGTTGCATACAAGGGTGCCACCAAAAATTGAAATTTTTCTGCAGGCAGCGTATAGTTATGTACAACAGCACCCAACATCAATTTATCGTACAGGTTATTGCCAATGGCCGGCGATACAAAAATATATTTGTATTTATCTGTGTCTTTTAAGCTAAAAAAAGACGCCAGTTTTAGTTCTCTCTTTTCTGTTGTGTTAGTAAGATTTCCTTTTTTTGACAGCAGTGCAAAAACAGCATCCACATTTTCGCCACTCACTTTTTCTATCACTGCTTTAAAATCTTCGGGGTAAGGGTGTTTAAATTTCCAGGTGTTGTAGTAAGTTTTCATACAACTGTCAAACAATGATCTGCCAAGGGTTTGCTCCAGTAATTTCATCCATCTGCTTGCTTTGTGGTACACAGATGGATCATAATTATATCCGGCAAGTTTATCGGAAGTTGTTTCAATGGGTTGGTCTTTTTGCAGGGAAATAATGTGCTGCATTATAAAAATATTAAGATTGGCAGGCATGCGATTGGCAAAAAATGAATTGCCTGTTTCCTTCCTTACATTAATATCTTTTTCCCCGTTCCAATATCTGGTATCGTAATAAGTATTCATGCCTTCATCCATCCAGGCGTGATCCCTTTCGTTACTGGCCAAAATGCCGTAAAACCAGTTGTGACCAACTTCATGTTCAATCAATTCTTCTAACTCCAATTCGCTGTTAACACCCGAAATTAATGTGATGGTTGGATATTCCATCCCGCCTGTATAGTTTACATTTCCTTCTGCAGCCGCAACTACATCATAGGGATATTCGCCCAGCCTTTCACTTCTTGTTAGCACAGCTTTTTTAATATACTTCACTGCATTTTTCCAATAACCATTATCCTTATCGCCGGTTACATTAAAGGCATTTACCTTTATCACCCTGCCAGATGGTAGCGCAAGGGTATCTGTCATTACTTTAAAACGTTTATCAGCAAACCATGCAAAATCATGTACATTTTGCTGGCTGTACGTAACTGTTTTTAAATTGCTGGCAGATGGTATTTCTTCTTCTTCCTCAACCGTTTTTTGGGGATGGAAAATATCTTTTTTTATTGGCTTTTTAGGTGCTGATTTTATTGGTACTGTTTTACCGTTGGATGCAGTTGTTTTTTCATTTACCAAATTGCCAGTAGCAGCTACCACATAATTTGCGGGCAGTGTAATTTGCACGGTGTAATTTCCAAACTCACTATAAAACTCGCCCTGGTTAAGGTAAGGCATGGGATGCCAGCCTTTACTGTCGTACACAGCCGGCTTGGGATGCCACTGTGTTACCTGGTACGATTGTCCGATATGACCACCCCTGGAAAAATTGAATGGCAACTTTTCATGAAACGGAGTTTGTATAGTACAGTTGGCACCCGGAGCCAGCGGCGTTAATAAAATGATCTTGATGATATCCTGGTGCTGTGGATGATTTTCCATCTGCACTACCGAGCCATTTACTTTAAAATTTAACCGGTTGATATAACCCCGTTGCTCATTGTTACTAAAATAAAAATCAGTGCTTCCGTTTTGTAAAGTTTGATCGCTGAGCGCCGTAAGATCATTTTTATAGGCGTTGGGCCAAAGATGTATCCAGATGAAACGCAGCGTATCCGGAGAGTTATTGAAGTAATTCATCAACACAGCGCCATCCAACGTATGGTCTGCATCATTTAAAGAAACAGTAATGTTATAATCAACCTGCTGCTGCCAATAAGTTTGCTGGCCTGCTGCAATAATGTAATAAGTACTAAAAAAAACTAACAATAATAATTTCCGCATCATCGGTGTTTTAATCAAATATAACCAATATACAATTACACTTTTCCGGGAGTTGAATTGCATTGAAAGTCTTTGCATTTCGAATCTAAATCTTAACCAAAAAATTTGTATAATTGAGTTAAATATTGTCCAACTAAGTATCTGAAATCTCCGCCACTCCTGCATGACCTCACCCCCAACCC
>Ga0163147_10005236_pt1 | contig 15917 bp, 14 predicted proteins | sample OliLakLV19MP6G1_FD_148597 | JGI IMG/M metagenome (GOLD analysis project Ga0163147, IMG submission 148597) | Freshwater microbial mat bacterial communities from Lake Vanda, McMurdo Dry Valleys, Antarctica- Oligotrophic Lake LV.19.MP6.G1 | ecosystem: Environmental > Aquatic > Freshwater > Lake >...
CTCAGCCTCCACACTGTGGATACCTTCCCCAGCCAGCAGTGTTAGTCCTGAGCCGTCGGCACGGATGGCATACAGGTCGCTCTCGCCCCCATCTTTAGTTGCCGTAAACGCAATCCAGTTCCCATCTGGCGACCAGATCGGCGCATATTCATATCCCGGCATCGTCGTCAATTGGCGCGGCGTTTGGGTTTCTACGTTCATGCGCCTCGATTTTGCGGGGCATTATATCTGTTGCGCTCAATCGCGGTTAAAAGCGGAGGGCAATCGGTGGAAAGATCATCACTCGGCTTAGATGCCGTTCAAATTGGCGCATCCGGGCTGGGTGACGATTAAGCCTTTGCCGTCCTTTGGATGAAATCTGCCGCCAGATCAAAGACGGTTTCACGTTCCATGTCTTGCGTCAGGATATGTCCGCTGTTTTTGAGGGTGTGCTTTTCGATAATCTTGCTGCCAAGCTGATTGGCGACCCGTTCCTGATTGAAAAACGGCACGGTCTGATCTGCCTCAGAATAAATCAGCAATGCGGGGGCGGTGATTTTGGGGAGGCTGATTTCGGCAGCCGACATCAACGCATGAAATTCTTGCAACGCCCGTGTCGCCCAACGATCATACCGGACTCGCCCGCGTTCCGGTTCGCCGCGCCGCGCTTGTTCCGCCCGTAAGCGCTGCGGGAAGTCGGTGGTATCGGGCAAATCAATAAAAGGCCGGGCGAACTTGAGCCAACGCGCCAGCGCTAAAGTGCGCTCCGACTGCGGAATCGACACGGGCGCAGCCATCACGATCAAGCCGTCCACAGCGACATGAGCGCTCAAAGCCAGCGTGAGTAAGCCGCCTGTCGATAATCCCGCGACAAAAATCGTATCACACTGCGTTTTAAGCAAATGGTAGCCATCCAACGCGCTTAAGTACCAATCCTGCCAGCGCGTCCGCTGCAACAGGCGAAAATCCGCGCCGTGTCCGGCTAAACGCGGCACACACACCGTCAGCCCTTGCGCGGCGAGATGCTGCCCCATCCACGCGACCTCATAGGGCGCGGCGGTGAGGCCGTGCAGGAGTAAGCAGCCAATAGTGCTGCCCCGATAGAACAATGGCTCTGCGCCGGGTAAAAGTGTGGGGAAATGATTATCCATGCCGGGCAGTTTACCCCGCTTCACGCGAGATCACAATTCCTGCTAGAATTAGCTTTCAGCCATCAGCAATCAGTTGTGAGCAAAATAAGTGGGTTTGTGAGAAATCGAACACCAAGCCTAGAAAATGGTAGATCAAATAGGACTTCGCAGTTAATTGGTTTTGTAGGGGCGACTCGCCGAGTCGTCCCTACGGAAAATCGTGCTGAACTGCGTAACTTCTAATCAAATAGGTTTTGATAGAAGCACGATATGAGGTCTGCTGAAGGCTGACTGCTGAAATCATGAATCGGTTCTAATTATTCGCATTATTTTGGTGGCTTGGTGGTTCAAACAAAACAGGAGACTCAATTTATGAAAAAATGCTTTTATGCGATCATTCTTTTTTTGCTAGGGATTGTTTCTGCGACAAGTTTAGCGCAGGAAGATGGCTTAAACCTGCCGACGGAATTTTATGTACTGCTCAACAGCGGCGAGGTACAGCGCTACGGCATCGGTGCGGCAGGCGTGACGACGATTACACCGGAGGGCGGCTTCGTGCTGGATTTCGCCATCGCGCCGGATGGTGATTGGATGGGCTATCGTACAGAAGAAGGGCTGTATCTGCTGCGGCTTTCAACTGATGTATCCAGCGTCGTCCAAGTGGAAGGTGCGACAGCGGATGTCCCTGCGATTCGCGGGCAGGGTGACACAATGGCATGGACTCCAACGGGTGATGCGCTGGCTTATACCACGCTCTACGGAGCGCGAGTCTATTTTCCCGGCGGCACGTTTACCGATATTGCTGTTAGTCCGCTTAAAAATCTGGTCTGGTCGCTCAACGGAACCTATCTGGCAGCAGAGGCAGAGGGGAACATCTGGTGGATTTACCGCCGCGATGGAACAAGCATGACTTTGACGAGCGCCCTCCCATCGTCGATTGGGTTGGTCTGGTTAGATAATACGCGCTTTGTATTCGCCCCGGCAGAAGGCGGTCTCATTATGATGGACGTGGGCAACGCCAATTTTCAAACGCCGCTGACCGCGCCCGATGTCGTTTACGCGCTCCCAGCCTTACGAGGCGCTCAGGGCGTGGACGGTTCACTTGTGGCTTTTGCGCGAGAGACGATTGACGGTCAGCCCTTCGATTTCTTCCAGACATTTACCACCAATGCTGATGGGTCACTCACACCTGCTGAACGCAGCGCGGCTCCGGTGGATTTAAATGATGTACGCTGGGCACCCGGCGGCAATTTGATGATCGCGTTCCGAGGCGGGGCGATTGCGCTCGTGCTGCCGACAACGGGCGAAGGATTTGTGCTGCCTGTCACGGATGCTGTCGCCTATGGGTGGGGTGCGCCGAGGCCGCCGACTGTCACCAGTTTTACTTTGAGCGTTGATGGGTATTTCCGTGCGGTTGATGGCACTGGATTCTTGCAAATCTGGCGCTTGCCACAAAATGGCTTACCTGCGATGCCGATGACAAGTGCTGAAGAAGATGTTGCCGATTACGCGATTTCAAATAACGCGCTTGTTTATCTTAGCGCAGGCGAAATTTGGTTAGTAGGCTTGGAAGGTAATTCCACCGAAGCAATCGCCTTAGCAGCGGTAGATGCTTCCGCCCGTGAAGTGGCGATCAGCCCGGATGGGGCGACGTTGGCCTATACGACTGATAACGGCATTTTCATCCGTTCTACTGAGGCGGAAAATAACGCTTCATCCGACTCGACGGAAGAGGCATCCGCCGTCGCACAAACTAGCCCCACACTAGGCAGCAGCGCCGGGACAATTTACAGGCATCCCCAGTTTGCGACCAATATTAATGCGCTGCTCGTCACCGTGACGATTGGCGATGATACCGAACTCCAGCTTTACGATCTTGCTTCCGGCGAACTGCTCACGTTGGGCGGTTATGTTGGCGGCGAATGGGGATCGGATGGGCGCTTATTGGCGGTTGATAGCGTCGGTAATTCGATTTATCTGGTTGATCCACTTATGCCGCAGGCTACCACCGGCTCCGCCCTGACGTTAGTCGGACGCATCATCGACAGCCAAACCACCGACTCCGGTCTGCTGCGCGTGATCGAGGGTTCATTGCCTACGCAAGGCCCCGCACCGCTGCGCCTCTATGAAACGCCTCTCGCGGGCGGTGGGTTAACGGATTTAGGCATTATTGGCTTTTTGGGTCAGCCGCAGCTTTCACCAGACGGGAATTTCATCGCGGGTTATGCTCAATCCGGCGCGACCAGCGGCACACTGGTGATATACGACGGTTCGGCAGGAACAGCGCTTTCGCTGGCACTGCCACCAACAGTGACGGATTTTAAATGGGGCGAATCATAAAAAACGCATAACATTGTTAAACACATTTAAGTTGCTCTAATGCAACGCATGTAAGATATTCATCATGAAGACCTATCCTTTGGGACGCACGAGGTAAGAAAACACATGACTGGTGAACGTATTCTCGTCATTGAAGACGAGGCTAGAATCGCACAATTTATCGAGCGTGGCCTTATTTATGAAGGCTATCGCGTGAATGTCGCACGGGATGGACAAACCGGATTGGCTATCGCCCGTGATAATCCGCCTGATCTGGTGATCTTGGATTGGATGCTGCCGGGTATTGATGGGCTAGAAGTTTGCAAGCGGCTGCGGGCTGCCAGCGAAGTCCCCGTCTTGATGCTGACGGCGAAAGACGACATCAATGATCGCGTAACGGGGTTAGATGCCGGCGCGGATGATTATTTAGTCAAGCCGTTTTCAGTCGATGAACTGATGGCGCGAGTAAGGGCATTGTTTCGCCGATCAACCCCCACCAGCCGTCCCGAAGTGCTGCGCTTCGCCGATCTAACGCTTGATACAGGGACGCATCGCGCCCATCGTGCCGAGCGTGCCATTGACCTGACGGCGAAAGAATATGAACTGCTGGAATTGTTCATGCGGAATCCGCGCCAAGTGCTGACACGCGACGTGATTTTTGATCGCGTGTGGGGTTATGACTTTGGCGGCGAAAGCAATATTATCGAAGTCTACGTGCGCTATTTGCGCCAAAAAACTGAATCGGAAACAGAAACACGCTTAATTCACACAGTACGCGGTGTGGGTTATGTGCTAAGAGAAGAATAAACGAAGCAGCAAGTGATGAGTCGTTAGCTTCTACCAAAGGTAATCGCCTATTTATCGGGCTAACGACTACGAACTAATCATTATAGACAGAGTAACCCATGACCATTCGCAAACGGCTCACCCTCTGGTATGCCGCACTGTTGACGATCATCATTATTTTCTTTGGTACAATCACCTTCGGCGTGATGCGCCTCTTGATGATTGATTCGATTGATACCACTTTAGAGGAAACCGCCCATCTCATTTCGACCAACAGCCGCTTGCACTATATCGCTGAAGATGATGCGCCGGCGCGGGTCGATATTCAGCTTGCCTCGCTTGAATTGTTCCGCGCATCGGGTGTCTATGTGCAAGCGTGGGAAATTGTGGAGGGCGAGCCAGTTTGGGATGCTTCCTCAGAGAATGTCGCCAGTTACGGAAGTCCGCTAGACCCTAGCGAACTCGGCAGCCAACGCCCAGTTTATTCCAACGTCCGCATCGAAGGCACCGATTTGCGCGTCCTCACTGTACCCATTATCCAAGCATCCGGTGGGCGACTGGTGGGCAATATTCAAGTTGCTGGATCGCTGGCGACGGTCAATAAAGCGACTGAAACACTGCTTTTGGTGATGGTGATTAGTTGTATCCTCGCCAGTGTAGGCGCGGGTTTACTCAGCATGTGGTTTTCTCATCGCGCCTTAGCCCCTATCGAACAAATTACGCAGGCTGCTTCTCAAATTGCTGTTGCGGATGACCTCCGCACACGCTTGGTTTGGGATGGTCCTAAAGATGAATTAGGGCGCTTGGTCGATGTGTTTAATCACATGATGACGCGCATTGAACATCTCTTTAAAGTGCAGCAGCGTTTCGTGGCGGATATATCGCATGAACTCCGCACACCACTTACGGCAATTCGCGGAAACCTAGAGATCGTTAAGCGCTACGGGATTGATGAAGAGTCGCTCAATGCGATTGAAAGCGAAGCCCAGCGCATGTCGCGCCTTGTCAATGATCTATTGATGCTGGCACGGGCAGATTATGGCGGCATGACGATTGACCTGATGCCCGTTGATATGGATACCATCGTGATGGAATCCTTCATGAAAGGCAAAGGGCTGGCGCAAGGGCGCGACCTCAAACTCCGCCTTGCCCATTTCGAGCCAGTGCGGGTGAACGGCAACGCCGACAGAATCAACCAATTGATCTTGAATCTGGTGGGTAACGCCATCAAATTTACGCCCGATGGCGGCGAAATCATTATTGGACTGCGGCGGCAAGGCGATCATGCTGTGCTGTGGGTGCAGGATACAGGAATCGGGATGCAACCAGAGGAATTGGAACACATCTTCGAGCGCTTTTATCAGATTGATCCGTCCCGCGCTCATGCCGGGAGCAGTTTCGGATTAGGGCTGCCGATTGCCAAATGGATTACCGAAGCCCATCACGGGACGATTAAAGCCATCAGCGAACCCGATAAAGGGACGTTGTTTACGGTTCATCTCCCGGTCTACGAAATGCCCACGACAGCGCCAGTGTACGAGCAGCCCACCCGTCCACGCCTGCCAATTATGCGGCGTACCGATACACCGCCCATCCGCCGTCCGGCGCATGAAGTCACCATCGCCAAACCCTCAGACGACGAATATCACCGTGAATAAAGAATTAAAAACAGGCACATTTTTAAATAGGTGTGCCTATTTTTATGTTATAAAGCCTGATATAACGGCGAAAATCTACTGACATTACAGTTACGAGAATTACTGTTGCCTATGAAAATTCCTAAACCTTCAAAAGCACATCGCCTTGCAATCGGGGTCCTTTTTAGCCTTGTCACCCTCATGACAATTTCGCTTGCTCAAATAAGGGGGCAATCATTAGGCGCTTTGCCTTTCATAGCGTTAACAAATGCGGATTTGGGCAATGTTTATCAGCTAAGTTGGCGACCTGATGGCGCAATCTTAGCTGTAGCATCCGAGTCGGGTGTATGGCTCTTTACCCCCGAATTACTTTCCGTTGGTCAATTAGTTGGTCACACGGACAGAGTTCTAAGCGTCGATTGGAATTCTACGGGAGCTAAATTAGCAACAGGTAGCAGCGATTCAACGGTACGAATTTGGGATATGGCCGAGACAAGCCCGACTTACTTAACCACGATAGAAGTTTTTCAACTCACCAAACCTGTTACTTATGTAGCATGGAATCCTGTTGAAGCTAAGCAAGAGTTAGCGCTCTCTATCATTGAACGAACTGAATTTTATTCGGATGGGGCAACTGTGTATTCTAGTGTGCAAATCTGGGATGTCACACAAGGTATTCTAAAGCATCGTTTAGATTCTGATGTGCCCGATTTAGCCTACTCTGTTGCATGGAATCCCAACGGCGAGCAATTAGTAACAGCAAGCCTGAAGATGGGACAGGGTTATCAAATAAGTCTGTGGAATACTACTTCAGGCGAATTAGGTTCATCATCAGAAAGCAGCCTTTATAGAATAAACAGCATCGCTTGGCGACCAAATCGTCGTAATTTTGCCGTAGGCACGGACTATGACCTTGCAATCTTTACGGATTCATTAGGTTTCATTTTTGCATTGCCCGATGGGCGAGACGATAGTATTGAGCCTATTTATGTTATTGATTGGAATCTTGAGGGTACGATAATCGCAATGGGGACTGAAACAGGCTATCTACAATTATGGGATGTAGCAGTCGGGGAACGCTTAGCAATTTTGCAGGCTCACACTGGAAAAGTAGATGATACGGAGTGGAGTCCAGATAACGTGTATCTTGCTACGCTTAGTTTGAGTGATGGATTACGGATTTGGGATGTTACGAACTTACCTTCCCTTGTAGGAACAGCAACGATCACTCCGTACCCTGCACCAACACCAACCACAGCGCTTAGATAGACTGCTTGGGTTAAATTCTCAGCAACGATTTCTTAAATGTAGCACGTTTCATAAAAACAAAAACGAGATCATGAGGATTTTGGCTCCCATGACCTCGTTTTTATAAACCCTATCAATGAGCGGAGTGCCGACTGATGCCAGCCTATCCGCTGCGCTTTACCAGAATCCGCGCCGTCCGTAGCGCTCCTCTTTAAACGGATCACCGTAATTGTGATAACCCGCCTGCTCCCAGAAACCCGGCTTATCTACCGAGCTGAATTCCAACGCCCGGACAAACTTGGCACTTTTCCAGAAATAGAGATGAGGCACGAGCGTCCGCATCGGGCCGCCATGATCGGCTTCCAGCGGTTTGCCATCAAACTTATAAGTCAGCAGCACCTTATCGCCCATCATATCTTCCAGCGGTACATTGGTCGTATAGCCATAATCGCAGTGCGCGATGACGTGCTGCACTTCCGGCGTAATGCCAAAGAGCTTGATGAAATCGCTGAACAAAACGCCTTCCCATTGGGTATCGAACTTGCTCCAGCGGGTGACGCAGTGAATGTCGGTGGTGATGGTCGTTGTCGGGATTTGGGTGAATTCATCCCAAGTCCAGCGCATCTCTTTTTCCACCAGCCCGAACACCCGCAAATCCCATGTCGCCGGGTTAAACACCGGATTAGGGCCGTATGTCAGCACCGGGAATTTATTCGTCAAGGATTGACCGGGTGGCAGCCGACCCGACTTCTTCATATCTTCTTCTTCGTTACGCCGCCCCAGAATATTATTCAACATACACTTTATCCTTGTCACTAAAGATGGGTTGTGAGGTAATGGTTGAAATTTAGTCTGATTATAGCGCCGATACGTTACAAATTGATGAAATCAAGCTGAGTTCTATTGAACTATTTATTCTTTTAAACGGACAATAACCCAAATTACTCAAACGAAGACCTGTTGGCCTAGGGGGTATGTTTCTTCAACAGCGCACGACCCGCACCCATTGACGACACGACATAAAATGCTTCCCGTAAATCAGCACTCCCCAGCTTCCATTGGAGCAGCAACCGCGTAAACGGATTCGACGCGGCAACCACCACAAGTCCCATATCGTAAGAATGGGCTGCGTGGATAGTTTGTGCCATATATTTAAATGAGCGTTGAGGAAATGGAAAGGTAAAAAAAGGGATTTGCATCAGACTGTGGGCTTTACCGCTTTCGCTCAATATCGCCATGCTTGCGGTCTCGTTGGCATAGCGCATATACTCAACAAGCCCGATAAACCCTCTAAACTCCCACTTAACAACGGTTTGCGCTTCATCATCCCAGGTCAGTGTGATCTTCATTGTGTCTCCGCAATCGATAAGCCGGATAGGATACTCACAATGTAGTCGCGTAAATATCTGGGGCATTTCTCAACAAATCCTGCATCTTATTCGATTATGCAAAATATGTTTTACGACTATATTGTAACACCATTGTACCATCTCAAAGGTCAACATAATCGCGCAAATTTAAAGAAATTGTTAAATCAGCCCTATAGTTCAAGTGTAAGATCGGCTACAATTAAGCCCTCTAAGTTCATGGTACAGAGCAATATCTTAGGAGAAAGTCCCACTGTGACTAACAAAATTCGGGTAGCCGTGATTGGCGTAGGCAACTGTGCCTCGTCGCTTATTCAAGGCGTATATTATTATCAGGATGCACAGGATGACGCAATTATCCCCGGCATCATGCACCCCAATCTGGGCGGATACCGCATCCGCGACATCGAATTTTCCGCCGCGATTGACATCGACAGTGAAAAAGTTGGCAAGGATTTGGGCGAAGCCATTTGGAGCGGACAGAACAACACTGTACGCTTTGCAGAAGTCCCCATGAAAACAGGTATCACCGTCGCACGCGGCATGACGCACGATGGCCTTGGGCCGTACCTCAGCCAGAAAATAACCAAAGCTCCCGGCAGCACCGATAACATCACCCAACTGCTCAAAGATACTAAAACCGACGTGGTGATTAATTATCTCCCCGTCGGCAGTGAACAAGCGACGAAATGGTACGTAGAACAGGTCTTGAATGCTGGCTGCGCCTTCATCAACTGCATTCCGGTTTTTATCGCCCGCGAACCGTATTGGCAGCAGCGCTTCCGTGAGCGCAATCTGCCCGTCATCGGTGACGACATCAAAAGCCAAGTCGGGGCGACCATCGTCCATCGCATGTTGACCAATCTGTTTAAAGATCGCGGTGTAGTGCTGGAACGCACGAGCCAGCTCAACGTCGGCGGCAACATGGATTTTTATAACATGCTGGATCGCTCACGTCTGGAAAGCAAAAAGGTCAGCAAGACCAACGCCGTGACCAGCCAGCTCCCCTATGATATGGGGGCGGATAACGTCCATATTGGACCGAGCGATTATGTACCCTGGTTGCAAGATCGCAAATGGGCCTATATCCGTTTGGAAGGCCGTACTTTTGGCGATGTGCCGCTCAATGTCGAACTCAAGCTGGAAGTCGTGGACAGCCCCAACAGCGCCGGTGTCGTGATCGACGCGGTACGCTGTGCGAAGCTGGCATTAGATCGCGGCTTAAGTGGGGCAATCGAAGGCCCCAGCGCCTACTTCTACAAGTCGCCCCCCATTCAGCCGCCTGATGATGTCGCCCGCAATATGCTGGAAGCCTTCATCGCGGACGAGCCGTTCATCTGGCAAGGAAAAGACCGTACCCGCCCCAGCGGCGGACAGTAAACGATTTTAAGCCTCACAAAACAAAGGGCGTACCTTCACGGGTGCGCCTTTTTTATTTTGAATATGCTATAATAGGTAAGCATGATTAGAACAAACGGACATAACTGATGACAGAAAACAGGCTTTATTATGGCGATAATCTGGATATTTTGCAGCGTTATATCAAAGATGAAAGTGTTGATCTGATTTATCTAGATCCGCCATTTAACAGCAACCGAGATTACAATGCTTTCCTCAGCGATACGCGAGGTCAAAAAGCCGAGGCGCAGCTTCAAGCCTTTAAGGATACTTGGTTTTGGGATGATGAAGCGGTTACTGCTTATACCAACATCGTTGAAGCAGGTGGGCGCGTGTCGCTGGTGATGCAAGCCTTTAAATTGATGTTGGGGGGCAGCCGAATGCTGGCCTATTTGAGCATGATGGCCCCCCGTTTAGTCGCACTGCGGCGGGTACTCAAGCCTTCTGGCAGCATTTATCTCCATTGTGATGATACTGCGAGTCATTATCTTAAGCTGTTAATGGATGCGATTTTCGGAATTGAAAATTTCCGCGAAGAAATTCAGTGGAAGCGCACCAGCAGCCATAATGATTCGAAAGGGTATATGCACCTCAACGATAAAATTTTATTTTATGCGGGTGCAGATCATACTTGGAATCCCCTATTTCTTGGTCATGACGAAGATTATTTGAAGAAATTTTACCGTTTTAACGATGAACGCGGACGCTATCGTCACGATCATATCATTCGCAGTAAATCGATGGGTAAAAGACCTAACCTCACTTATGAGTACAAAAACTACACGCCGGAATTTGGCTGGCGGATGCTTCGGGAAAAAGTAGAGGCCTTAGATCAAGATGATCGCATCGCATGGTCAAGTTCAGGTCGGCCTTATTTAAAGCGTTATTTGGAAGAACAAAAAGGCACTTTAGTCTCAAATATATGGATAGACATTCCGCCGCTTTCTGCCCAAGCAAAGGAAAAGCTGGGTTATCCAACCCAAAAGCCGGAAAAATTGTTGGAGCGCATTATCCGTATCAGCAGCAACGAGGGTGATGTGGTGCTCGACCCATTTTGTGGCTGCGGTACGGCTGTCGCAGTGTCTCAGCGCCTCAAACGAAACTGGATTGGCATCGACATTACGTGTTTGGCGACTAACCTTATCAAACGGCGTTTGTCAGATTCTTTCAGCGCGGAGGCGGGTAAAGATTATCGCGTTATTGGCGAACCCACTACGCTGTCGGATGCGGAAACCCTAGCCAAAGAAGAACCCTTTCAATTTCAATACTGGTCATTGGGGCTAGTAGGCGCACGGCCTGAGCCTAAAGAAGAGAAACGCGGCAAAGCAGATCGCGGGATTGATGGTCGGCTTTTCTTTCATGATGAGGGTAAGGGTGGCAAGACCAAACAAATTATTTTCTCCGTTAAAGGCGTAGAGACCAATAAACCAGCGCATGTACGCGAACTGCGCGGCGTGATCGAGCGTGAAAATGCCGAAATTGGCGTATTTATTATCCTAAACGATTCGACCAAAGATATGCGTGCGGAAGCTGCCGAAGCTGGATTTTATCAATCCGCATGGGGCAAACATCCTCGTATCCAGATATTGACGATTCAAGACTTGCTGGACGGAAAGCGTATTGATTTTCCGCCTGCTCAAGGAGTAAATGTCACTTTTAAGCAAGCGCCAAAAGCTAAGGGAGACCAACCTGAAACGATGTCGCTGCCTTTTGATGAACCTGATGCCTAACGTTATTTTCCTCACCCAATTTTAAATTCACCCAAATCTCGTGTTTAGCGCCGTATCGTAACCTTACCTCATGCGGCGCTACCTCTTTCCATCTCCCTAAACCCGCTTTGAATCCCATAACAAAGCCGTAAAGTAAGAAAGGGAAATCCTCATGGCGACGAAGATTGTAAGTTTTTTTGATACTGAAGCCGATTTAGATAAAGCACTCAATACGATCTATAGTATGGATATTGAAGGCAAAAATGTGACGATTATGCGCGGAGAAAACCAGATTGATCCAGTCCCTGCTATCGTTGTCCCCCTTGTTCCGCCAGCAACTAGCGGCGGTCAATTCCCCGCGAATCAGGCTGCGGCGACTGTGGTAGCGAGTGGTGCATTTAGCGATCTGAACTTTGGCTCCGAAGAGCGCGATTATTATCAAAAGGTTGCCAACGAGGGCGCAACCGTTGTGTTCGTTACAGCAGCCGATGAACAAGCCAATGCCGTGATGGATACCCTCAAGCACGGTGGCGCGACTCGTGTCGAAGCATTGCGCTAAACAAAGGGGAATATTAGGGACAAACCTGTATGCGTCCTTAAAAACGGGGCAACACTCAGCTTGCCCCGGTAAAAATAATCTTTGATCGAAAGCCCTGTCATTTTTTATTCCCACCCTCTTTAAAGGATGTGCGGCGTTGGTCAATGATCTCTACGAAAAGACCAAACAGGTTTATGAGCGCCTTGTAGCGACGTATGGGGAACGTCCTTTATCACCCTGTCCTGATAACCTGCGTGAGTTGATCGTCACGATTCTTTCACATCGCACCAATAAGGCCGATGAAACCGAAGCCTTTAACCGGATGTGGGAGCGTTTTGGCAGTTGGGAGGGCATCCGTGATGCGCCGCTTGACTCATTAATTGAAGCCCTCTCGCCAGCACAGTTTCCAGAGCGAAAAGCGCCCTATATACAATCAGCATTAGCGCGTATTTTTGAGGAACGGGGTGAATACTCAATTGAATTTATCGCGGATTTACCAACAGATGAAGCGATGACGTGGTTGATGTCGCTGCCGGGTGTGGGTATAAAAACGGCTTCGCTGGTAATGCTGTTTTGTTTTCACCGTGATGTGATGCCTGTCGATACGCATCTGCATCGTGTGAGCGGACGGTTGGGGATTATCGCGCCTAAAGTGACCCCTGAAGCAGCGCATACGATGCTAAGATCGCTGTTAGGCGATGATCCCTACATCCTGTATAACTTTCACAAAGGGATGCTCAAACATGGGCAGCAAATCTGCACTTTCAGCGCACCGAAGTGCGGACGCTGTCCGTTAGCCTCGCTTTGTGATTATTATCAAGCACTTACGTAGCAGCTTATATTATCATTCAACAGTTTCATCTTCGGAAAAATTGGGTAAATCTATCTCTTCAAGTTGTTCTTTCAAGAATTTACGCCAAGCATTAACTTTGATCCCGGATAATTCAGTCTCTTTAAAGTTTTGCATATACTCGTCAAGCAAGCCTGTACGGGCAATGCGCCCAAAGTTGTTGCCGCCATCCTGTGCAGGATTATCAATCATCCTTGTACGGGCTGACGGGTAAGGTGTGACATCTTGAGGAGAAATAATTTCGTTAGAAGATTTAGATTGGCGAACATGCTGCCACCAATAATTGCGATATTCTGCTGCATATCGTGCTAAAGTAATATAGGGTTTAAAAATAATAGGTGTTCCAGATAAGACATTCGACAAAGCCCAAGGCACAATAACAAGTAAATCTTGTGAGGCACATGCAGTAGGTGTTACTTGATAACGAAAACTTGGCTCACCTTCTTTAGCCAGCAAATACCACGATTTCAGCTCTATACCCATCATGATATGGGTGGATTTTTTGTTCATGAGCAAAACATCAGGAAAAGTTTGCGCCTGCCGCACAAAACGATAATCGTGATATAACCCTTCTTCATCCCATGAACTACGTAGATCATTTAATGTACGGATAACCTCTTGCTCAATTGTGAGACCGAGAACCGCGCCAAAAGCATAGATTTCGGTAGCGCTGATACCAGAAACCGAAATGGTGCTGCGAAACAAGGAGGGAATTTCGGAAAATAATTCGCCCAATTTTTCAAATAAGGCGTAATGTTCCCAGTCTTTGGACGGAAACTGTGGCTGAGGTTTGGGAAAACTATCGGACATTGTAAAGAAGTCTCTGTACAGCGAGTTCAAAGAATTGCGTATCAACTTCTGCGCTAAAACATTTTCGACCCAATTTGTGAGCAGCAATAGCACCGCTGCATAATCCACCAAAAGGCTCCCAAATGACATCCTCTTTATCTGAACTTGCTTCAATAATGAGTTGCATCAACCGTAACGGCTTTTGATTTAAATGGGCGCTTTTTGCTCCCACTTTAATGCGTTCTTTGCCATTCAAGGGGGGTTCATGCCAAACATTGGTGATCCCTGTTTTGCAATAAAATTTAGCACGCATCGCTGCCCAAACTTCAGGAGTAATCACGCTTTTACCATCTTGAGAAAAATAAGGTTTACCTTCTGGCTTACCATAGCTATTCGCATAATTCACCAGCTTGACAAAGGCTTCTGTTGGCGGGAAATACCATAAATGATCTTGTGTTAGATATTTACGAGTAGCCGCATTTTTAACCTCACAGGCGATGTTAGCGGCATTTAAGGGTAAGCCTGCCCTCTGCCATTCATGCCGCAGCCATTTTCGGAGTGTCATACCCTCAATACGCGCTTCTTTGACATATTGCACACAAACTTCCGTCACAATCGGAAATTTGCGTAAAGTTTGCGTATTGGTGTTACCAGCTACATGAGCAATGCCTTTATCCCAGATATGGCAAGACACATAACGCCAGCCATATTTTATAAGTAGTGGGTGAACACTCGCCCAACCGAGTTCACTGTTCCAGAACCAAAGGGTCGTTTGAGGAGTCGCCCGTTCAGTCCAAGCTTTGATGTGTGGCTCGTACCATGTTACCAAGTCATCATGCGTCTGTGGCTCTCCCTCAAAAAGCCCAAGTCCATAAGCGCCATCGGAGATAATTGTTGTCGGAGAAGGCCATTTATGATAAAGATTCGAAACATCTGCCTTATGGAGTGTAATATCATCGCATTGAAATTGATCTGTCATCTGCTCTGGGAAAAGTACTAGTGGTTTACTAGATACTTCTGGTTCAGATTTTCTTATTACGGCAATCATCATCTACCCCATCATTTTGCGAAGTTAATCCATAGTATAGATCATATTTACGCATTTATCAGGTTATGGTATTTGTTTACAAAGGCACGCGCTTCCTCCAACGTTTGGGCGGTATGTGGAAGGGAAACAAGAGTCCCGAAAAGCTGCATAAATGTTTCGAACATCGTCTGAATAAATTTATTCATACCAATGACGATGTAAATTCCGCGATTCGGATGGCTGCGTTTAAGAATATTGCGCCCGTGTGGCAAAGCATTAGGCGGCAGTGTTTTACTCAGGCTGAGATCAATGATAATAAACACTTTACTCGTCACTTCATCAAGCAGCGCATCCCCCTTCTCAATTATCAAGAAAACATCGTCCCACGTCCAGATTTCAGGATAGGTATAACGAAGCACTCGTTTATCAGCATCATCCCATTCAACAGTGATCGGCGACATTTCGGATTCCTTAAAGTACAAGTCGTTTGACATTCAAAAACCGTTTTACAAAAGATTGTTTTTGGTTTGTTGAATTTATTTTCCCATACTTTCTTTTAAGGAATCCTTAACCTTTGTTTTTAAACTGGCTATGTTCCCACTCCGTAAAAAGCGGATGCAGCTTCAGGCGTTGATATTTGCCTGTTGTCGTAACCGGAATTTCTGTGCCGAAGATGACCACTTTGGGCGATTTTTCAAACGGCATACGGCTGCGGCAGTGCGCCAAAATCGTCTCGGAATCGAGCGCCGCGCCCTCTTGTAAGACGATGTACGCGCCAACTTCCTCGCCAAAATAATCATTCTTGAACCCGATGGCTAACCCGACCTTCACACCGGGAATCTCCAACAGGACTTCCTCAATATCAAACGGACTAAATTTTACCCCGCCGCGATTAATCAGTTCCTTTAGCCGTCCCGTGATAAAAAAGAACTGCCGTCCGCGCTCATCTTCTCGATAAAAACCCTCGTCGCCGCTGCGAAACCAGCCAAACTTAAACGCCTCGGCGTTGGCATCGGGACGTTTATCATAATATTTCATCACGTTATGCCCACGAATACAGATTTCACCGCGCTCGTCTGGCCCTAAGCGCTGACCGCTGCCATCAGAAGAAAAGATTGCCATTTCGTTAGCGGCAATCGG
>Ga0163147_10005240_pt1 | contig 15910 bp, 20 predicted proteins | sample OliLakLV19MP6G1_FD_148597 | JGI IMG/M metagenome (GOLD analysis project Ga0163147, IMG submission 148597) | Freshwater microbial mat bacterial communities from Lake Vanda, McMurdo Dry Valleys, Antarctica- Oligotrophic Lake LV.19.MP6.G1 | ecosystem: Environmental > Aquatic > Freshwater > Lake >...
CTTAATCAGCCCTCATCAGGATATAAAAACGCTGTCGCGCACATAAAGACGACGGTCTTCTGCTGCCACACAGCTTCCAGTCCCCTGCCAGCGATACCACCAATCCCCTTCGGTATCCACGATGAGGTCAAACTGATAGTCCCCAATCGCATTACGAAGCAATCCGCTGTCAACGCCATAGGTGTACAAGGTGACTAAGCCAATAGGATTCTTGACTTTCAGGGTTATAACTGTCGGGTCAGTATTGATCGTGCCAACGCGAAAGCTGACTTTTAACGTCACCAAGTCCCCGACATCATAAATCTGTGCTGTTTGTGTTGTCATATCACTTCGCTCGTTATCGCTTTATGGACTCGTGCTTCGCTCAAGGTCGCCGTCCCTGTTTCCTCGTAAATGTCTACAGTGAACAGGCCAAACGCTTCGCCCGACGGGATGCCGATGGGCGCAATGTTGACGTTGCCAGTCGTGACAACCAACGCCCCAAATGCTTCGCCCGACGGGATGCCGATGGGTCTAATACTTACGCTGCTGAGTGCGACTGTCGGCAACCCAAAGGCTTCACCGCTGGGGATGCCAGTTAACGCGATATCAACGTTACCCGTCGTGACTGTGACAGCCCCAAAGGATTCTGATGACGGGATACCTTCTGGGGCGATGTCAACATTGCCAACCGTAACGAGGATATTCCCAAACGCTTCACCTGATGCGATACCCGTCAGTGCAATATTTACAGCGCCAGTCGTGACTACCAGCGTCCCAAACGCTTCATCGGATGCAATACCAGTCGGGGCGATGTCAACATTGCCAGTGGTGATGACTGCATTACCAAATGCCTCGCCTGATGCAATACCTGTTGGGGCGATGCTCACGTTGCCAGTTGTGACGGTGATCGTTCCGAAGGCTTCACCGGATGGGATGCCGCTAACTGTAATCGTCGTGCTAACCGTAACCGTCAGCGTTCCAAACGCCTCACCTGATGCAATGCCCGTTGGGGCGATATTGACATTGCCCGTCGTAACCGTCAGCGTTCCAAACGCCTCACCTGATGCAATGCCCGTTGGGGCGATATTGACATTGCCCGTCGTAACCGTAAGCGTCCCAAACGCCTCGCCTGATGCGATACCCGTCGGGGCAATATTGACATTGCCCGTCGTAACCGTAAGCGTCCCAAACGCCTCGCCTGATGCGATACCCGACGGGGCGATATTGACATTGCCCGTCGTAACGGTTAGCGTTCCAAACGCTTCGCCGCTGGCGATACCCGTTGGAGCGATATTGACATTGCCCGTCGTAACGGTTAGCGTTCCAAACGCTTCGCCGCTGGCGATACCCGTTGGAGCGATATTGACATTGCCCGTCGTAACGGCCAACGTCCCAAACACCTCGCCTGATGCAATGCCCGTTGGAGCGATATTGACATTGCCCGTCGTAACGGTTAGCGTTCCAAACGCCTCACCTGATGCAATGCCCGTTGGAGCGATATTGACATTGCCCGTCGTGACGGTCAACGCCCCAAACACCTCGCCTGATGCAATGCCCGTTGGAGCGATATTGACATTGCCCGTCGTAACGGTTAGCGTTCCAAACGCCTCACCTGATGCAATGCCCGTTGGTGCGCTATTGACATTGCCCGTCGTGACGGTCAGCGTCCCAAACGCTTCGCCGCTGGCGATACCTGTTGGGGATAAAACTTGGGTGATCGGCAGCGACGGGATTTTAAGCGCGGATGACCGGAATGGGATGATGCGCGGATGCGGCTGCACCGCTGTACCCGTCACCGTCGTGACGCTATTATTCTCTAAGTTATTCGCTTCGCGCACCAATGGCATATACAAGAATAGGCCGCTAGGAATCTGCATTGGGGCAGCAAATTGCGCCAGTGTACTAATTTCGCTGGCGCTCAGGATGCGTGTCCAGACTGCGAATTCAGCTAACCAGCCATCCCAGTTTCCTGTGCCGCCAGAAGTGTTACCCACGACGTAGGCATTGCCTGTAAACGTTCTCGTGCCACCTGGAGCCGCGATTTCCGTTATTGACTGCGATGTGCCGTTAATCCAGATGGTGGGGTCGTTTGCAGTTGACCCGGAATTATAAGTGACGAGGACATGGTAAATAGACCCCGTGTCAATCGTAGTAGTGGTCGCTTCCCATTCCCCGTTACCCGAAGTCCAGTTACGCAAAAAACGCAGTCGGCTGGTTCCCGACTGCACACTGATATTCATTTCGCTGGTTTTGTTGAAGACGCGACCCGTTCCGCCGCCGCCGCCGCCATTACGGAAAACGACTGCCGAAACAGTGACAACACCATTGTTGACGGTTTCGCCGAGCGTTAAGGCATCTGTTGACCCAACGCCAAAAGTCGTCCCGAAACCTCTTGCCATGAGCTACGTCTCTCGGATTTCTACGTTAAGGAGCTCCGCATCCCCGCTCACGTTATCCGTACCCGTTGTCCCGTTTGCGTCACGGCGTACAAGTAAACGAAAACGCTCGCCTACCGCGACGGAATCCATCTGTGCGCCGCTGGTATGCGCGATGGTGGTATAACGCGCTGCGCCACTGGTAGCGGGTGCTGTACCCCCCGCACTGTTTGCAGTGGCAAAGGAATCGGCATCCAAGTCCGTCCCGCCGTCTTCATCGCGCTCAAAGGCGGTTTCCCAACGACATGTATTTGAGGTCGCAGTTGTTGCCATCCAAATCAACGTAATTGTCACCCCACCGTTGGCATAGTGACGCGGCATGATACCGACGAAAATCAGCGTTTCATCAGTCGTATCATCAAAGTCCATCACGGGATGCCCGTTACGGAAGTCTTGGGTAGCGAAGTTAGCGGACGGCGGATAACCGTCCCACGCATTCCAAGCGATAAGTGTTTCCCCAGATGCCATTAGTCACCTCTTCCAAACGAGACGGGCTATAGTTTGAAAATCTTGTTTACGCCCGAATCAAAGGTGATCGTAATATTGCCGCCGTTAGGTGTTACAGGAAGCCCCACCGCCGTGTCGAAACTCACGAGCAGGCGGCTGGTTGCCTCAACACCCGTATGCTTATAGATAACCAGCATTTCCGACGGGTCGCCAGTCACGCTGGTAAACGTCACGTCGTCAGCATCCAAAACACCCAGCACATTGGTTTTGTTTACCAAGTTACCGGAAACTGCGACTCGTGCGCCAGCCGGGATGTCGTCTAGAAAATCGTGCGTATCAATCGAAAGTGTGTAATCAGCGGCATCAATGAGGATGCAGCGAATGTCGTCAGATAGCCAATTGACAGCCGCGTTTGCAAATCCCTCACGACCCTTACCATACATTGCGTTTGCCATTTCTTGCTACTCCTGTTTATGCCTTATAGGGCATTGTCAGCCGTTTCCGGCTTGGTTAACAAATTCTGGATTGCGGTTTCCGTTGGGTCGCGCATTGCGTCCGCCTCATCAGCGGTTTCCTGTTTGGCCTTCTCAACTACCGCCGCCGGGTCTTCGATGTCCAGCGGCAGGAGGGCAAGGTAGGTTGCGCGGTCTATACTGCCGTCTTGTCGCGCTGCCGTTGCTGCCTCAACTCGTAAGGCCGCCGCTTCCTGTGATAACGGTTTCCAGTTAACCGTCGGCATCTCATCCGTGCGCTGGCGGGAGTCAATCAAACCTTGATAGGCGACCCGTAGGGCGGCGAGTTGGGTCAGCCATCCCGCAGCCTGTCCGCGTTTCTTTTGGATGAAGCGATGGAACGGGTCGGCTTGCGCTTCGGCGGATGCCTTGCTACTGGCTATCGCATTCCCGTACACGTATTCGGGGACTTCGGTATGCTCTACCAACAAGTAAAACAGGAGACCGAGTAATTTTTCTGTTTCGCCAATAAAGCCGGATGGAGATTTCCAGTTGAACACTGCATCCCCCCAAAGGGTGACAAGCAGGTCAGCATCAAAATTGACTTCGGTGTATTCGTGCGTCGTGCCATCGTCGTCCGTCTGATTCTGCCGTTTGCCCATGAGCGTCCAAAAGTTTTCGACTTGCTGAGCGTCGCCCATCTTTTCAATGACGGGGGTTGGGCGACCTTGACGGATATTTCCCTTGATCGCAGCGTCCATCACATCCCCGTACTTGTGCAGCAGGGTGACAAGCGCCTCGCCTTCCGGCCTACCAAATACTTCATTCGCGCTCGGATTATTCGCTACATGCACGACAGGTATCCGTTTCAACGGATTTGGGTAAACCGTCGTTGCCGTTTTTCCGTTAACCGTTACCACGCGGACGCGCTCTAGTGCCGTATACGAGTCTTCTATTCGCATCGTGGACAAACTTTCGGGATGCGGGATGACTTCGGTAAACGTCCAACCGATGATCTTGCTGTAATCGTTTGGGTCTACTATCTGTGTTGCGATGTCGGGAGATTTTGGGGTGATCGCGCCATCACCATTAAAGATGATATAGAAGTCAGCTAACCCAAGCGCGTGTTGATAGGTTTCCAGTATGTCGGTATGCTGGTCAGCCATCCACGTATTCAGGCTAATTTCGGCATCCTTGTTTTGAAGTTTAAAGGTTGGGGCTTCACCAAGCACATAGCTGGCTATCTTGCTTTCCAGTGGTTTGAGCAGCAGGCCGGAAATCTCTAGGCCTGCCGCCTTGCCATGCCGCGCCCGATCCCAAAAGCCATACCCCACCCGCCCGATGTCTTTCGTCGGGCTGATGTTGCGCCAGCGGATACTCCAGTGCTTGACAATGCGCGGCGGCGTGTCTACCAGTTCACGGACAACACGGGATATGCGATTGGTTAACGTTGGCCTATGGTCGATTTCGTTCACATTTGCCCCAAACAAAAAACGCCACAGAATGTTAGACACTCTGTGGCGTTCTCGTTAAATATACGTTGCGGCGCTCAAGGCGCTCAATATTGCGTTTATTGTAGCACAAATATTCTTGTTTTAACAAGTGTGTCTATTGATAAAAAGTTAATATAAAATTGGTGCTTTGTTTACGAAATTCAGCGTTTTAATTTACGGACAATTGATCTATAATTGATCTACCCCACAAACGGAGAATATCCCCTTATGAGCAATACACTTTTCCCCGTGACCATTGTTACAAAACGAAAAACAGGGTTACGTTTCGCCACTTTTCATACCGCCGTTCCCAACCCCTACAGTTTGCTATTTTCTGGTAGAATGGACCCAGATACTTTGTTCGTCGTGAACGCATCCGGCGCTGCCGTCCTCGTGGATTCTAGCGCACTGGTTAACCTGAATGCGGAGGATGAGATGTTCAAAGTGATTACAGGCACACGCGAAAAGGTGTAAAAGTGACACTCAAAAGTAATATAGGTATCTTTGCGGGGTACATCATTCTAGGCGTGGCTCTAGTAGCAGTTATTACCGTTTTGCGCCTTCCTGCGATAATTAGCCAGGTTGCGTCCTTTTCTATTGGGGCGTTTGTGGTATTGAAGGTAGTAAGCATCATCAACACGGGAGACAGTGATGATAGCGAAAGCGGAAACTGCCTACGATAGATTGATAAGACTTATTCTCGGCAATCCGTAAACGTATGCAGAAAACGCACGAGGTTGCCGTTAACCCGTTCACTGAAATCCGGAATCGAAAACACCCCGCGATGGGGTGTTCTTTTTTGTCTAAAAATCAACCGCTCTGGCTTAGGCTCGGAGAGTTATTATCGCTTTTGAACCAACCAGGCTCAAATTCGCCAGTTCGGGCAAACCAGGCATTTTCAGTCGAATCGCAGTCTGCAATCTCCGCAATGTATGCCCAGTCGGACTCCCCATCCCACGCCTCTTTAGCGCTTTCAAGGCTATCGAATACGCCATCTAGATCACCAAGCGCTGCTGAGGCATAATAGTAGGGTCCCGTAAATAACCAGTATTTTGTCATCAAAATTGGTGCGAGATACCCCTAGCTTTAGCTATGGGGAGGTAAGCACCTTAGCCCTTTCAATTCTGTCGGACAAGTATCCCCAAAGGGAAAGGGAGATTTAAGTTACCTATGGCTCTCCCTCAAAGCCTGCTCCGCTTGCGCGGGGTGAAGTCTTCCTCGACAATGTTATGCGGTGGTTTTATGTACACGACACTGGTTTAGACCCTCAACCTGTTTAATCGTGTACCGCAGCGTTCAGGGCTGGAACGTCACCCCAAAGTGCCTATCTATATTCACCGCTAACGGAGTTCCCCGAAGGGAACTGAGTCTGGTCAGCATGGCTTGTATTGCTACAAGCCCCTAGCTTTAGCTATGGGGTCGCTGACGATAACCTTTTGTTTATCCTCAGTATACCACAAAACAAAAACACCCCATCGTGGGGTGTTTTTGTGTGCGATTCCTATGTAATGTTACGAGCATCACGCAACCATTGCAGCCGTTACCGGACTACATTGCATCTTCCCCCTGATGCGGGTCTAGGTATATTATATGCTTTCCCCCTAACGGGAACTTGCCAGTTGTTCAACCAATTCAGATAAAAGTGTCGGCGACCCGCTTCCCTGCTACCCGTTTTCGACATTATCAACGCTCACCTGCAAGCCGCTGCGTTTGGTAGTTCGTTACGGCTTTCATGTTTTACCCTCTTGACTGTTTGCTCGGCGCGGCCACTTGGAATTAAGGCTACTTGACCAATTGATTGCGCTCCAACGATAGCCCCAACACGCATTGATCTTTCGTCCCGCGCTGTCTTTACTTGCAGCCATCCCCCACCGTAAACGTGGGCGTATGAGACTTGAACGGGTTTGCACAGGGGGACGGGCTTGCACCGCCAACCTTCTACTCTATCGCAGTTGCTCTACCTTGAGCTACCCCCGTCTGTGCTTATATCCTCAGTATACCACAAAACAAAAACACCCCATCGCGAGGTGTTTTATAGATTTTAGTTTTATTCATATTTAGAATTCTTATCATCTGGATCATCCAAATCTACGTATTCCGCTATCTCTATAGCCATTTCCAACGCCTTTCCGCCGTATTGGGAATACATCTGATTTAGCATGTAGGATAGACGCTGCCCATAACGACGATCTAGATCGTGTACGGAATCGCGAGAACTCTCTGAGAACGTACCCTGCATGACTTTTTTCAAATGCGCTTTACGTTTTCTATAGGCCTTTTGCTTGCAGCTTGCGCCGCAATAGTTCGCGTCCGCATGGATGCGCCGCGCTCCATAACTTGTGCCGCAATTTGAACATGTTGTATTTATCATGTTTTTGTGTGCGCCTCCTGAGCGCGGGTAGCTTTTGCCGGAAAAACCGTCCGGCGGCGGGATGAACCCAAAGTGTCTAACGATTACGCTGATACGTGCCACGACGCGGGATTGCGTCTGGGTCGTACCCTTCGACTTGCTGGCTGAGCGCCAGATGGATGAGATGCGATAGATCGATATCGCGGCGTCTGGCTTCGGCGGTGACGGCGGCTAACTGCGCGATTTTGACCTATTTTGCTCGCGTCCACCATTGTGCGGAGCGGTCAGAGGGTATCCCTCTGTCATCCCGTCCTTTGACTCTGGTCTGCCGCCACACTGTCGGCATATTGCTCACGGCGGCCTCTGCTAGCGTGTTATACGCGATAACGAAAGCATCGTTTTGGTCGTCTGTTCCGCCCATCGGGAACGCTGATAGCTCATCCAAAAATGCGCGATTCCAATTTGAACGCATCATCGAAACCTGAGCATTATTGACGCGGGCTGCTGCTGCTAGCGACCTAGTGAACTTGTCTCCAGTGGGCTGGCGGGTTTCGATTGTGTAGGTCGCTAATCGCGGGTCGTGCAAAAGAAAATCAAGCTGCGCTCTAGCGTGGTTATCGGCTTCCAAAACGATGCGGGTCTCTTTCCCGTCCTGCTGGGCATTTTGGATAATGCGTTCAAACGTGGTAACTGGATCACTCTGCCAGCGGTCTACGTGCAAAATGACGTACTTCGCATCTTCGGTGTTGCCCAGCAATACCCCTACACTGTAATCGGCTCTCGTTTTGCCTGAAACGGCTAAGTCGTATGCCCTTACCTGCGTCTTGGTACGCGGGGGGATGTCAATAATTTGAATTTTGGAGGTGTCGTATAAGCTTTCCCCACGCGGTTGGGGGGCGTTCTGATATAGACTGGCAAAGGCATAAACGCCCATCCGTTCTTTTTGCTTCTGTAACCAGTCGGCGGGGTATTTTGTCCATAGCGCTTCACCCTCGACTCGGCCTAGCGGGTCCTCTGTCTCCGCAAGCGCGGGCAACCTGAGTACTTGCCAGTCGTCCTCATCCTGTGTGGCGTATTCGTAGATGTCCGATACCCGCCAACGAGTGCCACAGATAACGATAGCGGCATTAGTGTCCAGTCGGGTAAGTAGGTCGCTATCCCACGTCTCCTCTAATCGGTGTCTGATGGTGGCGGATTCAGCGTCCGCTCGGCTGCCAATTAGGTCGTCACAAAGCAAAGCTTGCGCGGGAAACCCCGCCACACTGGTTTGGATACCGGCTGCCAATAACCCTCCTCCGGCGCTGGTCTCCCATCGGTTTTGAGTTCGGCTGCCAGCTAACTTGACATGCGGATAACGCGCTTGGTACTCAGGGCGGGTGATGATACCGCGCACGGCTCGGCTATGGTCAATAGCCAGCCGAGCGCTGTGGGCGACAATCATCAAGTTGATGTCGGGGCGTTGCGCTAACAGCCATGCGGCGTAAAATCGCAATGACCATGATTTCCCGTGTCTGGGCGGCATGGCGATATACGCGCGCCCATTGCCTTCCGCACCATCCGAGATAATGTAACGCGCTGTTGAGGACAGTACCTCATCCATAGCGGCCTGATGGGGCGCGGGGTGATACCCTCTCCAGTGCGTTTGCTTGAACGCGGTCAAGGTCGGCACGGAAGCTGCTTCCTGTTGGCTGGCTGCCTGCTTGCGAGTAAGCCTGTTGGCTGTCTGCTCTAGGAGCGCGTTAATCGTTGAGACTGGCAAGCTGGTTGGTTTTGATTGCATCGTATACCTCGATTAAGTTTTGATAGAGGGCGGTAAACTGTTCCGGCGCTGCGGCGGCAATCTCGAATATCATCACTGCTGCCTCTTGTACGCGTTCTGGGTCGTCAATGCCGTTGAGGGCGGCGTGTTCGGCTAAGCTGGGCGCAATCGGGTCATCGAGGTGATTCAACTGGTTTAGCATCTGTTGCGATTTGAGTGCATCTTGGATATTGTTGAAAGACAATGACTTCTGGTAGAGGTGTTCCGCTCTTGCGTTTGCAAGCGCCTTCATCTGGCGGCGGTCTTGAGTGCTGATGCCTTGCGTGAGTTCCATGTCAGCTTTTTTGACGTAATTGGTCAAGTGTCGGCGCGTAAGCCCATGCGCCCATTCGTGGGCGGGGCTGCTGGCAATGAACCGAACTATCTCCGTTTGGTTAAAGCCCCTAACCCTCAACAACACTATCTGACCGATACGCTCCTGAAGCTCCTCCTCTGTGGCACGGGTGCGGGTGATACTATCGTTTGTCATGTCGGTTTCACCTTTTTTAGCATATAGTCGAAAAATTCGGTTTTGATCTGCTGATATAGTTGACGGTTGCCGTCTACGGTAAACTGTTCAACACGTGCCACAGAGGATAGGTTTGCGCTTGACGTAATGGTTACGGTTTTTGACTCGTCCGCTGTGGCAACCAATAGCAGCTTCGCATGGTTGGCAAATGCCCTATATGACGCACGTGGCGCGTATGCAGCGCATACCTCTTTGAGTAGGTTTGCAGTGCCTGATGTACTTCGCTTGCGGTGAAAGAATGGGTCGCTAAAAAACACGAAGTAGCCAATTCCTCCAGTTGCCAGCATGTCGGCTGCCGATAGCACGAAGTCGCGATTAGCAACCCAAGTACTCACATGCACACGTGCGTCAACTCCCATCAGTCCTGCCAAATGGATAACATACGTACCGAAGTCGAATCCGGTTTGATCAACTTGGCGCTCCCTTCCGCTACCGTTAGATAATATCAGCCAGCTTTCGTTTTCTGCTGGCAACTTGGGGATCAGTTTTTCCAGTGCTTGGCGTTTACGGTCAATGATTACCCGGCGTTCGGTAGCCTGTCTGCCGAATAGTAGTGGGCTGGCAAGTTGGCCTAGTTGACCGGGTGCTAGGAGCGGGTTGGTTAGGTCGCTATCGTATAAGCCTGTTGGCTGTAGGGCTGCTGACATGCTGGCGAATAGGTCATCATCTGAACTCATAATTGTTTCCTCAACAATTCGCTAATCCTAACACAATTCTGATATGCCAGAATAAGAACATTTATTCTACTGGCAGGCGGCGAATTAACTTCGGTTAAACTTTTAGCAAGTGATAACGGGCATTATCATGAGTAAACTTTTTGCGAAAAACGGCCAATTTGAGTGTTCTTATGCCTTCCGTTTTTTGGTGCTTGTTGACGCTTTTTTTGGGCGTTTTTCCTAATTCGTGATGCTTCCGTTTTGGCGCTTCCGGCGGTCAAAATTCAGTCGATTTCGAGTCGCCCAGTGGCGCATCCGGTGGGCAACTTTTATCCGTTTGGGACACGGAACTAAAACCGGGTTTTTTATCCTGTTACCCGGCTTCCGTCCTCTGTCCTCCGTCCTCCGTCCTCTGATTCCCACTCCTCTGTCCTCCGTCCTCTGATTCCCACTCCTCCGGTTTCGCTGGCTTCCGCTAGCCAGCTTCCGTTTTCGCGTCAAGCACGCTGGGTAAAAGGATGGCGGGTATCTTGTACCACATAGTGTTCTTTAATCAGTTGGTAGTTATCAGTCCCCGCTTGCTTCAATGCGTCCATTTTGGTTTGCGTTGAAACAAGCTCATTTTTCAGTTGGTCGAGTCGTGGCTGTAACTCGGTTATTTCGGCATGGCGGAGCGCATACTCCGATTGCACCATTGAAATTTCTCGGATCATGTCCGAGCGTTCAGCAAGTTGGCGCGTGGCCTGCAAGCTGGCTTCTTTGATAGCGGCGGCCTCAATGTCGGCAGCTATCCGACTGGCATCCCACGCTAACCCGATTTCGGAAGTCCTATTGTCGGCATACGCCAGCTTACGGGCGGGGTTGTTTGGGTCATCAATGAGTAAGTCTAGGTCGTCCCGCTGCACAACTACCAACTGTTTACCCGTCGTATGCACGATAATCGCATCCTCAAACCCTCTGTCAACAGCGCGCCCTAGTCCGATTTCAGCAAGCGAGTCATCCAGCATACGGAGGCCGCGCTCTGTACCCGCATTAGCGTTTGACGGGTCTTGTTGCAAGTCTTTAATCTTTTTCCGGCTTATCTTCGGCTCGTTTTCCAAGTTGCGCCCTCATCCGTTGCAATAGTATGCTCAATTGTTCTACAGTATACACAAAAAGTTAAGCGGACTCAACCCGTTCACGGCGCAACCCGTATACAGCATCCGGCAAAATGGCTATTGTCTAACGATATACATATACCGTATAATACGTATAACTATTTAAAAAGGGACGTTTCGATGAATGAACAGAAACCAGAAAGTAAGAGTTCTATCGAATGGACGCGGGTTTACGGACGGCGCGGGTACACATGGAATCCAGTTGGCGGTTGTCATCACGCCTGTCGATGGACAATGCCCGATGGCACGACTGCCGAATGCTATGCGGAAACCGTTGCTAATAAATTCAGGTCGGATAAATTTATGCCGCATGGGTTTGACCATCACTACTTTAATCCAGAGCGTCTTAAAGAACCAACGGCGCTCCATACGCCAGCCGGAATATTTCTCGACTCGATGTCGGACTTGATGGGCGCGTGGGTGCCATCTGAACAGATTGAAGAAGTGTTAACCGTATGCCGGGAAACCCCGCAGCACATCTATTTCCTGCTCACCAAAAACGCGCCCCGCCTGCTGCAATTCAAGTTCCCCGCTAACGTGTGGGTGGGCGCATCCTCGCCGCCGGATTTCATGTTTGGCAAACCGCTTGCGCGTAAACAGCAAACCGCCATGCTCACACGTATACTGGGCATCTTGGAGCGGGTGGATGTACCCGTGCGCTGGATTTCGTTTGAGCCGCTGTCATGGGACGTGTCGGCACTTGTCTCCAGCTATTCAGGCGCTATCCAGTGGACGGTAATCGGGGCAGCTTCATCAGGTCGTAAATACTTCCCGCCCGACGTAGACCACTTCCGTTCTCTGTTGACCGCCCTCGATTCGCAATCGGTGGCGGTGTTCTACAAAGGCAACCTCAAAAGCCTACCACTGGCAGCAAGTCACTGGCGCGAAGACTTCCCCGGCGATTTCAAAGCCAGCGTACTAGATAGCCTCGCCACCGAGCGCATTAGCCAACCCACCCTCTTTTAACCCCGCCCTCTTCTAAATAAAGTAAATTCGGCAAAGCTATACATTCGACTATATACATACTATTGACAATATGTATATAGTCTGCTATACTTTAGAAAGTTAAGAAAACAACCCGCCGCACACGGGTAGTAAACCAAAAATAGGAGATGACAACCAATGACTAGCCTAATCCGTACCACCCCCAACTACCGCCTCCAAGCCGAAACCTTGCTTTCGATGATCCGCGAGATTGCCCTTGACGACCTTCCCGGTCAGATGACGGGTATTGGGTTTCTGGAAACCGCCAACATCTACGTGGAAGCCGTCACTGACGGTATCACCGTAGCTTACTGGTTTCAGGACACCGAAGACATGGATCGTTGGATGGTAACCGAAGACTTACGCGAGGCCATCCGCGCCTTCGCTAACGAGTTAGAAGCCCGTGATGAGCGCCAGCAATCGGTGTACGCATGAGCCTCTGCGAACACGAAACCTACCAGATTGCAGATCGCAGCGCACGGGTTCTCGCCCGTGTATGCGACTCCGAAGTCCTGATGAGCATTGTCAGTATTGACAACGACATCGCCGATTGCTGGAAACTGGCAGCAGTCCTCGCACTCGATAGCCTAGTGGTTAGTTGGGAGCGGGAATATTTGGATGACTTAAGCGCATGGGCGGAAGACCTGATGTGCTACGGCAAAGCGTGTATGGGGCGGCAACTAAGTAATGCCATCCATGAATTACAGAAGTCAGTGAACGCCGAAATTGAAAATCGTTGGCTAACGCATAAATGGAGTGTCCGTAATGGCTAAAAGATCACAATCGAAAAAGGTACGGCAGGGACAGGGTTTCACCAAATCTCAACTCAATCGCATTGAGCGTTGGGTCAAGATGGGGGCGGTCACAACGAAATATCAGGACAGACCCGTTTTGGGTTATGTCTACCGTTGTCTGCTAGACAGCGGTGAAGTGGTCGTTGGGGCTGACGGCTACCGCATTCACGTAAGCTGGCAGCCGGAAGTAATCGCTCGCTTTCCTGATATTTGGACACCCGCCAGCAAGTATGCCGTTGGCAACACCGAGTCGATGAAGTATATGAACTTTGGCTCTATCATCCCCTCGCCCACGCGGTTAACCCCGTTCACTGTATTCGCACAAGATATTGAGGCGGCGGCAAAACGGGCGCGGGTATTCGGTAGACAAGTTAACGACAGCGACCCGATTACGCTGCAAACGGATGTGAACCAGTTGACCGTGAGCGCGTGTGCGCCGGATGTTGGAAATGTTACGTGCGAGATGGAAGCCGTCACCCCGTTCAACTTCCCACACCACACGCAAAGAATGAGCGGACGCTTCCTGGAGGAAGCGGTGTACGGGTTTGAAAACGAAACGCCAGTCAGCTTTTACAACAACATGATTATTGTTGGCGAGGTTGGCAAACAGGTCTCCATCATCATGGGGATGAAGTAACCGTAAAAAGACGCATAGACGGAACACGTGTTCCGTCTTCAAACTGTTTAGTATAATGGGATGGGAGTATGGAATGGGAAAAGACGTAACAGAACCCGTCAACTGGAAAGCGCAAATCAAGCCGTATGAGCGCGCTAGTCTACCAGACAAGTTAGCGCCGCTGCCGGAAATCAAAGGTCGCTGCCAGTGGATGCTCAAGAAAATTGTGGATAAGAAATTCACAATAGAGGCCGCCTATATTTGGATGGATAACGGTCAGCATGTCCTTCGTGTGGACTTCGCAGACGGGCGGCGGGTAACAGTCATCATCAGATGGGCAAGCGATTCAACCGCATATTGGCGACGGTTATCCAAACGGATAATTGCAGCACACGGGAAAGTGAAACGCCAGAAAATCGAGAAAATTGAGACCGTTATTCAACAGAGGCTACTCTAATGGAACAAAACAGCACAGAGCAATTACAGCAGGAAATCGAAGCACTCAAGGCGCGAATTGAACAGCTTGAAACCACCCAAGCCAATCGCGCCATTGCCCCACGCGAAAACGTGGAACCCCCTGTTCCGCAATTTGAGTTACTGATTATCATCAATCCAAACCCAACCCTCCTGACAATTTACGCAAACTCAACAGATGCAACGGTTTGGGTGGAATCGCAAATGCCTATTTTCGGAGTCTCGTTTCCAAGTTCCTCCGGCAAACCGGAATGGAATTTGTGCGTTAGCGATCAATACGAACCGATGGCCGTGGCGCAGTGGCTTGCTTACAGTAAGAATGTTGGCGGCGCGATTAAATATCACCCAATGATGATAACGCCATGACCACCGAAAACCAGCTTATCCATTACCTGCAAGCCAGCGGGTACAGTATCCAGCACGTCAGCGGCCTTGTGTTCGTTGCCGACGGTCAGGGTAAACACGTCTTCATCAGTCGTCCACAGCAAACCGTGAGCGAAGCCGTGAGCGCCGCTTACGAGATAGTTGTGAGCAAAGACAAGGCGGTAAATGACCACTCGTAAACTCGCCACCAAGACCGCCCGTACTAGCTATAGCAAGCCAAAGTCGCGGCCTTCCCGTAAACCAAAGGCGGCGAAAATGATTAAGTTGCCAGCGGTCAACAAGAATGCCGACAAAGCGCACTTGTTTCTAACGCGCTGGATTCAGCTTGCGCCAGCGGGTAGCCCGATACCCGTTAGCGAGTACCCGTTTTCGCAAGTGGTCAAGCGGAAGCATCGTGCAGACTTCGCATTCCCGGCGGACAAGCTGCTGATTGAAGTGGACGGGGGAAAGTATGCCGTCGGCGGTGGGCGACATGCTGGCGACAAGGACAAAGAGAAGTTGAACCTGGCTAACGAACTCGGCTATCGCGTCCTTCGCTACAGTCCGCAGATGATTGAAGACAATCCCCTGAGCGTCGTGAACCAAGTCCTGCGTTGTCTAGGTTGCGCGGAGGTTGTGCTGATATGATTCAACAGCAATTTGGCAAATCGACTATCTTGGATGAGGAAGTGTTAAATCGACTTCGCACGTCCTACCAGCACAATAAGGATAATCCGTTTGCCGTAATCGTGTCTTCGCTTGGTGTCCATAAACACGGGACAGAACACCCGTTCCGTGCATTCAGCGCACTTGTTGCATCCGGTTATCTGGAATACATCGCGCAAACCGACCTCCCCGCGCTGCGAGGGAAAACAGCCGACGGCGGGAACTGGCCTACGGGAATCAAGCGCGTCTACAGATTGACGGTTAAGGGTGTGGAGGTGGCGAGATGAAACGGTTTACCGCGATTTCATTGTTCTCTGGCGGCATCGGCGGTTTGGATATTGCGGCGGAAGCCGCCGGATTTGATATTAAGGTGCAGGTGGAGATAGATGAATTCAACAGACGACTCCTTAGACAACACCTTCCCAACGCAATCCAGTTTTCCGATGTTCGAGACGTGGGAAGATACAATCTCCCAACCGTCGATCTTATCTTCGGCGGATTCCCGTGCCAGCCGCATTCCCTTGCTGGTAGCAGAAAAGGCGAGGATGATAGCCGGAATTTCTGGCCTGAGTTTGCCCGAATTATCGGCGAGCTACGACCAAGAGTCGTCTTGCTGGAAAACGTTCCCGGAATACTCAGCGCAACTCAACTGGATAACGGAGAAATCCGCCCTGCTTACGCCCTCACGGTCATTAAAGACTTGCAGCAAATGGG
>Ga0163147_10005247_pt1 | contig 15886 bp, 10 predicted proteins | sample OliLakLV19MP6G1_FD_148597 | JGI IMG/M metagenome (GOLD analysis project Ga0163147, IMG submission 148597) | Freshwater microbial mat bacterial communities from Lake Vanda, McMurdo Dry Valleys, Antarctica- Oligotrophic Lake LV.19.MP6.G1 | ecosystem: Environmental > Aquatic > Freshwater > Lake >...
TGGCATGCCCACCCGCCCCACCATCCTCGTTGACGGCTCCCCGCTCACTCCCGCCGCCGTGGCCGCTGTCGCGCGGCAGGGTGTGCTGGTCGCCCTCGCGCCGGTCGCGTTGACTCGTATGAGCGCCTCGCACGCCGCCGTCGCCGCCTTGGTGGCCGATGGGCTCCCCCACTACGGCATCAACACCGGGTTCGGGTCATTGTCCAAGAAGCGGATCGCGGGCGATGCGTTGCGGGAGGTGCAGCGGAACCTGGTGCGGTCGCACGCCGCGGGCGTTGGGGAGGCTTTGCCTGAGGATGTGGTGCGTGCCATGATGCTGTGCTTGGCCGGTTCGCTGTCGCGCGGGCTGTCGGGCGTCCGGCCCGCGCTGGCCACCGCGATCCTCGATCTGCTGAACCAGGGCGTGACGCCGGTGGTTCCGTCGATCGGGTCGGTCGGGGCGTCGGGCGATCTGGCTCCGCTGGCTCATGTCGCGCTGGTGTTGATCGGGGAGGGGGAGGCGACGGTGAGCAAGGCGGGCTCTGGGCGTGGCCGCTCAGAGCCGCGGGCACGGCACGCGGGCGGCCGCGTACACCTGCCCCCGACCGTTCAGTCAGGAGCCGATTCGTTGGCCGCCGCCGGGCTGAAGCCGCAGGTTCTGGAGCCGAAGGAAGGGCTGGCGCTGCTGAACGGCACGCACCTGATGGCGGCCCAGGCCGCCCTTTTGTGTGCCGACTGGCCCCCACTGCTGTCGGCGGCGTTGGCGGCGTGTGCGATGTCGATCGATGGATGCCGGGCGACGGATGCGTTCCTGGATGACCGGGTGCATCTGGCCCGTGCGCATCCGGGATCGCGGGTTGTGGCGGCTCGATTGCGCGACCTGCTGGCGGGCAGCCAGGTCATCACGTCGCACCGGGAGAACGACTCGCGGGTGCAGGATCCCTACTCGCTGCGGTGCGCGCCGTATGTCATGGGCGCGTGCGTGGATGCGATGGCCAACCTGGAAGCCGCCACCGCCCGCGAACTCGCCGCAGTCACCGACAACCCGCTCATCTTCACGAGCAACGCGGGCTCCGACATCATCTCGGCCGGCAACTTCCACGGCATGCCCATCGCGCTGCCGCTCGATGCCGCCGCCATCGCCCTCTCGCACATCGCAGGGATCGCCGAGCGGCGGGTCTACTTCATGCTTGCGGCCGGCGAGCCGGAGATGGAACTCAAGGCGTTCCTGACCCCCGACCCGGGCCTGCGTTCGGGCCTGATGATTGCCCAATATGCGGCGGCCGCCCTGGTGAACGAGATCGCGGGCCTGGCGGCCCCGGCCACGGTCATCAACGTGCCGACGTGCGCGGGGATCGAGGACTACAACTCGTTCGGCCCGCGTGCGGCGGCCAAGGCCCGTCGGTCACTGGATCTGACGACGAAGGTGGTCGCGATCGAGCTCCTTTGCGCCGCCGCGGCCATCGACCACCACAGGCCGCTGCGATCGGGAGCGGGTGTGGAAAAGGCGCACGCAACGGTGCGGCGCGTGGTCGCGCCGATCGGTGAGGATCGCCCGCCGGGGCCGGATATCGAGGCGATTGCGGGACTGATCGCGTCCGGGGCGTTTGCGGCCTAGCGGATTCGCGCGGGTCGGCCCGGCGTGCTGTCTGGTCCTGCGGCCACTCGAGCCGTTGACGGCCCAGTTGGCCCACCGAGTTGGCGATCCGAGGGGATGCGGGGCGTGGAGCGCGCCGTTGACGCTGTCCGCCCCGCGCCGCGGCAACCACATGCCCCAAAGTGGGGGCTTGTGCCGGACCGACAACATGGGTACGGTGAAGTGTCCGCATCGCCCCCCGGCGTCTGCTGCAACTCAGGGGTGGGTCTTCACGGAGAGACCAACATGGCCACCATGCTCAAACCCAGCCCGAAATCCACGCGAGACCTGACCTCTGAGCTGCGCATGCTCACGGGCCGCGGCAAGCGAACCGTGTGGGCGCCGCGCGGGCGGACGCTGCACTGCAAGACGTGGGCCGCCGAGGCCGCTCTGCGGATGCTGCTGAACAACCTCGACCCGGAGGTGGCCGAGAATCCGGACGCGCTGGTGGTCTATGGCGGACGCGGGCAGGCCACCCGTTCGTGGGAGGCTCTGGATGCCATCGTCGCCTGCCTCCAGCGGCTGGAGGCCGACGAGACGCTGCTGGTCCAGTCGGGCAAGCCGGTGGGCGTCATCCGTACGCACGAGGGTGCGCCCCGCGTGCTCATCGCCAACTCGAACCTCGTGCCGCACTGGGCGACCCAGTCGCACTTTGACGACCTCGCGGCCCGCGGGCTGATGATGTACGGCCAGATGACCGCCGGCTCGTGGATTTACATCGGCACCCAGGGAATCCTCCAGGGGACCTACGAAACCTTCGCCGAACTCGCCCGCCAGCACTTCGGCGGGACGCTCAAGGGTCGGCTGTGCGTCACCGCGGGCTGCGGCGGGATGGGCGGGGCCCAGCCGCTCAGCGTGACCATGAACCAGGGCGTGTGCCTGATCGCCGATGTGGACCCGGTTCGGCTCGAGCGCCGGGTCGAGAAGCGCTACCTCGACGAGATTGCGCACGACCTGGATGAGGCGATCGACCGGGCCTGCGAGTACGCGGCCCAGGGGCGGGCGGTGTCCGTGGGCGTCGACTGCAACGCGGTCGAGCTGCTCCGCCGCCTGATCGAGCGCGACATCACGCCCGATGCCCTGACCGACCAGACCAGCGCGCACGACCCGCTGCTGGGGTATGTGCCCTCGGAGATGACGGTGGGCGAGGCGGACTCGTACCGCAGGCGTTTCCCCGAGCAGTACCAGCGTTTGGCGATGCAGTCGATGGCCGTCCACGTGGAGTTCATGCTCGAGCTGCAGCGCCGGGGCGCGATCGCGTTCGACTACGGCAACAACATCCGCCAGCGGGCTTTGGACCAGGGGGTGACCGACGCGTTTGAGATCCCTGGATTCGTGCCTGCGTTCATCAGGCCGCAGTTTTGCGTTGGGCGTGGGCCGTTCAGGTGGGCCGCACTGTCGGGCGATCCCGAGGACATCAAGACCACCGACGACGCGTTGGTCGGGCTGTTCCCGAATGACGCGGGCCTGCACCGCTGGCTCAAGATGGCCGAGGAGCGGGTCGAGTTTCAGGGCCTGCCCGCCCGCATCTGCTGGCTGGGCCTGGGCGAGCGCGAGAAGGCCGGGCTGCTGTTCAATGACCTCGTCGCGTCGGGTCGGGTGGGCGCGCCGATTGTCATCGGACGCGACCACCTGGACTGCGGCTCGGTCGCCAGCCCCAACCGCGAGACCGAGGCGATGAAGGACGGCTCGGACGCCATCAGTGACTGGGCCCTGCTCAACGCGATGGTCAATGTCGCCAGCGGCGCATCATGGGTGAGTTTCCACCACGGCGGCGGGGTGGGCATCGGCTACAGCCAGCACGCGGGCCAGGTCATCGTCGCCGACGGCACGCCCGAAGCCGCCAAACGCCTCTCGCGCGTCCTGACCAACGACCCCGCCATGGGGGTGTTCCGCCACGCCGACGCGGGGTACGAGCAGGCCCAGTCCTGCGCCGACCGGCTGCACGTGGACGTGCCAATGCGGAACTGGTAGCCGCTGGCTCCCGGGGCTCCCCCATCCCCGGGCGTGCGGGGGAGGTGTCAACGAGGCTGTGCGACGTTGACGGAGGGGGTCGTCGGACGCGCGGCGTGTGGGCGAGCCGTGACCGCGGGTTTCCGTCGGCATCCAACCCACGCCGCTTGGAATAACGGGCTGAGCGGGGTGTTCTCCCCGAACAATCGCCATTCCCGCGCCCCGCGCTTGTGCCTTGGGCATACGCTCGACCGACGGCGGGGCGTGGGCCTGCCACCCTTCAACCAACCCGGACTCGATCATGCACCACCCTGGATCGCTCGCCCCGATGCTCCTCCCCATCCTCGCGGTGGGGCTGTCTCTCGCAGCCGGTTGCGCCTCCAAGCCTTCCAGCGACGCGCCCGCACAGTTCACCGACGACGGCGTCAGCGTCCCGACAACCCCCGGCCCCGCGATCGGCCAACGCCTCGCCGAGGTCAATCTCACCGACAAAGACGGCCAGAACGTGACCCTGGCCTCGCTCTATCGCACCGGCCCGATCGTCGTTACGTTCTACCGCGGCGGCTGGTGCCCCTACTGCACCAAGGCCCTGACCGAGTGGGAGGGTCGCACCAGCGAGCTGACCGCCATGGGCGTGCAGTTCATCGCCATCACGCCCGAGAAGCCCGAGCTGGCCGTCGGGACCGCGGGCGAGAATCACCTCGAGTTCCCGATCTACTCAGACCACAACTTCGAGGCCGCCGACCGCTTCCGCCTCCGGTTTTCGATGACCCCCTCCGACCGCGAAACCTACCGCGGCTACGGGATCGACCTCGAGAAAAACAACGCCGCCGCACGGTGGGATCTGCCAGCCCCCGGCACGTTCATCGTCGACGTGAACGGCGTGGTCCGCTACGCCTTCGCCGACTGGGATTACACCAAGCGGGCCGACCCGGATGTGGTCATCGCCGCGGCCCGCGAGGTGGTTCGTCTGGCGCCGACCCGCACACGCTGACCCGCCCGCGTGCCGTGGGCGATCGCCGCTGCGCCCACCCGTCGACGCGGGGTGCGTTGCACCGCCGCCCGACCACGCCGGCGTAGCCTCGGGGGCATCCCTCAGTTCAGGCCGACGCACACATCTCCAGGCCCGCTCGCCCGCGCCAGCAGGTGGACCCTCACGCGCGTGCCAAGCAGGTCGCGGGCCGCCGCCGGCACCCGCGTCAGCAGGTGCAGCGTGACGTCCCCTGCCCTCACGAACGGCATCGCTCGCGACAGCAGGTCCATGTTCGTCCGAGCCCACGCATCGGCGGCCAGAAGGGCGGCCACGCCGGCCCGCCCCGTCCCGCTCGCGGGAGCAGGCCCGTGCGTCGGGACAGGCCCGCCCGCCATGCCCGATTCCACGCTGATCTCATCCAGCACGATCGCGTGCAAGCCACCGGATGCGTCCACCGCCAGCTCGACCCGCAGCGCTTCGGGACAACGAATCGGGAGCCCCGACAACCCGAGAAGCCCGGCCTGCGACCCCGCGCTGGGTGCCTTGGTGCTCGCCGTGAGAGCCGCGGGCGCGATCCGCGCCATCGGCGTGTCCACACCCACGATCGGCTCCGCCCCGCTCGGCTGAGACTTGGGTGCGGACGTGGACATCGGCGCCGGTGACGCACCTTCGACGCCCAGCCCCTCGCCGGTTCCAATGGCCTGCGGCTCGAGCAGCCACTCGTCCTCGCGCAGCAAGTCCTCAAGATCGCTCCCGGTCGAGGCCCGATCCGCCGTCGCGGCCGCCCGCGGCCTCCCCGGCGAACCAAGACTCTGGATCCCGGGGACCTGGGTGCTCGCCATGCCCACCGAGCCCACCGAGCCCACCGAGCCCGGCGTGGCTGCCGCGTCTGCGGCGGTTGCCAGAATGCGCGGAGCGGACGGGGCTGCCGGTGCCTTGGCTTGGACTTCCGACGCCGTCTGGCTCTCGTCGCGATCCTCGAACTGCGCAGTGCTCCCAGCCCCATCGCCCCCGCTTCGTCCATCCGCCCGGCTCGCCTCCCCGAGCATGTCCAGCAGCCGGGCCCCATCCCCCTCAAACCCGCCCCGATACAACGACCGCATCGACGTCATCCCGATGCGCTCGGCGCACACGATCACGCCCACCGGCCGGCGCAGGAATGTCGCCGCCGCCTTTCGAATCCGTGCCGACGCCTCCCGCGCCCGCTCGGCGGTGGCGCCCAGAAGAGCGATTCGAAGGTCCGCCGGCTCCTCACGCGGCTCGATGTCATCTCCCGCTGCGCCCGACGGCGCTCCGCCCCGGGGCGTGCCGGCCCGCTGCACGATCGCCTTGAGCGTCCGGTACGCCGCGACGATCGACGACTCGCTCACCCCGCTCAGCAGCGTCAGCGCAGCGATCCGCGGCGACTCCGCCAGCCCGGCCTCCGCCAGTTCATCCACCCGCAGCAGCCACCCGCCGACCAGCCCGCGGGCCGTCTGCAGCGCGTCACCCAGCGACGCAAGCCGGTCGACCGCAACGTCTCTCGGCACGCCAAACAGGTCGATCGACAATCCACCCGGCTCGAGCCTCGCCAGCGCGATGGGCCGGCCGAGCGATTGGGCCGCCTGGCTGGCGTACTGCGTCAGCCAGGCTCCGGCCAACACCGGCAGGTGCCCGAGCACGACCATCTCGACGGGAGGGAGCGTCGGAACGCCGGGCTCGCGCCACGGAGCCCGTCCATAGCTCTGGGGCATGGAGCCCGCGGCCCCGCGCGACACATCGGGGGGAATCGCAGTCACCGTGGTTCCTCCGCCCCCCGCGCGGCACGCTGCCGGAGATTCTGCATCGGACCCCAGGAACAGGTCCGCCAGCGAGTCGGCGATGTCACGCACCGCGGGATCGTGCAGCCCCAGAATGGGGCCATCCTCCGCAAGGGCGTTGAGCCCGCTCGCCGGGCCGCTCGCACGCCGGTTGCTTGTCCCGCTCGCGCCGTGGTCCGCATCCCGCACCAGTCTTGGCGCAAAGGGCTGAGGAACAGGCCGACCACGTCCCGCGTCGTTCTCGTGCATGGCTCCGCCTTCACGCCGACTGACTTAGTTGGTCTTTGATGCCGACTTGCTCTCGGCCGACACCCGCAGAACGCTGTTGGCCTCGCCGAACGGATTGGGCTGCGTTGCGGGGTTGAACGGATCGGGCTTCCACACCCCGTCGATGACCAGGCGATACGAATACACGCCGGGCTGCACGGGGACCAGCAACTCAAACACGCCCAGCCCCTTGTTCGCCCGCATCTCGTGGGCGGCCGGCGACCATCCGTTGAAGTCGCCCGCCACCGCGACGCTGCGCCCCGCCGACAGCGGCTGGACGAACAGCACGCCCCGGGCCGTTTGCCGCACGCCCAACAAGCGGGCGATCGGCCCGGGTACGTCCGTCACCGGCGGTTCCCGCTCGGCCATCACCTCGACCGGGGCGGGCCTGAACAACTCGCCATTGGGGCCGCGCTGGCTCAGCAGCAGCGCACGGCGGACCAGGTCTTCCGTTCGAGACAGCGTCCGTTCCGTCTGGGCGATCACCGTGGCGGTCGGCGTCACGCCCGTGGAGAATCGGGCGTCCGCGATCGGGTTGCTGCCGAGCCCGGACTCGGGGTGACCACCGCCGGTCGCGCCGGGTGAAGCGGGGCCGGGCTGCTCGAAGAGATCGTCTGTTGGTGACCCGGAACTCCCTGGGCCCGCGCGGTGAGCGTCACCGCTCCGGCCTGAGCCCGTCGAGCGGATCGATCCCGCGACGTCGAGACCGGAGGCTCCCGCGTCGCCGGCACCCGGGCTTCCACCCGTCGGGCCGGGCTCGCCGCCCGTGCCCTTGATCTCCAGCATCGCGCGGCCGGCCGAGGGATTCACATGCACCAGCAGGGGGTCCTGATTGCTCGCCGGATTCGGGGTCGCCGCGCTCCCACTGTCTGGGGGTCGCCCCTTGGCGGGTTGGCTGAGCCACCAGGTCGCCAGGGCCTCATAGTCCGCCGCCCCCGTCGACTCCGGGGCGTAATCCACGATCGACTGCCCGAAGCTCGACGCCTCCTTGAGCGACCCGTCGAAACGGATCACGACCGGGCACACCCGGGTCTCGAACTCTCGGCGCAACTCGGCCAGCAGATCCCTGGCCAGCGCCGACCCCTCATCGTGGATCGTCGCCATCAGCCAGTACGGAGTGTGGATGCCAAGTCGCCTTGCCAGCGACTTGATGGTGTCGATCTGCTTGGCCGCCCCCCGAAGGGAGAAGTACGAGGTTTCCACGGGAATCAGCACCGTGTCCGCGGCGACCAACGCGTTGTAGGTCAGCAGCCCGATGCCCGGCGGGCAGTCGATACAGCACGTGTCGTAGGCCGGCGCCAGCCGCTCCAGCACCCCCGCCAACGCCCGATCCTTGTTCACCCGATCCGCCAAGCCGCCGCGCGACGCTTCCAGCCCCGCAACTTTCATCCGCGAGGGGGCCAGATCGAGATTCCGCTTGACCCGCCAAAGCAAGCGAGCCGGGTCGAAATCCCCAGGCTCGAGCATGGCGTCCCCGATGTCCAGGTCGATCCTCTGCTCGGGGATCGCCAAGCCGGCGGCGCAGTGCGACTGCGGGTCGACGTCCACGAGCAGCGTTCTCAGACCCCGCGAGGCAAACACACCCGCCAGATTGATCGCCGTCGTCGTCTTCCCACATCCGCCCTTCTGGTTGATGACCGCGATCGTGCGCACGGCCTGATCCCCAAGGGGGGAGCCGCAGCGGAACCCGGAAAACCCGGGTGACGCGCAACTCTGACCGCGTGGTTATCGGATTCACATGCGCGTTGCCTTCAAAACCAAAGTTCAAACACCCCACATTCACACTTCCCACACCTCCGATCCGCCGCGCTAAACTCCCTCGATGCCCAACAACCCAGCCTCCAACCCAGCCTCCAAACCCGCCTCCAAGCCAGCCCCCGCCAAGCCTGCCGATGCGCGCGACGGTCAATCCTCCCAGTCGCCCGCCGCCCGGACCGTGGGCGATCCCGCCAAGATCCTCCAGCTCGCCCTTGAGGCCGCCCGCCTCTGCCACGACGATAAGTGTACCGACGTGGTCGTGCTGGACGTGCGGGAACTGAGCCAAGTCACCGACTACATCGTGATCGGCACCGGCTCGTCGGATCGCCAGATGCGGTCGGTCCTCGACCATATCGAGGATGTTGGCACGCCCATGGGTTTCCCGGCCTTCCGCGTGAGTCGCGATGATCGGTCGGTGTGGCTGCTGGCCGACTTCGTGGACGTGGTGGTCCACCTCTTCGAGCCCAATGCCCGGGCCCACTACGACATCGAGATGCTGTGGGGGGATGCACCCAAACTCGACTGGAGGCGACCGGCACCCCCCAAACCGGTGGCGTCCGACCCGCGAGCGTGAGCACGTGCCCCGTCCCCCGCGTGCGGGGGAGGTGTCACCGAGGCTCCGCGACGGTGACGGAGGGGGCAGTCTCGCCCCCCGAGATTCGGCCCAATGGACTCACCCATGCCCCCCCGCACCGTCCGCGTCCAGCTCGGCCCGCGCTGCTACGACGTCCTCGTCGGCGCCGCCATCCTGTCCGAACTGGGCTCCCGCGTCGCCGAACTGATCCGCCCACGCTCCGCCCTGCTGGTCATTGACGACGCCCTCCCCGCCCCGCTCGTCCGCGTCGCCGAGCAGTCTCTCAACGCCGCCGGGATCAACACCACCGTGGTTCGGCTCCACGCCTCCGAGCGCGGCAAGTCCTTTGCTGCGGTCCAGCGGATGGTCGAGGCCGCCGCGATCGCCCGCCTCGAACGCGCCGACGCCATCATCGCCCTGGGCGGCGGCGTCATCGGCGACATCGCCGGGTTGGCCGCCTCCATCTACCGCCGCGGCATCGCCATCGTCCAGTGCCCCACCACGCTTCTGTCGATGGTGGACGCCAGCGTGGGCGGCAAGACCGGCGTGAACCTGGTCGTGCCGGCCTCGGCCGGTGCGGAACCGGGACCGGTCGCAAGCGACGGGGCACGCGACGCCGCGGCTGCGGTCCGCCTCCTCAAGAACATGGTCGGCACGTTCCACCAACCTCGACTGGTTCTGGCCGACGTCCACGCCCTGCGATCTCTCCCCCACCGCCACCTCCGGGGCGGTCTGGCCGAGTGCATCAAGCACGCGCTGATGTCCGCGGACTTCGGGGATGACTCGCTGCTGGCCGCGATCGAGCGTGACGCTCCGGCCATCGCCGCCGGGCGTACGAGCGACGACGCACTGGGCGAGCTCATCGCCCGCAACGTCGCGGTCAAGGCCGCGGTGGTGGCGGGCGATGAGTTCGAACAGGGTTCGACCCTCCTTCGCCCCTGCGAAACCGGATCGAACACTGCCACACCGCCCGCGGTTGGCCGCGAGTCCCTCAACCTCGGGCACACCTTCGGCCACGCCCTGGAAGCGATGCAGCATCTCTCGCCCGACGCGAGCCCGGCCAACGCTCCACTGCACCACGGCGAGGCGGTGGGCCTGGGCCTGATCGCGGCGACCGCGACAGCCGAGGCCATCGGCGCAGTGCCGACGGGCTCGGCTGAGCGAGTTCGCGCGATCGTCGAATCCGTTGGGCTTCCGAGCCGAATCGCGGGGCTGCCCGGCGACGCCGGTGTCATCGCCGCGATGCTCGACGATAAGAAGGTGCGGGGAGGCGTGCTGCGGCTCGTGCTGCCGTGGCGCGATCTTGGGCACGTGCGTGTGGCGGAGGGTCCGCCCCGCGGCGCGGTGGCGCAGGGAGTCGCGGCGATCCGAGGCGGGTGACGCAACGCCCAGAGATCGACTCGGGCGTGCCACCGAGTCAATCGGCTGTGCGATGTACTCGGTGCGAACGTGCAATAGCAGGTTGAAATACGGATGCACTCGGCCACCCGCACCGAGCAAGCCGCCGAGCCGGCTGACTCGGTGGCACGAGGCGTGAAGCGCTCGCTCGCGCCTTGCGTCCGCAGAGGCCCCCTGAGCCTGCGCTCATGGCTCCCTTCACACCCCGCACGCCTTCTTGAGTTCAGCAACCTTGTCGGTCTTCTCCCAGGTGAAGAAGTCGAGGCCGTCTTTGGTGTAGGGCTCGCGGCCGAAGTGGCCGTGGCGGGCGGTGGGCAGGTAGATGGGGTTGCGGAGTTTGAGGGACTCGATGATGCCGCGGGGCGTGAGCTTGAAGATTTTGGTGATGGCCTCGGAGATCTTCTTGGGATCAACCTTCTCGGTGCCGAAGCAGTGGACGTGGACGCTGGTGGGGTTGACCACGCCGATGGCGTAGGAGAGCTGGATCTCACACTCCTCGGCCAAGCCGGCGGCCACCACGTTCTTGGCGATGTAGCGGGCCATGTAGGCCGCCGAGCGATCGACCTTGGTCGGGTCCTTTCCGCTGAACGCCCCGCCGCCGTGGCGCCCGCGTCCGCCGTAGGTGTCGACGATGATCTTGCGCCCGGTCAGGCCGGTGTCGCCGTGCGGGCCGCCGATCTCGAAGCGGCCGGTGGGGTTGACGTGGATCGTGATCTTATCGTTCCAGAATCCCAGGGATTCGAGCACGGGGCGGATGATGTGCTTGATGACCTCGGCTTTCAGCTCGCCCTGCTTCTCGTTCCACATCGGGTGGTGCTGTGTGGAGAGGACGACCGTGTCCACACGGATCGGCTTGCGCCCATCGTACTCGACCGTGACCTGACTCTTGGCGTCAGGACGCAGGCCCTTGATCGTCTGCTTACGACGGCACTCGGCCTGGAGCTCGACCAGGCGGTGGGCGATCTGGATGGGCAACGGCATGAGCGCGTTGGTCTCGTTGTTGGCATAGCCGAACATCATGCCCTGGTCGCCCGCGCCCTCCTCGCCCTTGCCGCCGGCGTCGACGCCGCGGGCGATGTCGGCGGACTGGTTTTTGATGCTGGTCAGGACGGCGCAGGAGTGGCAGTCAAACTGCATGTCGCCGGTGGTGTAGCCGATCTCTTCAATGATGCCTCGGACGACCGCGGGGATGTCCACGTACGACTCGGTGCGGACCTCTCCGGCGACCACCGCCATGCCGGTGGAAACCAGCGTCTCGACCGCGACCCGGCTGTTCCAGTCCTTCGCCAGCATGGCGTCGAGGATCGCGTCGGAGATCTGGTCGGCGACCTTGTCCGGATGCCCCATCGACACAGACTCGGACGTGAACAGGTAACGGTCGCTCATAGGACGAATCTCCCCCGTGCGTGCCGAGCGTCCCTCCGTTGGGCGTCGGCGGCGGGCTGTCGGTTGTGTGCGTTCATCCGGATGAGCGGATGAAGGGTTCAAGTGTAGGCGACACCCACCAGAACCGGCCGCGCGAGCGGTCGGCCACCACGCGTCGGGGGATCGGTCGCCAGTCGCGCCGTCGCCCTTGGCTTCCGAGGCGGAATCCACGCCAAGGCGCACCTCGAACGCCGAGTCTCCGGTCGCCCGAACCAATCCAACAGCGTGATCGCTACCCTTGTGTGTGGCATCGCGCCTCGTCAGCGTCGTTGTCAGCGAGGATCCTTGGTCTGTCCACCCTCCACTCCTCAACCTCCCCGCGCTCGCTCCTGGCCGAGTTTGGCCCGGACGCCCCGCCGCGCGAGTTGCCCGCCGCGCCCGCCGACTGCCTCGCATACTGCCGTCGCCTGGCCCGCACGCACAACGAGAACTTCCCCGTCCTGACCCGCCTGCTCGACCCCGCGCTGGTCGATCCGTTCGCGGCCGTGTACGCGTTCTGCCGCTGGGCCGACGATCTGGCCGACGAGCCGAGCCGCCCGCGTGAGCACGCGGCGGATCAGGCGACTGTTGCGGGATCGGCACCGGCGCCGTCGGGCCAGGCTCCCGACGCGCCGCTGGCGGGACCATCGCCGCTCGATACGGCCCACGACTCCACGAGTTCACGCTCGCGGCTCGGTGAAGCCCGCCTCGCCCTGCTCGCCTGGTGGCGCGACCTGACCATCGCTTGGCATCGCGGTGATCCGCCGACCCACCCGGTCTTCATCGCGCTGGCGGAGATCAGCAAGCCCCGCCCGCTGCCACTGCCACTCCGCCCGTTTCTGGACCTGATCGACGCCTTCGAGCAGGACCAGCGCGTGATCCGCTACGACACCTGGGAGCAACTCATTGACTACTGCGGGCGCTCGGCCAATCCCGTGGGGCGGCTTGTCCTGGCTCTGGGCGGCGTCGAGGACGCCGGCGCGGCGATCGACCACGGGGTCCCCACCGCCCGCCGGCACCTGTTCGGGAAGTCCGACGCCCTCTGCACCGCGCTGCAACTCACCAACTTCTGGCAGGACGTGCGGCGAGACCTGCTGGACCGCGATCGCGTGTACTTGCCGCGCACGCTGACGGGCCTGGACGACGCGGCCCTGCGCGACTTCATCGCGAGCCCGAACGATCCCGAAGCCCGCGTGCCGTTCATTCTCGCGCTGCGCCCTCTGGTCGAGCGAACCGGGGAACTGTTCGAGAAGTCGGGGGACCTGCACCGCCTGGTGCCCGCGTCGATCCGCACGCCGGTGTGGCTGTTCCACGCCGGTGGACGTTCCACGCTGCGGCGCATCGAGGCCATGGGCTGCACAACCCTTTGGAAGCGACCGGCCCTGTCGCGCTTCGACAAGTCCATCCTCATCGCCCGCGCCTTCCTGCGCTCACGCCTGGGCTCCAAACGCCGGAGCGACGCGTGAGCACGCTGCTGGACATCTCGCCGACGTTTCCCATGCCACCGATCGTGGCTCCGCACGATCGGTGCTCCGCGCGGGCGACCATCGACCCCCAATCGCCCGCGTTCATCGCGTGCCGCGACATCACGCGCACCCGCGCCCGCAACTTTTATCTCGGTCTGCGCCTCGCCCCCGAGCCGAGGCGCTCCGCCCTGCTCGCCCTGTACACCTGGATGCGCCACGCCGATGATCTGGCCGACGCCGACGGTCCGAACCACACGCCCACGACGCGGCTGGCCGCGCTGGGTGAACTCCGCGCCCGCACCATCGCCGCTCTGGCCGGCTCGGGCGGCGCCGACGCCCCCGCCCATTGCGCCCCCTGGTGGGCGGCGTTTCTCGCGACCGCGGGCGCCCACGCCCTGCCAGCGACCATCTTCACCCACACGCTCGACGCGCTCGAAGCCGACGCTGGCGGCGTCGACCATCAGACCACCGCGGATCTTGCGCACTATTGCGATCGCGTCGCGGGCACCGTGGCGATCGCGTGCGTCCGGATCTGGGGCGTGCGACGTGCCGACCTGGCTTCGCGTGTGATGCACCTGGCCATCCTCCGCGCCCGCGCGGTCCAACTCACCAACATTCTCCGCGACCTGCGCGAGGACATGGCGTTCACCCCCCGACGGTCGTACTTCCCTCGCGAGTCGTACCTCGCGCACAACGTGAGCCCCGGCGACGTCTTGACCGCGCCGGACGCCGCTGGTTCGGCCGCGCTTCTGAGCGACTGGATCGCCCAAGCCCGCGTGCTGTACGGCGCGTCGCGCGAACTTGAGTCCCTGATCGACCCCTCATGCGCCCGCGTCTGCTGGGCTCTCGCCGCCGTGTACGAATCGCTCCTGGACTCGATCGAGCGCCAGCCGGCGATGCTCGCGCGCCAACGCATCAGCGTCCCCCGCGCTCGCAAGTTCTCCATCGCGGTCGCCGGCTGGTTGGGCGTGGGGCTGCCGGGATGACGCGAGGCGAGCCTCGATCCCTTGCGCCACCAGCCGCGGCTCCGAGCGGTGGGTGCCCCCCTCAGGGCGACGCCATCGTCATCGGCGGCGGCCTCGCCGGTGTCGCCGCCGCCCTCCACATGGCCGATCAGGGCCCGCGCGTCACGCTCCTCGAAGCCACCCGCCGGCTCGGCGGGCGCGCCACCAGCCACCTCGACCCCGACACCGGCGAGGAGATCGACAACTGCCAGCACGTCACGATGGGCGCGTGTACCGCCTACGCCGCCCTGCTCAGCCGCCTGGGCATGTCGGACGCGATCGAGTGGACCGACGCCCAGACCTGGATCGAACCGGGCGGACGCACCTCCACCATCGCCCCCGCCGCGCTCCCGCCTCCACTCCACTACGCCCCGTCGTTCGCCGCCGCACGGTTCCTGTCGCCGCTGGACAAGGCGGCCATCGCGGCCTCGCTGCCCGCCATCGCGGTGGCACGCCGCGCCGAGTGGGCCTCACGCACCTTCCTCGAGTTCCTCGGGCACATCGCCCAGCCCGAATCAACCATCCGGCGCTTCTGGTCCCCGGTCGTCGTCAGCGCGTGCAACCTGGACGTGGACCGCGTCTCAGCATCGCCCGCCCTCATGGTCTTCCAGAACGCCCTGCTCGCGGGGCCACATGCCGCCCGCATCGGCGTGCCACGCGTGCCCCTCGCCCGGCTCTACTCAAACGTCGAGGCCACCCTGAACGCCGCCGGCGGCGGCATCGAGTTCGCCCAGCGCGTGTCCCTCGTCGAGCCGATCCCGACCGACGGCTTCGACGCGAGTGACCCCCGCGCCACCGTGGTCCGCGTGACCACCGGAACCGGCCCAGACGCCGCCACCCGAATCGCCCAGTTCGTGGTCCTCGCCGTCCCCCCCTCGCGCGTGCTCGCCCTGCTCCCGCCCTGTCTTCACCACCATGTCCCGGCGCTCGCCGACGTTCGCCACAGCCCGATCTTGGGCATTCACCTCCGCTTCGACCGCCCAATCCTCTCGGCCCCCCACGCCGTCCTGCTCGACCGCCCAACCCAGTGGCTGTTCCGCAAAGACCCCGCGGGCACCCGCGTCCACGCCGTTCTCAGCGCGGCCCCCATCAACCTCGTCAACGCCCCCGAATCCGACATCGTCGCCCAGGTCGTCGCCGACATCGCCGCCTGCATCCCCCCCGCCGCCGACGCTCGCCTGCTCTGGTCTCGCGTCATCAAGTCCCGCCACGCCACGTTCGCCGCCACGCCAGGCTTTGAAACCGGGCGCCCGCCGCCCGGCCCCATCCACCCAGGCTGCCCCATCGCTCTGGCCGGGGACTACACCCAGACCGGCTGGCCCGCGACCATGGAATCCGCGGTTCGCAGCGGCATCCTGGCCGTGGACTCCCTCCTCGCGTCGACGCACCTCTCCCGCGCGCGGGAGAGGCGCCAACGAGGCTCTGCGACGTTGGCGGAGGGGGCATGAGCGCCGTCTGAACTCAGCCCCGCGCCGCTCGCCCCACCGCGATCGTGATGGACGCCGGACCTGAAAGGCTCTGCGCCTAGGGTCCGGGTCGAGTCTGGGGTGCCACCACTCGCCGCAACTCCCTCCTCTCCGCCTGGGCCGTTCCCTCCGCGGCGCAGTGGTGCTCCCGAACCCGGACCCGCGCCGAGCCTCAGGTCCGGCTTGCACGCGCCCCGATTCCACTCCCC
>Ga0163147_10005248_pt1 | contig 15884 bp, 11 predicted proteins | sample OliLakLV19MP6G1_FD_148597 | JGI IMG/M metagenome (GOLD analysis project Ga0163147, IMG submission 148597) | Freshwater microbial mat bacterial communities from Lake Vanda, McMurdo Dry Valleys, Antarctica- Oligotrophic Lake LV.19.MP6.G1 | ecosystem: Environmental > Aquatic > Freshwater > Lake >...
ACGGACCCACCTGCGGTTGCAAGCCGGATGCAACGCCCAACCGAGTGCCGGGAGTGTGGATAGTCAATCGGTCAAGACTGCCAGTGGTGGCGAGGACGTCAGCTTTGACGAGGGCAAGAAGGTCAAAGGACGCAAGCGCACCATTTTGGTCGATACGATGGGCTTGCTGCTCGCTGCGTGTGTGCGTGGAGCGGGACGCTCTGACCAGCGCGGCATGACCTTACTAGCCACGTTTCCTGCCCAGTTTTGGACTTGCTTGCAACGCATTTGGGTGGACAGTACCTTTGCTGGCAAGGCGTTCATCGCCCACATCCAGCAGCAGTTTGGTTGGACGTTGGAACACCTCAAACGCACCGATGAAGCCCCAGGCTTTACCGTGATGCCGAAACGGTGGGTGGTGGAGCGAACCTATGCTTGGTTTGGTCATTACCGCCGCTTGAGCAAAGACTACGAATTTTTGGCAACGACTAGCGAAGTGATGCTTTATGCCGCTATGGTACAGCTCATGGTCCGACGCTTGAAGCCTAAAACTCATGCTGGGTAGGCTGTCCTAAAACTTTTCAAACAGGTTCTTAGGAACAAGAATTTAATAACCTCGGCGTTTTCCGTAGGGGCGCACAGCCGTGCGCCCCTACCTACGAACAATTTGTCGGTTTTATTTAATCCACGATCCTTAGATGGACTCGATCGAGCGCTGCTAGAACTGCCGCGTCCAATCCTGCCAGCGCTCCACGACTACTTTCGTTTGGGTGAAGAACTCTACTGCCTGATGTCCTTGCCCATGTAAATCGCCAAAAAAGCTATCTTTCCAGCCGCTAAACGGAAAAAAGGCCATCGGAGCCGCCACGCCAATGTTGATGCCAATATTTCCAGCGTCGGCTTCATAGCGAAACTTACGCGCCGCCGCACCGCTGTTTGTAAACAGGCACGCCATGTTGCCATATTGCCCGCTGTTGATAAGCGCGATCGCCTCGTCGATCGTCTCCAGATGCATCAAGCTCAATACAGGACCAAAAATTTCGGTGCGGGCAATTTCGCCCAATGGATCAACATTTTGTAGTATGGTTGGTCGCACAAAAGAGCCTGCTTCGTAACGAGCAACGTTGGGCTGACGACCATCCACCAAAACCGTTGCTCCTTCATCTGCTCCTTTTTGAATCAAGCCTTCAATCCGTGCCTGACTCTGAGCATTGATCACTGGACCCATTTGCACGCCTTCGTCTAAGCCGTAGCCGACCACATGCTTTTGGGCGACTTCCGCGATCGCGTCTGTAAACGGCTGACGTGCCTCGCCAACGGTGAGGGCGATCGACGCTGACAGACAGCGCTGTCCTGCACACCCAAAGGCACTATCTGCCATAATGCGAGTCGTCATGGCAATGTCAGCGTCGGGTAAAATAACCACCGGGTTTTTGGCTCCACCTTGACACTGGGCACGTTTGCCATTGGCGGCGGCACGACTGTAAACGTACTTAGCAACAGGTGTAGAGCCAACAAAGCTCACTGCCCGCACCAACGGGTGGTCGAGAATGGCATCTACCACCGTTTTATCGCCATTCACTAAGTTGATGACACCCTTTGGTAATCCTGTTTGCTCCAGCAAATGCACCACCTTTTGCATAGTCAACGGCACTCGCTCAGACGGTTTGAGGATAGTGGTATTGCCGCAGGCGATCGCGTAGGGCAGAAACCAGAACGGAATCATGCCGGGAAAGTTAAACGGTGCAATCACCGCTGTGACACCAAGCGGCTGACGAATCATGCTTTCGTCAATGCCCCTCGCAATGTCTTCGGAGTTGTAGCCCTGCATCAAGATGGGAATCCCGCAGGCAACTTCGACGTTTTCGATCGCCCGTCGTAGTTCGCCCTTCGACTCAGCTAGCGTTTTGCCGCACTCCTGAGTAATCGTCCGCGCCAAATCGTCAAGATGCGCTTCTAACAATGTCTTGAGCTTGAAGAGAGGCTGAATACGATCGGTCGCAGGAGTCCGTCGCCATGTGACAAAAGCGGCAGCGGCGGCTTGTACTGCTTGATCGACCTCAGCGGCAGGCGACAGTGGCACCGTTGCCAAAATTTCGGTCGTCGCTGGATTCATCACATCCAGGTAAGTCGTCGCCGTTGACGCACACCATGCACCGTTGATGTAGTTTTTGAGAGTGGTAGCACCCATAAAAGTATGTTCCCAGATTGACACGCGAAGGCAAACACAGAAGCGCCACACGCGGCACGACTTTTCACGAGCACATCTCTAGCATGAGCGCTTTTGCAGATTCCTCAGTCTAACGTCACTCTTGGCGATCGTTGGTGGCGTGAAACTAGGAGAACCCGTTTTGCGAGAGGAGACGATCGCACAACAGGCGCATCTGCGATCGCTCATCACGGCAAATACATTACCGCCAGTGCTGCTTAGCGGCAGGACCTCTACAAGTTATCTCAGTCAACAATGCCTTTCAAGTGAGCGATCGACTGATTTATCTGCTACACGACCCTAAACCAAGAAGTAGGGACGTTACCTGTAACGTCCCTACGAAGGAGAACCACGGCATCAGGTTTAGCTCGTTGGTGGCATCACGACACGGCGGGCTAAACCAAGGCTCTTGAGCACCTTAATCGACCACCAGGTCATATCAATTTCCCACCATTTCAGCCCCGCTTTTGCCACGTTAGGGTAAGCGTGGTGGTTGTTGTGCCAACCTTCACCGTAGGTCAAAATCGCCGCCCACCAAAGATTGCGGGAATTATCATCAGGATTGAAGGTGCGGTAGCCTCTCATGTGGCTCGCAGAATTAATCAGCCAGGTGCTGTGCCAGAGCAAGACAGCTCTGAGAAACACGCCGTAAATGACAAATGACCAACCGCCTAACAGGTAAAGGAGGATACCAACTGGCACCTGAAGAAGCAAAAAGTGGCGATCGAGAAAGCGGTAGAACGGATCTTTGTCGATATCGGGCGCGAACTGGCGGTAAGATTCGCGATCGAAAAACCGTGCTTGTGGGTAGAACAGCCACATCATATGGCTCCACCAAAACCCCTTTTTGGCAGAGTAGGGATCTTTTTCGTTATCTTCAGTGTAGAGATGATGCATGCGATGTCCAGCCACCCAAAAGGTGGGTCCACCCTGGAGTGCTAAAGCACCAATGAGCGTAATCGTTCGCTCTAGCCACTTGGGTACTTGGAAGCTCCGATGTGTTAGCAAGCGGTGATAGCCCAGACAAATGCCAATGCTGCCAAACAGCCAGTGCAAGAAAAGAGCGACACCGATCGCTGACCAGGAGAAAAACCACGGCGCTAACAGTGCGAGCGCATGAAAGGCTCCGAAAAAGACCACATTAACCCAACTCAGCGCGGGCGTTTGCCTGCCCTCGGAGGCAGTTTCGAGAGAATTAGAAGTCATGAAAATCCTTGTCTAGATGACTAAAACAAGCCAGTGTCTAACGCTTGTCGTGTTGGCAGGTTGACTCCCTCTATAAACTGTCTCGTGTGAGTGACAAAACGCCTCGCAAGGCAGTTTTTAGAACACTCGTAGCAAGCGATGACACCTTCAAGTCATGAGTCAGCGGCTTGTTTGCAAAAGAACCCGTTACAGTAGGAGAGAATGCAAGTGTTACTTACACCTGTAGCCTAACAACTAAGTTCAAATTTTGCAAGTGTTACTTACATTTTGCCCATGTCTGCTCAACGAAACCCAACTCGACAGCGTTTAATTCATGCCGCGCTGGAGTTGTTTGCCGTTCAGGGTGTCACCGATACCACCACACGCCAAATTGCGGAACTGGCAGATGTGAACGAAGTCACGTTGTTTCGTCATTTTGGCAATAAGCATGGCTTGCTGCTGGCGGTGATTGAAGATGCAGGTGTATTTGCTCATCTGGGGCAAACGCTAATTCGGAAGGCAAATCAAACCAGCAGCATTTATCAGGCTTTGAAGGAGTATGCTACTGCTTGTTTAGCGGCGATGGATCAGGTGCCTGCGGTGGTGCGATCGGTTGTCGGTGAAGCAGGACAATATCCCGCTAAAAACCGGGAAGCGATCGGTCGCGGGTTTACACAAGCCAATCGCTATGTTGCCAAATATTTTGAGACGGTCATCAATCGGGGGCAGCTCGATACGCACCTCCCTGCCGAAAAACTGGCAAGTTTGCTCAATGGTATGTTGTTGGGCTATGCCGTGATTGAATTTACCAGCGAATTTCACCAGCTTTGGCACGACCGGGATGATTTTCTAGAAAATCTGATTACCTTATTTCTACAGGGCGCGGTGTCGCCTTCCTCGGAAGCCAAGCTTGAATCGTCTGCTTTGATCCCTTTCCAGCCCCTTGCCACGATCGCCGAACAAACTACAGTTGCCAAAAAAGTGGCGGACTTACCAGCTTCCTTAGTCCATGCCATCCTCCAACGTGCCAAAAAGCTGGGCTTGCAAGAGTATGCAATCGCCTATGTCCTTTTTGGTGCCGGGTTGAGTCCCTCTGAGCTTTGCCGATTGGAGCGATCGCACCACATCAGCGATCCGCATCAGCAGCTTTTGCAAATCACGCAGGGCACTGTGCGACAAGTACCTGTCAACCAGTGGATTATGGGCAAACGCTACGGCTCTTACACACGCAATCCCCTCACACAATGGCTTAAAAGCCGTAAAGAGCATCAACCAGCGATGTTTTTGCAGGCTGGACAGCCCTTATCTGAAAGTGAACTGCTCCAGCTTTGGCAGCTACTCAGCGCTGACTTCCTCACGCCTGATGGGAAAACACCTGCGATCGAGCAGACCCAACAAACCTGGTGTGTGGAACTGTTGCTGCGCGGCATGACTCTGGCAAATCTACGCATTCTTACAGGCTGGGATGCCGCTACACTTCAACCGTATGCCGACAGAGCTAGAGAAAAAGCAGCGCTAGAACAGGCACTGCGGTTAGACCAGAAGGCATAGGCGAGATGGCACGGCAAGGACTCTTAGGAACAAGAATTTAATCACCTCGGCGTTTTCCATAGGGGCGCACAGCCGTGCGCCCCTACCTACGAACAATTTGTCGGTTTTAATTAATCCACGATCCTTAGCGATCGCGGATTAATTAACCTAAAACATCTCTCTTCTGTAGGGACGTTACATGTAATACCAATTTAAAGGATGACGGCTACAGATCCAATCGCTGGGTAGGGGCAAGGCAATGCCTTGCCCCTACAAGACGTGTCGTCTTTTCAATTCACATTGGTATGAGATGGAAGAAAGGATCTCAAAGCGATGATGAAACCAATTTAAAATAAAAGCCATTAAAGGCAAGTGAACTAAATTCTGGATGGAACGGTACTGAGCAGGGTTCAGAGCGATCGACCCAATTGTCCACTAATTCATAGCCCAGAGCTGTTATCGAGTGGATAAACTGCTGTTTATTGCGCACTGTCACTGGATAAAAAACGATGCCACCGTTTTGCAACGTTACAAAGGGTGGGCCTTCGCAGAGGGGCAATCGCCCCATCAAGAGATGTTGAGGTTTCTTCTGTAATTTTGCTAATCCTTCTAAAGGAGATGCAGTGGAGGGTAAATATTGAATTGAGCCGGATGCGATCAAAACATCTGACCCCTCGGCGGCAGCTAATGTTTCTGTAAAGGTTAGTTCCGATCGCTGTTCCTGAACTGCCAATTCGGCTCCTGCCTGGTTAATTGCGGGCAAATCGCAGACAATCCACTTCAAATGATGGGGATAGGTAATGTAGTTTTCATAGCTATAAAAGTGGGTGCCAACGTTACCACCAAAATCAAAAACTGTAGCATTTTCTTCCAGCAAGCCCTTGAGCCAGAAGAGCATCGGATAGTCATAGAAACCGATGGTTCTGGAAAGACCTTTTTGATAGTCTTTGGCTAAATCGGCGTGGTCATAACCAATTTTCTTAGCTTTGGGTGCAGCAGCAATGGCTGCTTCAACGGTTTCATAAATGCCGCGATAGCAGCCGTAACAGTCTCCAGTAAAGCGCCAGTGCCAGTAGGTCGAGCGCAATAGCTCCACAACCTGATTTCGAGCACGAACCATCGCATCAACTCCTTTAATGTAGTGATAGGCATACCGCTAAAAATGTAGCACCCCGCCCAGCCAGACGCATCCAATCCACCAAAGAAAACACAGTCCGTTTATGGGTTGTAAAAAGACCACGTCCTGCTTAGGCTTGAACGCATAAATTACGCATAAATTACCCTGAGAGCAGCAACATGCTCCAGCCGTAATGTGCCTGTTAGGGTAAAAAATAAAGATGTTGAGATCTAAAAAACGCTGTAAAGCTTGTTTATACAGGGTTGATTATGACTTGAAGCCGCAGCTTCAATCATCGCCAGGTTATGGTGATGAGCCGCTTCGATCGTTAGAGTCCAGGTTTAAGGATCAGAATCAACTAAAACAGAAAATGAGCTGCGTTCATAAAATTTGGTAGAAGAAGGCATTGAAAGCATCATTCTACGGTAGAGATTTTGCGCTGCCCTTTCTGGGACGTTACCCAAAACCCATACGTGACCATACGTGAAAAGCTTTGTAGCTTCATCGTATATTTGTTGCCCGGATGTCCAGCCAATCCGTAATCTACTATAGGGAAGACGGTAAAAAAATAAATGATTTTTTGCTGAGTTTCAGTGAAACTTTTGCTGAGTTTTGGAGTGTAAGCTTTTCGCTTTAATTCTGTCCACTTTGAAAAGCGGCTGAAGAGGCTGTTTATGCTGATTATGCAGTAGCTAATGCTCCCTAAAAGAGGCTACTTTCAGACTCTTTTAATGCTTAACCAAGCGTTAGAAAAACCTTAACGCTTTTCGTAGTGCCCAGCTACCCACTTGCGACCAATCCCTAAGAAACCAGGTTCCCAATGTCCAGGAATCCAAACTTGGCGTTGGCTATCACGACGGTTTGAGTAACGCCAATCATGATCACAACGCTGATGATCGTAACGACGCTGATTGTTATCGCGCCAATCATCACGACGCTGGTTGTTATCACGCCAATCATCACGACGCTGGTTCGCATCGTCATAGCGATCAGCAAGCATCACCGGAGCGCTAGAGAGGGCTTTTTGCGGGACTGCTTCGGCTGAAGCAAGCTGCGGCAAAAGAGAGAGAGTCACGATCGGGAGTGCGCCGATCGCTACAGCGAGAAAACGGTTCATGTGTAAAGCTCCTAACGTTAGAGGTTCCATTTAGACAGGTGTCTTTGAGGGCAATGCACCCTTTGTGGTCAACGATCGTGAACAGAAACCCACCCTTTGATTCAGAGGCTAACCACATACCTGGGTTGAAGCTGAGACTGATCAGTACTCTCAGAAGTTTCCGCTACAAGTTAGGTTGTTTATATGACATGTTCAACCACCAGACGTTTTTCAAGCTTGCCTTAGCCCTTCTCATCTGACCTTCACCTGTTTTTGTAGCACTACTCATCCGTCCCTCATAACATGCTGCTATGTTTGTTGGTGCAACTTAGTAGAGTTTTATCAATCGATCAGTGGTCTACAAACCATGCAGCGTTGGTGTAGAGAAAGTTCTGTTGCCTGAAACAGCACACATAAAACAGCAAGCAAAAAATCAAAAGGAGAGCGACTGTGAGTGATGAGCAATCCTATGACCTGATTATTATTGGTACGGGTGCGGGTGGCGGCACCTTAGCATACAAACTGGCTCCCACTGGCAAGAAGATTCTGATTCTGGAGCAGGGCACTTATTTACCAAAAGAGAAAGCGAATTGGAGTGCGACTGAAGTTTACGTCAAAGAACGCTACCACACCAACGAGCACTGGTATGACAGCGCTGGAAAACCCTTTCGTCCTCAAATGAGCTACTGGGTGGGTGGTAATACCAAAGTGTATGGTGCCGCGCTGTTGCGGTTACGAGAGCGAGATTTTGACGTGGTGGAACATCGCGACGGCATTTCGCCTGCCTGGGCACTCAAATACGCTGACTTTGAGCCTTACTACACGGCAGCGGCAGCACTTTACGATGTGCACGGGCAAGCAGGGCGAAGACCCCACTGAACCACCCCGCAGTAGCGAGTATGCCTATCCTCCCATCAGCCACGAGCCGCGTATGCAGCAAATTGCCGCTGCGATCGCCCAACAAGGGTTGCATCCCTTCCATCTACCGCTTGGATTGAAGCTCAATGAAGTCGATCGCACCCTCAGTACCTGTATTCGGTGTGATACGTGTGATGGCTTTCCCTGCTTGGTTCATGCCAAGGCTGATGCCGAAGTAGATGGGATTGAACCTGCACTGAAGTTTCCCAACGTAACGCTCAAGACTGAAGCAAAAGTGTTGCGACTCCATACAAGCGCATCGGGCAAAGAAATTACAGGCGTAGAAACTGAAATTGATGGGGAGGTGCATCTGTTTCAAGGCGATATTGTGGTCGTTGCCTGTGGTGCCATTAATTCGGCAGCGCTGCTGTTGCGATCGGCAAACGATCAACATCCCACCGGACTCGCTAATCGTTCTGAACAGGTGGGGCGCAACTTGATGAAACACCTGACCACTGCAATGGTGCAACTCAGTATTACGCCCAATTCTGATGTGTATCAAAAGACCATTTGCGTGAATGATTTTTACTGGGGCGAACCGGACTTTCCGTATCCAATGGGCGAAGTGCAGAACACGGGTAATGTGCTTGGGGACATGATCCCAGCCGAAGCACCTCCATTACTGGCTCCCTTTGCAAAGTTAGTACCTGGCTTTGGGTTGCAGCAAATTGCAAACCATTCCACGGGTTGGTGGTTGCAAACGGAAGATTTACCTGACCCGAACAATCGAGTGCGAGTAGAGGGAGACCAACTGCATTTAGACTACACGCCCAACAATACTGAAGCTCGCGATCGCCTGATTCATCGCTGGACAGAAGTATTAAAGGCGATCGACAAAGGCGCTGAAAATGTGCGGCTACACCACGGTATTTATCCGCGCAACAACACAGGTATTCAGGTGGTTGGGCATCAGTGCGGCACCTGTCGGTTTGGCGACGATCCCACCACATCGGTACTTGATCTCAACTGTCGTACGCATGACGTTGATAATCTGTATGTGGTGGACGGCAGTTTCTTCCCGTCAAACTCTGGTGTCAATCCAACGCTGACCATCATTGCAAATGCGTTGCGAGTCAGCGATCATTTGGCTGAACGCTTAAAATAGTTCTGCCTGTCGTTTCTGTCATTTATTAATCCTTAATGTACGGTTAACCATTGCGAGAGGAACATCATGAAACTCGACGGTAAAGTAGCGCTGGTAACGGGTAGCAGTCAGGGCATTGGACAGGCGATCGCCATTCGCTTAGCGCAAGAGGGTGCCGATGTGGTCATTAATTACCGCTCAAATCCAAAAGGTGCAGAAGAAACTTTAGAGAAAGTGAAAGCAGCGGGTGGGGGTCAATGTCACATGGCTGAAGGGCACTGCGACACGATCGAGGGTCTGACAGTGCAGGCAGATCTGGGCACGATCGCGGATGTACAGCGCATGGTGGCAGAGAGTATTGCTCACTTTGGCAAGCTAGATATCCTGGTTAATAATGCGGGTATTGAAAAGAACGCTGACTTCTGGGACGTAACTGAAGCCGATTATGATGACGTGTTGAATGTGAATCTCAAGGGTGTGTTTTTTGCCACCCAAGCCCTTGTCAAGCATTTGATGGAATCCAAACGTCCAGGCAAAGTAATTAATATCAGCTCGGTACATGAGGAATTACCCTTTCCTCACTTTGCGGCTTACTGTGCCAGCAAAGGCGGCTTGAAGATGCTGACGCGCAATCTGGCGGTTGAACTCGCGCCGCTTGGGATCAATATCAATAATGTGGCTCCGGGCGCGATCGAAACTCCCATTAATACCAAACTGTTGAACGATCCCCAAAAGCTAGGCGCACTTTTACAAAACATTCCGTTAGGACGACTAGGCAAACCAGCCGATGTTGCCTCAATGGTGGCGTTTCTTGCGTCCGAGGAAGCAGATTATGTCACGGGCACAACCTTCTTTGTCGATGGTGGCTTGCTCTGGAACTATCAGGAGCAATAGAGCAGCTTTCAGAATGAAGTGCTTCATAAATGCTAACCATTTCATTAGCTCAGTCTCATCTTTTCATCCTGAAGCACGGTCAAAATCCACTTGATGGATTGATGAGTGATCCAAATTAGCCATACCAGAGGAGCCATACCAGAGGAGACGTATGACTCCAGAAGAAGGTCGATTGCAGGAAGACCGGGAACGCACTGCCTATTGGAAACGATGGGGACCCTATTTAAGCGAGCGGCAGTGGGGCACTGTGCGGGAAGACTACAGCCCCTATGGCTCTGCGTGGGATTATTTTCCGCATGACCAGGCACGATCGCGGGCGTATCGTTGGGGTGAGGATGGGATTGCGGGCATTTCGGATAGTCGTCAGCGCTTGTGTTTTGCGATCGCCCTATGGAATGGTAACGATCCCATCTTAAAGGAGCGCTTGTTTGGCTTAACGGGCAGTGAAGGCAATCATGGCGAAGACATTAAAGAGTACCATTTTTATCTGGATAGTACGCCCACGCATTCTTACATGAAATGCCTGTATAAGTATCCTCAGCAGGCGTTTCCTTACACACAGTTGGTGGAAGAAAATCGTCGTCGGAGCAAATTTGAACCCGAATTTGAACTCCTGGATACGGGTATTTTTGCTGATAATCGCTACTTTGATGTGTTTGTTGAATATGCGAAAGCGACACCCGAAGATATTTTGATTCAGGTGACGATCGCGAACCGGGGTTCCGAAACCTGCACACTCCAACTCTTGCCAACCCTATGGTTTCGCAACCTGTGGGATTGGCAACCTGAGCTTGAAGCACCCTTCATTAAAGTGGTTGCAGACACCACAGTGAGCGTGCTTGAAGCCGACCATCCCACTTTGGGTACGCACTGGCTTTACTGTGAACCTGGCGCAGAGCTGCTGTTTACCAACAACGAAACGAATTACAAGCGGCTCTTTGGCTCTAAAAATACGTCACCTTATGTGAAAGATGGCATTAATGATTATGTGGTGCATGGCAAGCAAGATGCTGTGAATGTCGATCGCGTCGGCACCAAATTTGCAGCACGCTACCCATTGACTTTTGCACCGGGAGAAACCAAAACCATTCGCCTACGTTTGTCTGATCAACCAGCGCTTCGTGATGCGTTGGGCACTGAATTTAACGCCATCTTTCAGACCCGTCAACAGGAAGCGGATGCTTTCTACAAACGCATCTGTCCCTTTCCCATGTCAGAGGATGAGCGCAACATTCAGCGGCAGGCATTTGCGGGCATGTTGTGGAGTAAGCAGTACTACAACTATGTCGTGTATGACTGGTTAAATGGCGATCCTAACCAACCGTCACCGCCACCTGAACGCAAAGCAGGGCGCAACCGCGATTGGACAAATTTGTTCAGTGAAGATATTCTTTCCATGCCCGACACATGGGAATATCCCTGGTTTGCTGCCTGGGATCTGGCGTTTCATCTCATTCCTTTGGTGGTGATTGATCCAGACTTTGCCAAGTTGCAGCTCGATCGCCTCACTCGCGAATGGTACATGCAGCCTAACGGTCAACTGCCTGCTTATGAATGGGCGTTTAGTGATGTGAATCCACCCGTTCATGCGTGGGCAGCGTTACGCGTCTATCAGATGGAGCAAAAGTTTTATGGACGCAGCGATCGTCAATTTTTAGAGCGTGTTTTTCACAAGCTGCTGCTGAACTTTACCTGGTGGGTCAATCGCAAAGATATGGAAGGCAACAATGTCTTTCAGGGTGGCTTTTTGGGATTGGATAACATTGGGGTGTTCGATCGCAGCAAAGAATTGCCCACAGGCGGCTATCTCAATCAGGCAGATGGCACGAGCTGGATGGGGATGTATTGTTTGAATATGCTGGCGATCGCGCTGGAACTGGCGAAAGAAGATGATGCCTATGAGGACATTGCCAGTAAGTTTTTTGAGCATTTTCTCTACATTGCAGATGCTATTGATGGCATTGGCGATACGAAGATTGCTCTGTGGGATGACGAAGATGGGTTCTACTACGATGTTTTGCGACTGCCAGATGGTCGGCAGTTTCCACTGAAGGTGCGATCGATGGTGGGCTTAATTCCACTCTTCGCGGTGACGGTGCTGGAGTCAGAAACACTACAGCAGTTTCCAGGGTTCAAGCGGCGAATGGATTGGTTTATCCGCAACCGTCCTGAACTGAAAAATAAAGTAGCGTGTATGGAAACGCCCGGTATGGGAGCCAGACGCTTGCTGGCGATCGTGTATGGGTCAAAGCTAAAGCGTGTCTTGCAGCGTCTGTTGGATGAAGATGAATTTCTCAGCCCGCATGGCATCCGTGCCTTATCCAAGGTGCACCTGGAGCATCCCTATGTGTTACATGAGGGTGAACATGATTATTGCGTACGCTATGAACCTGCTGAATCCACGACCGGTCTGTTTGGTGGCAATTCTAACTGGCGTGGACCCATTTGGTTTCCCGTAAACTACTTGATTATTGAGGCACTGTGGCGCTTTTACGAGTATTTTGGTGATAACTTCAGGGTGGAATACCCTACAGGATCGGGGCGCGAAATGACGCTGCGAGAGGTGGCGATCGCCCTTTCCCATCGGTTAGTTGCCATCTTCGAGCCAGATGAAGCGGGCAATCGTCCAGTCTACGGTAACTTGGAGGTCTTCCAAACCGATCCACATTGGCGGCACTTAATCCTGTTCCATGAATATTTTCACGGGGATAATGGCACCGGTCTGGGAGCCAGCCATCAAACGGGTTGGACAGGATTAGTGGCAGCGATGATTCTACAGAATGTTGAACATCGGAGTGACAAAGATCAGACGGGAGATCAACATGGAAAGCCTTAAAAAGCATCTGCCAGAATACTTGATGGAAGCCGCCGAACTTGGTCTTTTCATGGTTTCGGCAGGCGTATTTACGATTCTGTTTGAGTATCCTAATTCTCCGGTGCATCAGGCGATCGCCAATGCTGATTTGCGCCGCTTTTTGATTGGTGTGGCAATGGGAACCACGGCGATCGCGCTGATTTATTCTCCCTGGGGCAAGCAATCTGGCGCACACATGAACCCAGCCATTACGCTCACGTTTTACCAGGCAGGCAAAGTCAAGCGTCAGGATGCCATCTTCTACATTTTGTTTCAATGTCTGGGTGGTTTAGCAGGCGTTTGTTTAGTCGCCTTGCTTTTTGGCAGCTTATTCACTCAACCACCTGTCAATTATGTCGTGACGGTTCCTGGTGTATGGGGCTGGATCGGTGCCTTGTTGGGTGAATGGTTAATCGCCTTCATCATGATGATGATGGTTTTGTTGACTAGCAACCATCCAAAGCTCAATCGCTACACGGGCATCTTTGCAGGCTGTTTGGTGATGCTCTATGTCACCTTTGAAGCGCCCCTTTCCGGCTTTGGCATGAACCCTGCCCGCAGTTTTGCCTCCGCGTTTCCAGCGCAAAACTGGACAGCATTCTGGCTGTATATATTCGTGCCACCGCTTGGTATGTTCTCAGCATCCGCGCTGTATCAATTCTGGCTTGGGCGCAGAGCCGTTAAGTGCGCTAAACTCCATCACGCGAATCACAAACGCTGCATTTTTCGCTGCAACTATAATCAGGATGAATCGATCGACCTGAGCGATCGGCTCCTCAACTCTTGAACGGCACGACGACACACTCTTACAGCGGTTATTGATTGGGTCAGCTACAGTCCTGTAAGTACGGGTATGGGGTGTGGGGTGTAGGGTTTTGGGTCACTGCGGGTGCGAGAAAAACCGAAAAAGACGAGTCCTGGGCAGATCAGCTTATGGGATAAGTGGAATGCGCCAATGGAAGCAATTCAGCAGGTGGCAGAAAAATTTGAAGAAGATTCAGACCTCGGAGGTTTTCAAAACCTCCGAGGACTTCGATCGTGCTGACATCAACTCACGCGCTGATCAATAGTTATGAAGGTGTTCATCAACGCGCTGGAAATCTCCTTTAAATTACCCTCGCGGGTACTGAACGCGAACGGCAGCAGGCTTACATAATGAGAGTCGAAACTACTCAAATCATGGGAGTCAAAACTAAGACCGTTTGCTAAAAGGAGAATTTTCTATGCTTCGTCAAATCATGTCTCTAACCGTATTAACTGTCGTTGCAGCACCAATATTCCTCTCGAATACTGCACTTATAGCCAGAGCAGAAGAGCCGATCGCACCAGCAGGGAAACTTGTTGCTGTGAACATTCAGAAGGATAAATGCTTCAATAAAAAACCTGATGGCACCCTGAGCGAAGTTAAATGTCCCGATACGATCGTCGCCAATCCAAAACCGTCGAGTGGCAGAGCTGGACTGACAACACAAATGGTTGTCCGCAAAGCCCGCGCTAAAAAGTTTGTACCTCGGCAACAGATCAATAAACTTGGCGTTCCGGTGGCGCTCGGTGGTGGTGCGTATAACTGCTATCGCGAAGGACCGATCGGATATTTCACCCGGATTCGATGCCCGGATGTGATTGTCCTTGAACCTAACAAGTAGGGGGAAGCGACCTCAGCTTAGTCCGATCGCCCCTCGTCTCGTAGTCCATTGGCAGAAGAGAGTGCTTGAAGGGTGCGATCGCGCTCATTCAAGTGGTTTGCTGATTGTAAATGCTGGTAAATGTCGTGTGGTGGCAATTGCTTCGATCCGGTGGCTGTTCAGACCTCGGAGGTTTTGAAAACCTCCGAGGTCTTGGGGAAAGACGAACGGTTCCAGGTAACAAACTGCCAGAACGACGATTCGTCGCAAGTTTGGCAGCTAGAAATAAAACTTATGAAACAGCCAGAATGCCTACCGCTTACACTCTACAAGTCTCTGCGCGAGAAAAGAAGTAAGCCGCAACCAACGACTAGAGAACGCCAACGGAGAAAACGCATCCCACCTCGGAAATTCTCCAGTGGGAGCATTAAGGTCGAAGATGAGATTGTCGTAGTCCAACCAGTCGCCATCCTTGCGCCAACCGACGCGATCGTGGCAACGATCGCCAATCCATTTTCTTTAAGCGGGAAAGCCACCTGCATTTTCTGCGTTTAGTGCGACAACATTTGATTGAGCAAACGCTGGATGTGTTGGCATATTGCTTGATGCCCAATCATTACCATTTGTTGGTGCGTTGCAAAACAGACGATGTATCTGGGTCAATGCAACCACTATCGGTGGCTTACACCAAAGCCATGAATCGGCGCTATGGCATTACGCATATACGTTAGGACACTGATTAAAGGCAACATCAACACACTCACGAAAGCTATCAAACTCATCCCACCATTGCCTCATCCAATTCTTGAGGACAAACCACCACCGCTCAATCTTGTTGAAGTCTGGTGAATAGGTAGGCAAATACCAAAGCTCACAGTCTGATTGCGCTATCCTATCCTCAATGCTTTGAGAGTGGTGAAAATTGGCATTATCGATGACGATCGCGAGTCCTGGCAGCACTTGAGACTGATCAATCCGACGTTTTGCGATAGGTGCAGTTATCGTGCCTGTCTAGATCAATGCCTCGAATACTGGCAAACAGGGCGATCGCGCCATTACCAACCGTCTTTCGTCTTATGCAAGCCATTTCTGGCGTTGCTGAATTAGTCTATGAATTTTGAAATTCCCCCTCACCCTAGTGGGTCATTTGTTAAAAGTGCAGAAATTAAGAGCTTTACACAGTAGGCTTTTTAGTCGCTTTTAATGGCTATGTTCGAGGCAAGTGACCCACTAGTGGTATCTCAATCTTTAGTTGATGGGTAAAGGCGATGTAACTTGACCCGTGCCTCATCGGTCGTAAATCGCCAATCAATCCAGGTCTGTTTTTGATGTCGATGCTCCTGCCAAGCTTCCACCTCAGTTGTCAATGTCTCGAAGTCTGGAATCCGACGAT
>Ga0163147_10005252_pt1 | contig 15877 bp, 9 predicted proteins | sample OliLakLV19MP6G1_FD_148597 | JGI IMG/M metagenome (GOLD analysis project Ga0163147, IMG submission 148597) | Freshwater microbial mat bacterial communities from Lake Vanda, McMurdo Dry Valleys, Antarctica- Oligotrophic Lake LV.19.MP6.G1 | ecosystem: Environmental > Aquatic > Freshwater > Lake >...
TACTTGGTGGACGGGCTGAACGATGCCAAACGCAAAGATTTACGCTTGCGCCTATTAAATGTGGCAATGAACGGGCACGACATCACTCAAGCCGACGTAGACGCGCTCACGCCGATCTACGCCCGCCATAACCCGTTTCACTGGCAGTTGGAGTTTCCCGAAGTGTTTATCGGGGGGCGCGGCGGCTTTGATGCCTTTGTCGGCAATCCACCGTTTATGGGTGGAAAGAAGATCTCAGGTTCGCTAGGGGATAAGTATCGGGAACATTTAGTTGAGAATGTTGGTTTTGATATTCGTGGTGAATCTATTGACCTGTGCGCTTATTTTTTTGCGCGTGGGTATACCCTATTACGTCTAAACGGTACTTTCGGCTTGATCGCTACAAACACAATTGCACAGGGAGATACCCGAGAAGTAGGACTTGTGCAATTGACTAAACGTGGTGGAACGATTTATCGCGCCCTAAATGATCTCGTGTGGCCCGGAGTAGCGGCTGTAGTAGTGGATATTGTACATGTTACTAAAGGTGATTATCGATATGTGCGCTGTCTCGACAATCAGCCTGTCGAATTCATAACTCCATTACTGGATGATGTTGCCGTTAACGATTTTTATCTGCCATATAAGTTAGCAGCAAACGCTGGTAAAAGCTTTCAGGGTTCTAACGTACTAGGTATGGGGTTTGTGATGACATCAGAAGAGGTACAAACTCTTTTTGCCAAAGATAAACGAAACCGTGATGTAATATTTCCCTATTTGAATGGCGAAGATCTAAACAACCAACCTGATCAAACTCCGACAAGATGGGTAATAAACTTCTTCGATTGGGCTGAAGAGCAGGCGATGCAGTATTCTGATGTCTATGCCATTGTGCGTGAGAAAGTCTATCCAGAGAGAACACGGCGTAAACCCAATGGTGAATTTGTGTTAAGGTCGCCACTGCCCCAAAAGTGGTGGATTTATGCTGAAAAAGCCCCTGCTCTTTACCGTTCAATAGCATCACTTCGACGAGTATTAGTAGTTGCCCAAACGAGCAAGACTTTAGCATTTACGTTTACCCTAAAACCGATAGTATATTCTCATAAAATAATTGCGCTGACCTTTGAAGAGGCATCTCAGTTCACGGTATTACAGTCATTTGCACACAGAGCTTGGACATTTCAATTTGCCTCATCCTTGAAAACAGATTTGAGCTACACGCCCTCCGACTGCTTTGAAACCTTTCCTTTCCCGACCGCTGACGCTCTCCCATCGCTTGAAGATATCGGCGAAACTTATCACGAAACGCGCCGCCAAATCATGCTCAACCGGCAGCAAGGACTGACTGCCACCTACAATCGCTTCCACAACCCGGACGAACCCGGCGACGATATTCAATATTTGCGCGACCTGCATCGGCAGATGGATGAAGCCGTCGCGCTGGCGTATGGGTGGGGCGATCTTAGTTTAGATCATAACTTTTGTGAAACGGCACAGGGAATACGCTATACTATTAGTGAGGCAGCGCGGCGCGAAGTGCTCAAGCGGCTACTGGCGCTCAACTTTGAACGGTACGAGGAAGAGCAGCGGCTCGGCGCGGGTGTTGGTGGGAAGAAGGGGAAGCGCGGGAAGAATGCCCCTCACCCCCAGCCCCTCTCCCACGCAAGCGGGGAGAGGGGAGAAAACGTGGATCGGGATGACGATCCTAACGCGCCGCCGCCGGAGCAGCAAAGTTTTTGGGACGATGATACGCCGAAGCAGAGAAGGTTGTTGTAAAGGGGAGTTTGAGCGTGAGCGAATGGACAGAAGCGTTTGAGCAGCGTGTGATTGACATCTTTAGATCAGGCGAATTTGACACTCCGAGTGAACATCATTTCGAGGGGCATTCGTTCGTTAGCGCCTATCAACTGGCAGTCGCCTTCCAACTTCACCACCGCGAAGTATGCGTGCGTTATGGCAAAGTCATCGGGGAAGGTAAAGGGATGGAAAACCTGCCAGCATATATGGCACGTCAACTCTCCCAAAGCATCAAGAACGCGCAGGAAGCAGGTGAGTCTTATGCGGTTGAAGCCGTATGGCTGTCAGGCGTTGGATTAAGCGCCCTGCTTTATCGTCACGCGGACGCATTGCAGCAGGGCAGTCCCAACACCACCTATAACGGCTTTTCGATGTTCCGATTGAGAACCTTATCCACTTAACGATGAATCCCTAACACACTGCTGATGGGGAAGTAGAGATTGTTACGAAATAGTCATCACAAGGATAGTTATGACAGATACAATGCTCTCTGTGCCAAGTGATTTGAAACTGACCGCCGCGTTAAATTTTGCTCATCAGATTGCTACGCTGCCTGATGATGTGGGGACGCTCATCTTGAATTTTGAACATTTGGGCGAAAACGGTCCGTTTGCACTGCCGATTGAACCTTTCGGAATAGTCATAACTGCTCATGCTATTCAAGATTTACGGCAGCGCAACCCATCGCTGAAAATCCGTGCCGTTGAAATACCGCATAGCGAAGTGATCAGTTATGCAACACACATGGGTTTTTTCGATCAATGCGGCTTTGAAATGGATAAACCGTTCGGGGAAGCTAAAGGTAGCCCCACTTATTTACCCCTTACCAATGTAGGCGCACCTGCATCCATGTCGCATTCAGATATTGAGAAGCTCAGTTTATCGCTGGCAATGCGACTGACTCAAGATGAAGAGATGACCATCGACACACCGCTTGCGTATATTTTGCGCGAAATCATCCGCAACGTAAAAGAACATAGCAATGCATCGTCATTTTGGTACTCCGCACAATACTGGAAAAAACGCAACATTGCCGAAATCGCCCTTGTCGATAATGGCATCGGACTCCGTGCGACTCTCTTAGATAACCCGCTCATTCGTGATCGAATTGTCGACGATGGCGAGGCGCTTAAATATGCGATGATGCCGGGTATTTCTGGCAAGATGTACTATGGAAAAAAAAGAGACCCTGATAATCGATGGGAAAATAGTGGCTTTGGTCTCTATATGATCTATCGTATATGTGGTGAAACTGGAAATTTCTTCATTGGCACTGGGGATACGGGGATATCTCACGGCGCTGATAAACCACATGAGGGCTTTAAGTTCGGACTTAGAGGAGTTGCTCTGCGAGTACGGATAAACATCGAAAAACTGGCACACTATCAAGAGTTTTTCCCACGATTTCTTGCAGATGCCGAAATCAAAGCTGCAGAGGTTATGAAAGGGCAAATTCCTGCAACAGGAAGCATGTCTCAAATGTTGAAAGTGGATCCAACTGTTAATAAAAAGACAGATGAATGACCGTGCAGCAATACTTAATGTAACACCGGAACAAGTCCGCGCCGAATTCATTGATATGCTGATGCGCGATTGGCTCGGTCCGGCGGGCGGTGACGACGAAGTGATCTTCGAGCGCAGCGTGCGCGAACGCTACCTCGTCGGGGCGCTTGCCCCCAACCACAAAGCCACTGCTGAGGAGTCCGCTTCGGCGGAAACAGCGGTGGGCGATGAAGAGGACGAAGACGAGGAGATCATCGACCCGATTGACGAACAGGGCGATCTCCCCATCGGCGGGGACGACACGGGCGACGATGGCAGTGCCGCGTCCCCCGTGCCGGATGTTGGCGATACAGCGGCGTTCATCCCATCGTCGATTGGCATCACCGTTTCGCTGGCAGCAGACGCGACGAGCCTCACTGCCGAGGTCAGCTATGGGCGGTATTCCCGCCTCAAAGACGAAACCAAGGATCGTCCCTACTGGCAGCGCATCCCGGTGCGTGTCGTCTGCCCGCCGATCCGCGTGCGCGATGGCTTGATTGAACGCATCTTCATCGAACCGGATCGCGCTGTGTATCTGACGGGCATGTGCCGCAAGGTCACAGGCGGATACTCGCTCACACTGTTTCTGGTCAACGGGCAGGGCGAACCCAAGCGCAATAAGGACGAAATGTGGGTGTTTCAGCCGGAGATTAGGCTGTACGCACCTGACGGGGAGGCGGTGTTCGCCAAGCGCCCGCTGTCGCGGGTGGTGCTGGATCCCGAAGACCGGACGATGGAAATGCTCTATCGGGCGCATCAGGAATTTGCCGTCGGGCATGGTGTGGGTGTGACCGTAGAACCGTCTCCCGGCAATCCTGCCCGTGCGCTCGGTGTAGCGACGCAGGTGCTGCCCCATGCCGAGATCACCCCGATGAATTCGCGTTCTATTCCGGGACTCATCACGGATATGGCGGTACTGGCGGCGACCCCGCAGGGTGGCTTCCGCGTCGCGCTCCAACCGCTGATCGACGCTTACCGCCTCTGGCTCGACGCGCAGGAACAGCGTGTGCAGCAGCCCGATTCCCTGCTGCTGCCCTATGTCAAACAGGGCATCGCAGGTGGGCAGATCGAACACGGGCGTCAAACCCTGCGCCGTATTCAGGCGGGAATCGATCTGCTTGACCGCGATTCACAAGCCGCGCTCGCCTTTCAGTTTGCTAATCAGGCGATGGCGCTTCAGCGTGTCCGCACGATCTTTGCTCAGGAAGTCCGCCGCGAAACGAAGCCTGACATCAACCTGATCAACCTACCGGATAACCGTAGTTGGCGCCCGTTCCAGTTGGCGTTTATCCTGCTCAACTTGCCCGCGATGGTCGATCCCGCGCATCCAGATCGCAGCGACCCAACCGTGCGAACCGGCATCGCCGATCTGCTCTGGTTTCCGACAGGCGGCGGTAAAACCGAAGCCTATCTGGGTTTGACCGCCTTCACACTCGGAATTCGCCGCCTACACTCTGAACTCGGTGGATTTGACGGGGATGGCGCAGGCGTGGCGGTCATCATGCGCTATACGCTGCGACTGCTCACGTTACAGCAGTTTCAACGGGCGACGGCATTGATTGCTGCCTGTGAAGTTTTGCGCCGTGAGGCTGTTGGTACATGGGGCGACGAACCCTTCCGCATCGGCTTATGGGTAGGAGCGCGTAGCACGCCGAACTATACCGAGGACTCCGCCACAGCGATCACACAGGCGCATGGCGGCTGGCGTGGCAGTCAGGGCGGGAGCGGCACACCTGTGCAGTTGAAGAACTGCCCCTGGTGTGGCAGCCCGATTCATCCCGGCAGGAACATCAAAGTCGAGACAGCGGCTCAAGGGGTAGGGCGTACCCTGCAATATTGCAGCGACACTTTTGGCGAATGCCCCTTCGGTGAACGGCGTTCGAAAGGCGAAGGTCTGCCGATTGTGGTGGTTGATGAGGAAATCTATCGCCGTCTGCCTGCGCTGCTGATTGCGACAGTGGATAAATTTGCTCAAATGCCGTGGAAGGGCGCGACCCAGATGCTTTTTGGTCGCGTGACCGGCTGGTGTCCGCGTCACGGCTACCGCTCACCCGAAATCGACGATGCAGACAGCCACCCGAAGAAGGGGGCATATCCTGCCTGCCGCACGATTCCCCTTTCGCGTGGCTTGCGTCCCCCGGACTTAATCATCCAAGACGAACTACACCTGATCAGTGGACCACTAGGGACGGTGGTCGGGCTGTACGAAACAGTGGTGGATGCCCTTTGCACATGGCAGCTCAACGGGACTCAAATCCGTGCGAAAATCGTCGCGTCCACCGCCACCATTCGCCGCGCCAATTATCAGGTACATGGGTTATTTCAGCGTCAGGTCAACATTTTTCCGCCCTCAGGTTTAGACGCAACCGACAACTTCTTCGCCAGACAGGATAACACTGAAACCGGACGCCTCTATCTCGGCGTGTGTGCGTCGGGAACGCGCCTAAAGTCGGTTCTGATCCGCGCCTACGTGACCGCAATGGCAGCGGCGCAGACCCTTTACGAACGCTACGGCGCAGCCGCCGATCCGTATATGACACTGGTCGGCTATTTCAACTCGGTGCGTGAACTCGGCGGCATGAATCGCGTCATGGACGATGCTGTGCAGTCGCGTTTGCGCCGCATGGATCAGCGTGGACTGAAAAAGCGCTCCATTTACCCTGACAACGTAACCGAACTCACTTCGCGCAAGAGCGCTGTGCAAATCCCTGAAATTCTGGATCGCCTCGAAACGCCGTTCGGTAGCAAAGACCAGCATCGGCGTCCGCTTGATACGGTGCTGGCAACCAATATGATCTCCGTCGGCGTCGACGTTGGACGATTAGGACTTATGATCGTGGCTGGTCAGCCCAAGGCAACTGCCGAGTACATTCAGGCGACCAGTCGCGTTGGGCGACGCGCACCCGGTGTCGTCATTACGGTCTACAATTGGACACGCCCACGTGATCTCAGTCACTATGAACGCTTCGAACACTATCACAACACCTTCTATCAACAGGTCGAAGCCCTGTCCGTGACGCCGTTTGCGCCCGCAGCGCTCGCCCGTGCATTATCTGGGGTATTTGTGTCTTTGCTCCGCTTGGCAGATGAGGGACTCAATCAAGACGAACGAGCGGGTTCGCTCACCCGCGACAATCCGCTGGTTAAAGCGGCAATGGACATCCTCAAACGACGTGCGGGTCTGATCACCGAACGGCAGGACGTGGCTGACGATGTGAGCAAAATGCTCAACGCACGATTGGACGAGTGGCTGCGTCAGACGCGGCTGCCTTCCTCGCAGCTTACCTATTCGACAAAGCGCGGCGCTCTGATCCCCCTTCTAACGCGACCCGAAGATCGTGATGGCGACTGGAAAATCTTTACCACGCTGAATTCGATGCGCGATGTTGAAGCCCCCATCCGCCTCATTCTTGATGACTACCGAATGGACGATGAACGATGAATGATCGTAAGTTTGTAGGCGAAATTCGTCCGAGTCAGCTCATGTACACCTATGGAGTCGGCTCAATCGTCGATCTACCCAGCTTATCAGTGATCGTAATGGGGCTCGATGATTGGCCTCGGAACACACAAGTTCTCAGCGAGCCACGCCTCTTGAATGCGGTTCGTCACCATATGCATAGTGTGGAGGAATTGCGTTCGCTTCCACGTTCAGATGAGGAAATCCGTCCTCCAATCAGCGCGAACATGCTTTATGGTGTGCCAGTCGCTGTATTTCCTCGATGGTGGGTATGCCCCGTCTGTCGGCGGCTCGCGCCATTGGGTTCTGGTTTGTTTGAATTGGATCGAGTCGAATATCCTCCAGATCGCATCTGCTATCGCCATACAGGTTGCACGGAAACACGAAGAGCGCCCGAAGCAATTCCTTCACGCATCCTTGTCGCTTGTGAAGAGGGTCATCTCGATGATTTCCCTTGGGTAGAGTTTGTTCACCGAGGAGAGCCCTGCAAACACGAAAAGTCATTGCTCAAGCTCTTAGAATATGGACCCTCAGGGGAAGCACGCGATCTTGAAGTGCGCTGCGATTGTGGGGCAAGCCGCCGTTTATCCGAAGCGTTTGGCAAAGACAACCGGAACAAAATGCCGATTTGCAGCGGACGACGCCCCCATCTACGCGACTATGACTCGACGCCGTGTGAGCGTCACGCACGGGCAATTGTGCTCGGAGCTACGAATCTATGGTTTCCAATCAACTTGGCGGTGTTGTCTATTCCGACGGATAGCGACCGCTTGGCTCAATTGATTGAGTCGAATTGGGACAAACTTCGTGGAGCAGAATCTCTGGATAATGTCCGCTTTATGCGCAAACGGCGCGATATTCACGGAGAGTTAGCCGAGTTCGACGACGAACGTATTCTGCAAGGAATTATTGATTACGAAAATCGTCAAGATGAACCGCAAAATACACCGGCACCCGACATCAAATTGCCGGAATGGGAAATTTTCTGCAAAGCCGATCCGAAACTGAACACGACCGACTTTCGTGTCCGTCCAGTTCGACTGAAGTCAAACTGGCAGCAACTGTTCATTCGTGATGTGCTGCTTGTCGAGCGTTTGCGTGAAGTCCAAGCGATGATCGGCTTTGCTCGGCTTGATGCTGTCGGTGAGCTCACCGACCCTGATCAACATGTACGAGTGAACGCTGCCGAGCTATCACGTACCCCACCGCAGTGGGTTCCAACAACCGAGCTTCGCGGCGAGGGAATATTTCTGCGTTTTGACGAGGCTACCGTCAATCGTTGGGAACATCAAGCATCTTTGCGTGACCACGCGGACGATTTTTTTACTGCTCATGTGCATTGGCGAGAAAAGCGTGGCATACAGAATCCTCAGAACGATTTTCCGGGGTTGCGCTATGTTCTATTACATAGTTTTGCCCATGCGCTCATGCGACAGTTTTCCCTAGAAGCAGGGTATTCAGCCGCGAGTCTAAAAGAAAGAATCTATGCGCGTTCAAGTGGGGTAATTGGTGGACCAATGGCTGGCATCCTCATCTATACCTCTGCTTCAGACAGCGAGGGAACACTCGGTGGGTTGATTGGTCTTGGTGAGAACGAGGAAACGCTCTTCCACCTGATCCAGCAGTCGCTGCAAAGTGTTGTTTTATGTGCTGGCGACCCCATCTGTGCGGAACGCAGCATCGACACGCAAGGGCGCACCATTCATGTCGCGGCGTGCCATGCCTGCCTATTCGCCCCTGAAACCTCCTGTGAACGCGGAAACCGGTATCTCGATCGTTCAGTACTGGTTCCGACAATGGATGAGACTAGAAACATACTCGCCTTTTTTGGTGAGAATCAGCTATGAACGACGAACTTGTAAGTGGACTTCAACGCCTCGTGCAGCTTGCACCAATTGATCTGCTTATGCAGATCACGAAAGCGCTTGATAGTTCTGAAGATTGGACTGTAGCGAGTGTATCTGTATTGCCATTGATCCATTCACCTGTTACCAAAGATTTGTTTGCTCACATCGTCAGGCAAGCACAGGAACAGAGGCGAAAAGTCTCAGAACTTGCATTTGCGCTTCAAACAGCCTGCGCCATAAATGCATTCCATCGATCCGCGCCGGTTTTGGAATTGGTCTTGAGCGGACCCATTCTCCCACCGTTTGATCTTAGGCGTACCGATGAAGCCTTGCTACAACTGATACAGCTTGCATCAAACCGACTCACGTTGATGAGTTTTGCATTGTATCGTCTGGATCGGCTATCTTCGGCACTGGTCGATGCTGTAAACCGCAGTGTTCGTGTCCGCATGTTAGTTGATGCGAAAGCCCTGAAGCGAACGGATATACATTCGCTCTACGGGCAGTTTCTGCGCGATAACATGGAATTCTTCGTCTGGTCAGCAAACTCCCAAGCCAAGAGCATGCAAGGGGAAAATGGTGTTTTTCATGCGAAAGCCGCGATCGGCGACGGCTACAGACTGCTGGTATCAAGCGCCAACTTAACTGAGAATGCAATGACAGCCAACATGGAATTGGGTATCATGATCGAAGGCGGAGAGCTACCTGCGCGGGTAGAAAGTGTTTTCGACAATTATCTAGATCGGGGCTTTTTCGTTCGAATTTAACCATTCGTTTCAATAGAGATTTCATCTTTTGTGATTTCCAATGTAACTTGAGATGAGACTTGCCCGATCCTCTTGTGGGGCGAGCGAGTCTCTGTAAGATCAACTTGAGAAAAGCGGTGCTGTTATATTCGCAACAGCACCGCTCACAGTTACCTATGTCAGAACGGAATATCCGCCGTATCTTCGCTGTGACCGTTGTCGCCATTCTCAGCGCGATCCAGCAGGACGAGGCGGTTGGCATCCACATCGAGGCTCGGTTGCGGCGTGCCGCTCTTGTGACTTCCAACCTAACTTGAGACGAGACTCGCCCGCCTCACGGGAAGCACCGCGACTCGCCGTCCAACCAACGTGAGACGGAATACAGCGTAACTTGAGAAAAGCGGTGCTGTCACTCGTATGACAGCACCGCTGCGGTCTGAGCCGCATCAGAACGGGATTTCCTCCCCGCACTCGGCGTTACCGTTTTCGCCGTTCTCGGCGCGATCTAGCAGGACGAGGCGGTTGGCATCCACATCAAGGCTCGGTTGTGGCGTGCCGGTTTGAGCGACCCACGCGGACGGGCGCAGCCATTCTGCCATCACCTGCACCAGCGACCCCTTCTTGACGTACTTGACCACTGCGGATTACCGCTGGGGTATCCGGCAACATCCACCCTCTGCCGATTTTTGATATGGTAAAGTAGACCAAAATCCAACATTTTACCCCGTCTCTTGACAAACATCCGTTCTTATTGTAACCTTTATTCGATACAGGTTACAGAAAGCGGAGCAGTGAGCATGTCGCAAAATAATCAAGACCAAATTCACTACGTTGAGGCAGAACCGATTCTAATTGGCACAGTGATTTGTATGCCTTCTGGCGAATCCCCAAGCTATTTGAAAATGCACGTTCGTCTCGATGCGGGTACACCCAGCTTACGTCCTGGGGCTTGGGTGGCGATTGCGGCGCATGCAGAGGATGGGTCAGAACGAAGAATTCTTGGGCGCGTTGTCAATACATGGGAACACAATCCTCACGAAGACGCTCAAGGCGCTACAGTGCGAAATGTACTGCCATTTGCCACAATTTATGCACCTGAAGGTGAGTCTACCGTTATCTTTCGTGTGACAGAGGTTGAGCCAATGGAAGAAGCACGTCTGGATGAAAGCGGCAACGTAATCGACATTATTGAAGTGACCACATTACCCCGTGCAAGTTACCCGGTATACGCTGCGGATGACCGCATGATATCGGAAGCACTTGGTCTCGAGGAAGACGAAAACCTTGGCTTAAATGTAGGCACCCTGCGTGGTTCAACTACGAAAGCTATTATTAAGCGATCCGCAGTACAGCGTCATATATTCATCGGTGGTGGTATTGGTTCTGGAAAGAGCTACACGCGCGGCGTTCTCGCGGAAGAATTGCACATGCTCGGCGTTCCCCAAGTCAATATCGACGTGAACGGTGAAATGATCGATGCGACCAACCAACTTGGTGGACTAAACCTCGTTCCCGGGGAGAATGGCTTTACTTTGCCTTTAAGCTCCCTTACACCCTATGATGTTACTGATGCCATACCTGGCGTCAATGCCGGCACGAATATTGAAACCTTGATACAGTACGCACAAGGTGAACTACTCAAGGAACGACAAGACCGTGATAGTGACCAGTTCGGATTGCCGTTTGGCGTCGCAGAATTGCTTGAGAGAATTGAGAGTGTTGCGCCACGACTAGAAATGAAAGCAGCAACATATGGTCCTGCGAAACAGCGTGCACGCAGCCTAGAGCAAATTTCATACATCGGCGAACCATTTGACTGGGAAACTGCATTGCAACCGGGCGCAATTATCAACATCGATTGCCGTGGATTGCTGGTATCGGATCTACGACTCATTGTGGCTTCTATCGCACGCGACTTGCAGCGTATCGCACGGAAGAAAACTAACCTCTTTGTCGCTTTTAGCATCGACGAATTTCACTTGGTCGCGCCTAACGACGACAAATCTGTGACCACACAGGTGCTACGCGAAATTGCACGCATTGGTCGCCATTACAAGATTGGTCTAATTCTGACTACTCAATCACCACAAGACGTAGATCGGTCAATTTTGAAACGATTGCTTACCCGCTTTTTGCACGCCATCGAACCCGACCAACTGGATGCACTGCGCGGTATTTTCTCCGACGCTTCCGATACCCTGATCAGATCGCTGCCGAAATTACCGCAAGGAACTTGTATTGTAACTGGTGCTTTTGAAACCATTCGTCATGCTGCTATTGTTGATATTCGTCAACGCAAAACGGTTCACGGTGGCAAGACACCAGACATCTGGGATGACTTCGCAAAGCATGAGCATGGTTGGGCTGGCAAGCGCAGCTTAAATCTTGAAGAGAGCGAAACCAATGAATAGCGCGATCACAGGAAAACCAGATGTTGCAAAGCGGGAAGTGGCGATTGTCAATCACCTTCGGGACAATCCTGAAGGAGCTACCTTGCGTGAAATTTATGAAGCAGTGAGTGATAAGTTGGGCGATACCATCAGCCGCCCCGCTTACTACAAATTGCTGGATCGCTTGATAGTTGCTGGAAAGATCGATCAAATCGATGACGCACAGGGCGCCCGCCGGTACTTGATTTCACCACAACTTCATGTGACCAATCGCATTACATTAGACGATGTTTATGAGATGCTACCATTCGTAGAGAGCACCGAGACAATGGCACGCGCTATTGATGCTCAGGAGTATTTCTACGAGCATCGGCATACTGTGATCCGCAAAACAGCATCTGCGTTAACTCAAGAACCTGCCGTGGAAATCTTCTTCCGCTGGATCGACGATCTGCTTTCGACAATGCAAGCTGACTTAGATCTCTACCATCTAGTCGAGCCAGAGGGATTGCATCAAGGACAACAGGTGTTTTCTGATGCGAGCTTGGAGCGAAGACTTCAGCACCAATGCGAAACCTTGCGGGAAATCCTTTACCGCCACCTCAGTATTCCACATGAGGCAGTCGACATTTCAGAATGGGATGGTCCGCATGGATTGAAGAGACTTGGTAGATTCTTCTATAACCCATCCCTTCTCACTGAAACCCTGAAGGCACGTGTCTTTGGTGTAGGTGAACAAGAAACCGTACTCGGATTGATAAAAGTTGACGAACCGACACTCGTGTCTGCGGCACAAGACATGATTATCTCTGGGAGCGATGGTAGTTTTCATGCCGGGACTATGGGGATACGAACCGCTCAGGGTTTTGTTGAGGACGAATCATTTGTTGTCACATTTAACAATAGTGTTGCTTATATTCGCTCTTCTGAGCGAATGGCTAAGCAAAAAGGTGATAAGAAATATCTTCACTCTGCTCCAGTGACACGACAGACTCTTGATGATCCAACCTACAAAGGAATGGTTCTCGCACCCTTTATGTTTCCTATGCTGACCGCATCAGAGTACGAGCATATGGCACGCACCGCAAGTGATGTCGTACAAATGCGTGTTGACGATGAAGTGTTCAACGGCAAGGCGCGCGACTTGACAACTGGTGAACAGATTATGCCGCCGCGTATTCATATTAGAGATGGTACGATTACTCCTCAAGAACGCGGCTTCAACCACTATATCCAAATGAACCCATACGGTGATATCGCGCGGGAGGGAATTGCGCGTTCACGAAGTATCCTGCAACGTATCGCAAGTTCACAACGTCATCCGCAAATCTATGCCGGGTGTGTAAAGTCTACCCAGTTACGTCTCTTTTCTCGCTTTATCAACTGGTACATTGCTAAAGGGTCGCGACTTACACGAGGAGCACCGATTGAACCGGGTTGGGATATTGAACGTGCAGGTTTTATCTCTGATATTGATGTAATGACGGTGCTGCTCGCCAACGAGGCAGTACCACCAGCACCAAATCAGTTCTGGATGTCCTGCGTTGTACTGAGGCAATTTGCATCGTTGACGGATTTCTATGCCCAGCGATTTGGGAATGAACGGACTTGGCTGAGCTTCCTCAAGGAGATGCGAGATAATGCGGTTTCCACCTATGACAAATATGGTGGAGAGATGCCCTATCATGTATTGATAAGTGAAGACGATCTTGCAGAAGACGCTTATCTCTATATGCTCGAACACGGAGATTACGCCTCTTTCTACGTCGGACATACTTGGGGCGAGCCACCGCCGAAGATTCCGCGTTATGAATTCTTGTGTTTTCGCGAGGCGGACACAACTCAGATAAAGCAGCATGTCGTGCGAACTGTGGATCAAATTGCAACGGCACTGCTTACCTGTCAATTTTCACAAGACCGGGATCACAATTTTCTGAGCAAGGTAACGCTCACTAAATTGATCCCCTCTGTAGTCTACATGGCACATGAATTTGCCAAACAGTTGGGGAAGAAACTAGAGACGGATTATAAATCGGTGGTCATTGCACGATTGGCTGCTCGAAGGAACCAGCGAATTGAAGAGCGCGATGTTGAGATACAACCCATGAGTGTTCGACGATATATTCAACGTTTCGTCGATGCGCGTAAAGCGCTACCACCGCCTGAACAAGACACGGATGAGCGTTAGTCTGGTAGGCAGTGCCCAATTTCTGCTGCTACATGACGACCGACTGCCTCAGCAAGTGGCAGGGGAACGGCATTGCCCACCAATTGCATTTGGTCTTCAAGATTACCATAGAACACAAAACTGTCTGGAAAACCTTGCAATCTTGCAGCTTCACGTATAGTCAAAGTGCGGGGGTGCTCATAATGTAAAAAACGTCCACTGCCTGCATTTTGGAAGTAAGTCGTCAAAGTTCGAGCAAGCCCGTCACGATGTAAGCGCCCATAAGCTTGGGAATAATAGCGTTTACTCCCTGCTTCATCATTAAATTGCGCAATTCCTCCCTCGCGCAGAGATAAGATCATCTTAAGCATCTTTTCTCTATGCTGGCGAGCCGTGCAATTGGCAACAGCAGCATTGCCATTTCGTAGTGCCTTTTGATATTCAGAAGCTGGCTCGGACGTATAGCAAATTACCCCTTGCTCTTCATCGCAAACCCCTGAGACATCACTTATGGCATCGCCAACTGTCACGAACGGCTTGAGTGATTCATCAATGATGTTGTTTACAATAAATGTTTGTTGAGCGACTTCACGAGCTATAACTGGATCTGCACCCAAAATAGCTTCAGCATTTTCTTCGTCAAGCGAAATCCGGTGAGTACTCTCTGTAAGATGGTAAGCGTAAATCAATTGTCCGCGTTTGCCATGAGTTGGAGATGGGAAAGTTGGGGTTATATCATAATCACGCTGGTAAGCAATCAGAAAAAAGCGATGCCTTGTCTGAGGTGTACCATAACGAGCCGCATTCAAAATAGCATATGAGATGCGATACTTTTCTTGAAGATTTTCTAGCAGTTTTTTAAAGAGCGGATGATATAAAAGTTGAGGTACGTTTTCCATAACGAGGAAAGATGGCTTCAACAAATTTATGACACGTCCATATGCCAGAACTAGATCATTGATATCATTATCGGTTAACCGTTTTCCCGCTAGACTGAATCCTTGACAGGGCGGACCACCAACTATGCCATGAAGTGTTCTACCCTCTAGTTGTTGGTGAACCTCAGAAGCTTGTAATTCACGAACGTCTTTAAGAACATAATTTGCTTTCGGGTCATATGCGAGGTAAGACTGACGAGCGGGTTTGAAGATGTCGTACATCGCTGCAATGTCGTATTGACCACAACGCTTAAAACCTTGCGCCAAACCCGACGCGCCAGCGAATAGCTCAATGATGTTCATGACGCGCCTCCTTTTCTGAATTCACCAAAAGGTTGTTTTCGCACTCAGTTGCACTTAGATTATCGTTTTTTGTTGCTGTTGTCAATGATTTTGTTGTTGCTGTTGCAACAAAGTCATCATCGTGGTAATCTGAAATGAACGGGACAGATCATTACAGTTTGGTAAACCGCATGTTGAAATGTCAGTTGCGTAAGTTAATCAACCAAAAACGACTGCAGGATGACAAGCAAATTACTCTGCGGGACATTCAAGAGGCAACTGGGGTTCAAGCATCAACTTTGTCACGGATGGCAGAAAACAAAATGACACGATTTGAGTCGAAAACACTTTGCGCCCTATGCAAATACTTTTGCTGCTCAGTATGCGATTTATTGGTCTATGAGGACGAAGACGCACCAACCTGAACATGAAAAGAGGATGTTGCACTGCTGCAACATCCTCACGACCTAACGGCATTGTCACCTAGAACGGAATGTCCGCTTCTTCGCTGTGACCGTTATCGCCGTTCTCTGCGCGGTCGAGCAAGACGAGGCGGTTGGCATCCACATCGAGGCTCGGCTGTGGCGTACCGCTCTGATCGACCCAAGCGGACGGGCGCAACCATTCTGCCATCACCTGCACCAGCGACCCCTTGCGAACATACTGCGCCGCCACGTCGGACAGCTTGTTCCAGCAGTTCACACGCACCCAAACCGTCTGCTTCTCGCC
>Ga0163147_10005258_pt1 | contig 15862 bp, 11 predicted proteins | sample OliLakLV19MP6G1_FD_148597 | JGI IMG/M metagenome (GOLD analysis project Ga0163147, IMG submission 148597) | Freshwater microbial mat bacterial communities from Lake Vanda, McMurdo Dry Valleys, Antarctica- Oligotrophic Lake LV.19.MP6.G1 | ecosystem: Environmental > Aquatic > Freshwater > Lake >...
CCTCAAAAACAGCTATCGTCCCTGTATCGGCCAATGCGCGGCGGCAGATTTCCAGATCGTGGCGCAACCCTGCCGCGCTCTGGTAGCGATCCTCGGCAGCTTTTGCCAAGAGCTTCAGCACAACTGCCGCAACACCAGCAGGAACCTGGAGGTTGGCCTGATCGGGTGGCAGCGGGGCGCGGGCGATGTGGCTATGCACCCAGCCAACTGGATCGTGGGCATCGAAAGGCAGGCGGCCGGTCAGCAGTTCATAGAGTGTCACACCAAGCGAATAGAGATCGCTACGATGGTCAATCGCACGGTTCATGCGGCCCGTCTGTTCTGGCGATATATAGGCCAGGGTTCCTTCAAGCACCTCTGGTTGCAGCAACACCGGGCTTTCGCGGGTCAGGCGGGTAGCGATGCCGAAATCGATCAGCTTGAGTTGGCCAGTTTGTGGGTTATAGACCAGATTATGCGGTTTGACATCTTTATGGATAATCTGGCGGGCGTGCAGCGAGCCAAGAGCATCGGCCAGGAGCATGGCGATCTGCAACCACAGTTCGAGATCGAGTGGCCCCTGGTGTAGCAACCGATCCAGTGACATACCGCCAAAATCTTCCAGCACCAATGCCGGGCGATCATAGGGATAGGCCAGGGCATATGGCCGCACGACGCCAGGCAGATCAAGATCGCGGCTGATCGCATATTCGTGGCGCAGCTCAGCAACCTCCGCCGATGTCACCCGATCATCGCGCAAAATTTTGATAATCACCGGAGTCGCGTCGATCAGGCGCTCACCGCGATACACAACGGTTGCGCGCCCAACATGCAGTTCTTGATCGAGTCGGTAGCCAGGGAGTTGCAGCGGCATAGGTATATGTTCACTATAGCAGAATTCAGAATTCAGGAGCCAGAATTCAGAATGGCCGGTGCATCGGAAAGCCCTTGCGCTCGTTCAAAGGAGCTTAATACTTTTGCTGTTTGTATAGAAGTGAGCAGCCACCAGTATACACTAACGATTGATAGCTGAGAAAGCGCATGTGTATAGAGTTTCAGGATACCTTACCATCTTTGGATGTGCAAGCCCTGCATATGTGGGGGTAGCGTAAGCGCTTGAGGCGGGCGACAGATCGCGCTCCTCACCAGGTGGTGGCTGCTCCGACGTTCCCGATTCCGGCGTAGAGACGCCCCGTTGGGGAGTCTCTACCAGATGATCGTGGCACATTGTGCCAATCGTGTAGGCCACCAGTGCGGTTTCCCCTCATCCCCTGCCCCCTTCTCCCAGGTAGGGAGAAGGGGAATGCTGCATTGCTATGCCGCGCAGAGCCCTCTCCCGTTCTGGGAGAGGGGTTGGGGTGAGGGGAGGCAGCTGCCTCGCCGCTTATTCGAAAAGTATTGGGTCTAGCCGACATTCCTAACATGGCGATACCATCAAGGCAGCTTTCGTGCTATGAGCATGGACACCTGCTACTTGTTTGTATACAACCGAAACTACACAATGTACAAGGTGCTTTTCCGCATATGCTACAACGCACACAGACTGAACTAGCACCCTAGAAGCACATTCCTCTGTTCATGAGTAAGCGTGAGAGATTCAATGACCAGCGCATCAGCAGACGAGAGTACACACCTCGATGAGCTTACTGCTATTCTGCGCCGCCGCCGCCGCATTCTTGAAACCCAATATACACGATTTGGACATTTGACCCCTGATCATATTGTTCTAGAGTTGGAAGATGTTCAGCGCCAGCTTACACAGGTGCAAGCAGAACTGCGCCGAGTACGCCCACAACTAGCTGATACGCAATGTCCCTATCTTGGCCTGCTGACCTTTCAGGAACTCGACAGCGCCTTTTTCTTCGGTCGAGACGACCTTGTCAGCACCTTGCTGCAAAAAGTCGAACATAACTCTTTTCTGGCCGTTCTAGGACCCTCGGGCAGTGGCAAGAGTAGTGTGGTACGTGCGGGCCTTATCCCGGCCCTCAAAGGCGGAGCACTTGCAGGCAGCAAGCATTGGTGCTATCTGATTATCAAACCCGACGCTCGCCCGCTGAATACCCTCGCTGCTGCCTTTGCATCTATCTCAGGACAGACACTCGGCGATATTGCGACTATTCGTGAGACGCTGTCACGCACTGATGATGGGCTGCTGTTACTTGCCGATGGTCTACGTACACAACAAAAGAGCACGCGACTGGTGTTGGTTGTTGACCAAGCCGAAGAGCTGTGGACGCTTACACCACCCAACCCACAAGCGCGGGCAGCATTTGTTACCGAGCAGCAGCAACCATTTCTTCGCAGCCTGCTGACTGCCGCTAGCGCACCAGACCAGTCTGTCCTGATCATCTTCACGCTGCGAGCAGATTTCCTCCATCGCGCACTTGAGCACCACGACCTGACCATTTGGATGGGGGATGAGCACACGGTGCTGGTCAGCCTACTGCTCCCTGACCAACTCAAGCAGGCGATTACCCGCCCCGCCGAACTCGTCGGATGCAGCTTTGAGCCAGGGTTGGATGATGCCCTGGTCGAGCAGACGCTCGGCCAACCAGGTGCCCTGCCGCTGCTCGAATATACCTTATTGGAGTTGTGGAAAGACCGCCGCCCTGATGGGTTGTTGACGTGGGACACCTTCCAACAGCTAGGCGGCGTAAAAGGCGGGCTTGCGCGCCGTGCAGATGATACACTCGCGCAGCAATCCACTAATGCCAGTTTGCACCCTACACAAACGCCGCCTGTGTGTCTGCTGCGCCCACACATGATTGCCCATTGCATGCCGATGAAACAACGAATGTAGGGGCGATACCAAGCCGCCGATATTCGGCCACTATTGGCAGTTGCCACGCGGCGCGTGTTCACCCGCAACGCATGCCGCGTTGGAGGGCGATGCACACAACACCCACATATTGTCCAAGAAACTGATTGGTGATACATTCATCGGCAGTGGCAGCTCTTTCGGCCAGATTGACAGCGAATCTTGCCAGACTACACTCATTGCAAGCGAGGATCTGCGTGGCCGGTGTACGGGCGTAAGACGCGCTTGTGCTTGCATAGCTGCTGCTATGCCCTTCTGCGGATTTCATCATGCGATCAAGTGTTATGCTTCCACAACCGCGCCATCCCAGGCCAGAAAGCCATCACGCATTTCCTCAATTGGCCCCCACCCATGTGCCGCCAGTATCCCGGCAGCAATTGGCGAACGCCCGCCACCCTGGCAGTGAACGACAATTGGCCCGCAGATTGGCGGCAGTTCTTTCACCAACTGCGGCAACCCCCCAAGCGGCAGATTACGGCTTCCAGGAATATGGCCAGCCGCATACTCAGCAGGACGACGAACATCGATCACGGTAGCGCCAGCCTCGATCTGCGCACGCAGATCGGCTGCAGAGCGGCGGCGAAATGTTGCCCCTGGCCGCCCTGCATGCATCCAGGCAGCGACATCACCGGGCGTAATAGAGCCAATAATGCGATCCATACCGATCAGTAGCAGTTCTGCTCTGGCGGACTCAGCTTGCTCCAGTGAACCAACCAGCACAATTGCTTGTTCGCCATTGGCCAACCAGCCACCCCAATTGAGCAGCATTGGGCCATATGGCAGATTGAGCGCACCGCGTATATGCCCAGCAGCATAGACATCGGATTGGCGCAAATCAATAAGCAATGCACCAGTATCGAGGGCTATTATTAATTGTTCCTGTGTGAGCAGTTCTATTGCCTGGTTTGGGCGTGCGGGTGGGCCATCGCGATTTATGTGTTTCATGCGAACAAAATAGGGCGGCGGCTCAGGCTGATCGGTAAGAACTTCCTGAACAAATGCCTGTTGGCTGGCCTGCCGAAAGGCCCAACTAAACCGGCGCTCATAGCCAAGCGTTGTCTGTGCAACCGCGCCAAGCGCTTTACCACAGGAACTCCCGGCACCATGGCCAGGCCAGATCTGAAGATATTCTGGCAGGCTATTCGTCGCCTGGAGCGACTCAAACAGCCGAATCGCTGCCGCATGCATGCTTCCCGCATGGCCAGCAACACGTTCAAGCAGATCGGGCCGACCAACATCGCCAACAAAGATGAAATCGCCGCTGATCATGCCCATTGGCGCATCGGCAACCTCTCCATCGGTGATCAAGAACGCCAAATGCTCGGGCGTATGGCCGGGCGTGTGGAGGACTTCAACACCCACATACCCGAATACGAGCCGATCACCATGCTGCAGCAACACCACGCCATCTTCGGTCGCATAGCGATACTGCCATTCTGCTGGCCCTTCCGCCGAAAGATGCAGGCATGCACCAGTGCTGCGCGCCAGCTCACGGGCACCCGAGACAAAATCAGCATGGATGTGCGTTTCGGCAACCGCCACAATCCGCACACCAGCACGCTGTGCTGCCTGCTGATACATTTCGATCTGCCGATTCGGATCAACGACCAATGCTTCGCCACGAGTCTGGCAGGCGACCATGTAGCTGGCCTGGGCCAGCCATGGATGATAGAAGCGCTCGATCAGCATCGTTTGCTCCTGTGCCCTACGAATCCGCAGGCTGATTACTCCGTAAAGGAAGTCTTCGGGTATTTCGCGCTGGATTGCCCTCACCCCCGGCCCTTCTCCCAGAACGGGAGAGGGGAGCCAGCCGGGATGTGGATCATCCTTTTGCCGCAGGCTTCAGCCTGCGGATGGAGAGGCATCTATGTTTCCCCGTTTATTTTGTCAATCTTCTTCAGCCTACGAGGCCTGATGCGTATGTTACACCTCTACAACAATTGGAACACGATGCCAGGCATTATTCATATACCCTTTGAAGTTCCAGACCGAACAATGCTGCTCTGGCTGTGTATTGGCAGCAGAATCCCAGGCACGAACAATCAGCGTGTATGTACCAGGTTTCAGATCCAGCGTTGCGTGCCACAAGCGCCAGGCCCATGGTTCAGCATAACCAAGCTGCGCCTGCTGCCAGGTGCGGCCAGCATCGAAGGAGAGATCGACACGTTCAATCGTGCGGCCACCACCAGCCATTGCGTAGCCACTCACGTGAATGGGGCCAACTGCCAGATGAGCGTTGGGTGCAGGCACACAAATCGCGGATGTAATCGAGAGTTCGCCAAGCATCAAGCCCTGCGACCAATCAACGGTTTCTGGACTCACATGTGCGGGGAAGAGTTTGTAGGCGTGGGCCTGAAAATAATTCTCGGATGGCCCGGATTGCAATGTGATTGAGGAGAGCCATTTGACACTGCGGGCACCAATATAGCCAGGCACGACCACACGCAGCGGGAAGCCGTGATCGGGCGTGAGTGGCGCACCATTCATTTCATCCGCAAGGATGACTTCATCACCGAATGCTTTGCTCAGCGGCACTGAACCGCCAAATGCAAACACCGACCCCGCCTTCGAAACACTATCGCTGCTACCAAAAGCCACATGCCCAGCTTCAGCATGTGGCCCAGCCGCTTCTAGAATGGCTCGCAGTGACACGCCCGACCATTCAGCCGTTCCCAGGGCACCAGCGCCCCAGATGAGTTCATCGGGGATTGGGCCAAGCGCCAGCAGTTCATCGCGTCGGTTGCCAGCACACTGGAGCGTGATAGTCCTGCACACACGCGGAAACCGTTCGCGCAGATCGGCGAGTGAGAGGCTGATTGGCTGGCGCACCATGCCATTGATGGTGAGCCGGTAGGTTTCGGGATCAATAACAGGCGTGTGTGCATGATTACGCAAGAAAAACAGATCGGTTGGCGTCACAACATTGCGAACCAGCAGATCGAGCGGTGTACCAGCATTGATAGGCTCATCCTGGCAGACGATCATTGCAGGATGTTTCGTATTTGAATTGGCAGATCGTTCATCTGGCATGGGCGTTCCTCATCGAACGTTCAAAGAATACACTGAATTGTACAACAAGATTATACGGCGCTACGCGCCCCGTGCCCGCTTTCAGGAACTTATTGTCATCGTTTGGCGGGGCTGCGCGACCCGCGCCTGCGGTCGGGGTGGCCCGCCACCCCAACGCCCCCGGCCAGGGACCTTGAATAGACCATTGTGGCACACCATCGCCTGGTGATCAAGCCACGGCTGCAAACGATGGATGGTGGTGGCCAATTGCACGCCCTTCGCATCGAATACCAATAAACGTAGGGGTGTATCGTATACGCCCACAGCGGTGGCCGCATTGCGCAACGATGGCACATTGCGAAACGGTGGCCGATCATATCGTGTTATAATACGATCTCGTGTAGGCAAGCTATTTCTTGGTATGGCCGCACCTCAATCATAGTATTAAGGAACTTGTTTCTATGGGTCTGCCGCTCTCGTACACTGTGGTTGGGATCATGCGAGGGCTTCTGCCAGATCGTGCCTATAGCACGCTGCGCCGGTTTGGTGCCGTGAATCGAGCATTCACCAGAATGTTGGTTTCTACGGCTCCTGCCGGCCAAACCGAGGTTGTTGTGCGTGGCGGGATCTTGCGTGGCGCACATCTATTGCTTGATCTCGCCACCGAAAACGAATACTGGCTTGGTGTCTATGAGCAATCGCTGATTGCGGCAGTGCGCCACTATTGTAGGGCTGGCATGGTTGTGTATGATGTTGGCGCAAATATTGGCTACACTGCGCTGTTGTTTGCCAAGATCGCTGGCAAGCAAGGATCGGTGTATGCCTTCGAGCCACTGCCCGAGAATCTGGAGCGGATCGCCTTTCATAGCAGCCATAATCCGGATGGAGCTGCCATTCATGTCGTTCCGTGTGCGGCGTCGGATCAGGAGGGGCGTGAGACATTCCTGATTCATCAATCCAACGCCATGGGCAAATTGACGGGATCGGCGGATCGTGATACCACCTATAACAAGAGTATGGCTGTTCCAAGCATCCGTTTGGATGATTTTGTCTTCCGCGATGGCAACGCAGCACCAGATCTGATCAAAATGGATATCGAGGGTGGTGCCGTAAAAGCGCTTCCCGGCAGCGCACGAATTATTGCAGAGCTTCGGCCAATCTTCCTGTTGGAACTGCATGGGCCAGAGGAACAGCAGGTTGCGTGGGATGTGTTGCACCCGCATAGATACCGTTTTTATTCGATGCAGCGTGGCTACCCCGAAATCACAAGCCTTACGGAGATGAATCGCCGTTGGCGCCAGCATGCAGTTGCGATTGCGGAACAGGGTTCTTTCGATACATAATCAAACGTGCTATACTGCGATCCCGTGTAGGCAGGCCAATACCACAAAGAGGTGCGTGTGACTGATGACGCACAGCGCGAGAGCACGGACGAGATCCCTGATGAATTGCCGATTCTGCCGTTGCTTGGCACCGTTGTTTACCCGCTCACTGTGACACCGCTCCTGATCGCACAACCGGCGGCTGTGCGCCTGATCGATGCGGCATTGGCGGAAAAAGCAATGATCGGCTGTGTCGCACGCACGAACGAGCCATTCGGCGATCAGCAATTCTCGCTGATTGGGACAGCCATCCGCATCCATTTACTGGTACGGCTGCCAGATGGCGCATTGCGTGTCGCCGCCGAAGGCTTGGAGCGCATTCGCATCACCGATATTGTGCAGCATGAACCATTCCTGCGCGGCCATATCAGCCTCATACCCGATACTGCTACCACGCATATCCCACCAGAACTTGCCCGAACGGTTGCCGGGCGCACCGAGGAACTGCTCAGCCTGCTGCCAGATAGCACCGATCTGCGTTCACAGATCCGCAGCGAGGAAAATCTGCGGCGGCTTTCATTCCTGGCTGCCCAGGCGATTCTCATGCGCCGTGATCTGGCCGAACAACAGGCATTTCTCGAAATGCCTGATCTGCGTGCGCGGCTGACGCTGCTGGCCAATGCTGCAACCCGCGAACTACGGGCGCTGCGCCGCATTCTACCAACTGTCCTTGCCAAACAACCCAAAACCGCTATGACCGAGCATGAACCTGCTCAAACACAACCACCTGGCGAACAACCGAGCAATCTGATGATCGATATTGGCATCATCCGACGCACGCTGGCCGAGCAGGTTGTAGGGCTGCAAGAAGCCCGCCAGATCGCCATTGAACGCCTAGCCGCCCGCGAATTGCGGCGGCAGCGAGGGCAGGCAAGTTCGCCACCAAACGAGCCAGTGTTATGTCTGGTTGGGCCAGCCGGTTGTGGGAAGAGCGCCCTTGTTCAGGCGATTGCGCAGGCTGTGGGCCAGCGCCACGCACGCATCGCCCTGGATACGATCACTGAAGCCGATGACATCTGGGGTCGGCCTGGTGAGTCAGGCGCGATCCTGCGTGCCATCTCTCGATCTGGTGTTGAATATCCCCTGATTGAATTGGATGGCATCGACAAACTGAGCGATGGGCCAGCTGCGGTACTGGCGCGGGTACTCGATCCCCACGAGCGCAGCGATTTCCGTGATCGGGTGTTGGGTGCCCGTGATCTCTCGCCAATCGTGTTCATTGTGAGTGCGCACGATGAATCAGCCATTCCGCATGTCCTGCGCGAACGAGTAGAAATTGTGCGCTTAGGCGGGTTGAGCAGTGATGAGAAGTTGGAGATCGCCCAGCGCTTTCTGCTAGCCAATCAGATCGATGCCTATGGGCTGCGCCCAGGCGAAATTATTATTACTGATTCGACCATGCATTCGCTTGTTGAATCATGCGCCAATGATCCAGGCGTTCATAATCTTGAACGCTTGATCGCGGCACTCTGTCGGCTGGCCGCCCTTCGAGTTATGAGCCGACTCAGCGGAGCCGAAACGGGTGAAGGCCCGATCTCGTTCTAATCCAGAACATAAAGAGTACATTTCTTGTTCTTTTGTTCGATGGCAAAGGAACAAGTGAACAAGAAGCACATGACCTCGTGTTCGCTTGTTTTCTATAAGATATGGAGCCAATAATGGGACGATATACGAATAAGGTTGCCCTGATCAGCGGCGCAACCCGTGGCCTTGGTGCCGTTACTGCCCGCCGACTGGTTGCGGAGGGTGCACAGGTTGCGATCTGTGGTCGCTCGGTTGCCGAAGGCGAGGCCTTAGCAACTGAACTGGGTGGTGCTGAACATATCCTGTTTGTGCCAGCCGATCTCACCCAACCAGATGATTGTTCGGCAGTTGTTGATGCAACAATCGCTGCCTTTGGTCGATTGGATATATTGGTCAATAACGCTGCATCAACAGCCCGTGGCACTATTGAAACAACTACGGCTGCCGATTTCGACCGCATGATTGCTATCAATCTGCGAGCGCCGTTTCTGCTGACTCAGCGGGCGCTGCCAACCTTCAAGGCCCAACACGAGCGTGAGGGCGTTGGTGGCGTGGTGATCAATATTGGCTCGATCAATGCCTATGTTGGCCTGCCCGCACTCATGGCCTATTCTGCCAGCAAAGGTGGTTTGAACACACTCTCACGTAATCTGGCCGATGCACTCAGCCCATGGTTGGTTCGCGTGCATGTGCTCAATGTCGGCTGGACGCTGACGGATGGCGAGATCCTTGTGCAAAAGGCCGAGGGTGCTGCCGAGGATTGGGCCGAACAGGGTGGGAAGACGCGCCCGTGGGGCCGTTTGTTGAAGCCAGAAGAGATCGCCAGCGCAATTGCCTTCCTGGCCTCCGATGAAGCAGCCGTGTTCTCTGGCATCACCATCGATCTCGAACAATTTCCGCTTGGGCGTTTGAGTAGTGGACATGTCGGGAAGTAGCACGGTAGGAGTCAGGTAGAGACGCTCCGCGGGAGCGTCTAGCAGAATGCAATAGCAGTTGCGTAAGGGGCGGTTCGCGAACCGCCCCAACATGTTCATTTTTGCTACGAACTTTGGGTAGACAACATAGTCAGAAGTTGGTGTATCGGCTATCGGGCTATTGGTTATCGGCTATATTCGTCTTCAGCGCCCGCCCTCGCGAACAAACGCGCACAGCCATGTCACCAAGGCTTCAATATCGCCGAGGTGGCCTGTTTCAAACGGGCTGTGGGTATAGCGTGCGGCAAAAGCCACCATTGCCGCCGGAATATCAGCTTTCATCAGTGCCGCGCCATCGCTGCCGAATGAACCAAACACCGCATTCTGGATTGGAATAGCATGCGTAGCTGCAACTTGCTGTAGAGCCATCGTCAAGCGATGGTCGTAATGAACCAGCCCATCCTTATGCACAAGCACCGGGCCAGCGCCGAGCTTGAGCGGTATCGCCTGTAGCCCAACGGTTGGAATATCGCCAGCCAGGCCAATTTCGACAACGATTGCCGCATCAAAGCCTTCGTGTGCCGCCAGGGCAAACGCGCCAATCAGGCCAATTTCCTCCTGAACACTGGCCACCAGTGTTAGATCATAGGCCCGTTCGGCAGGCGGAACTCGCCGCAGCACCTCGGTGATCACCGCCAGTGGCACACGGTCATCAAGCGCCTTACCAACCACATGCGGCCCGAACTGGGTTGTTGGGGCATCCCAGATCACTCGCGTACCGGGAGTGACACCCCGTGCGCGCAGCTCTTCGGCGCTCAGCCCTGTATCAACCCAAAAATCGTTCCATGTGAAATTGCCTGGCTCGGCCAATGTCAGCGTCGCAACATGGCCTGTCGCGGAGGCCAGAACGCCTGGAATCGTGCCAGAACTTGCTAGCACCTTGACACGCTGTCCGACCGTAAACCAGTTGCGCAGGCTGGTCGTCCGTTCCCATCCCTGGCCATTGGCCAACCATAAAAAGCCTGCTGGATCAATCGAACGAACCAGATAACACAGCTCATCGGCATGAGCAATTAGTAACAGCCGTAGGCCCTGCCCGCCTGCCCGCGCAATCACATTGCCGATCTTGCTTCGTTCTGTTTGTGCGCCCGCTGCATGCCAGATCTGCTCGATATGGTCGAGTACAGCTGCTTCCTGGCCAACCGGGCCATCGAGCTCGGTCAACTCTTTGATCAACGCGAACACATCATCTCCTAGATTAGTATTCAGAAGTCAGGAGTCAGTATCCAGAATGCACCTGCTGCTCATCGGTAGAACACAATTATTTAGGAGTCAGCATAAATAGCGGAATATCTCTTCTGACTTCTGACTTCTGAAAGCTATAACACAATCACCGAACGCAGCGTCTCGCCACGCTTCATCGCCTCAAATGCTTCTTCGGTCTCTTCTAGCTTGATAATGCGCGTCACAATCGCATCCAGATTCAATCGGCCCTGCTGATACAAGGCTGCCAGCATGGGGAAATCGCGGGTTGGCAGGCAATCGCCATACCAGGAGACACCAACTTTGCCACCGAGATCGAAGAACCGTTGCAGATCGAGCGACAGCTTCGGCCCAGGGCCAGGAACGCCAATCATGATGCATGTACCAGCCAGATCACGGCACCATAACGCCTGATCCCAGGTCTGGGCAATTCCAACCGCCTCAAATGAGTAATTCACGCCATTGCCACCCGTCAGCGCCTTGATCTGAGCAACGGGATCGCCATCTTTTGGGTTCACAGTATGGGTTGCACCAAAGGATTTGGCCCATTCGAGCTTGCGTGGGTCCAGATCGACAGCAATAATCGTTGTTGCACCAGCCAGTTTGGCACCACTGATCACACTATCGCCAACACCACCGCAGCCGAACACAGCTACACTCGTACCCGGCTGCACATCGGCGGCATACAGCGCTGCGCCAACACCTGTCATCACACCACAGCCAATCAGCGACATTTGTGGGGCGGGCAATGCGGCATCATAGGGTATTGCCTGATTCGCGTGAACGAGTGTATGCGTGCAGAAGGTACCAATTCCCAATACTTGGTTGAGGAGCTTGCCATCCAATGTGCGCATGCGCTTTTCAGCATTCAGGCTGGCGGCACAGAAATTCGGCTTACCGGCGCGACAGAAGCGGCAGTTGCCGCATGGCGCACGCCAGGCCAGCAGGACATGATCGCCAACCTTGTGGTTCGTCACACCCGGCCCGATGGCCTCAATCACACCGGCACCCTCGTGGCCCAGCAAAAATGGGAACCCGTCTGTTCCGTATGTACCACTCTTGACCCCCAGATCGGTATGGCAAACACCCGAGGCCAAGATACGAACCAGAACCTCGTTTGGCCCTGGATCATCGATAGTAAATTCCTCTACCTGCACAGGCGCACCGGGAACACGGGCAATCACACCACGAGCATGTGTCGGCATCGACAGCCTCCTTGTTGTCTTTGGACGCAGTCGCGTCGATGCTAGTATACACGAGCACAACATCTACGCTTTAACATACTAAGATTCAGAAACGTTGCTTCAGAGCCGTATCATATGCACGAACGCTTCGGTTCAATTAATATGGGGTTAATAACATACCGATGAGTCGTTCCATAGAACCCTTCAGAAAGACCTTGCATGACAGCTACATTATCATCTTCCCAATTGCCTGCCTGTGCAGCCTGTACAATAAACACAGCCCTAAATTTCGATTTCACCATGGCATTTCAGCCAATTGTGGATGTTAGCTCGCGTAGCATTTATGCCTATGAAGCGCTGATTCGTGGGCCAGAGAATCAGCCAGCACCTGGGACTCTCGCTCAAGTGAATACACAGAATCGCTATCGCTTCGATCAAATATGCCGTCTGAAAGCGATCGAACTGGCAAGCAAGCTCAATATGTCAGCCAATCTCAGCATTAACTTCATGCCAAATGCAGTCTATCGCGCCGAGACATGTCTGCGCATGACTCTTCGGGCTGCTGCACGATTGAGCTTCCCACACGAGCGGATTATCTTTGAGATTACCGAAGGCGAGCGAATCACCGATCCCACGCATCTGCGCGATATCATTCGTGAATATAAACGCCAAGGATTCAAAACGGCAATCGACGATTTCGGGGCCGGCTATGCTGGATTGAATCTGCTCACTGAATTTCAGCCCGATATCATTAAACTCGACATAGCCCTGATACGAAATATCGACCAAGATCGGGTACGCCAAGCAATTGTGCGAGGAATTCTGTATGTCTGCCGAGAATTAGGCATCTCGGTTATTGCTGAAGGTGTCGAGAAGCGCGATGAACTGGTGTTCCTGCGAGATGCTGGCATCCAACTGTTTCAGGGATACTATTTCGCCACCCCTGGCTTTCAGATGCTCCCCGAAGTGCCTTCATATACTTGGGAATGATGAAACTGACTAGATGCGCCATACGTTGGTAATGAATTACTGTTACACTATCTAGTAGTACACAATATTGTCGCATACTTTAAGGAGTACTCAGCTACTATGAACGTCTCGCTCTTTCGCTCAATAGCCAGCCAATACAAGGATCTACGCGGTATCAATACTGTTGCAATGATGAACACGATCAGTCGGTTGATCGAAAATCAGATCATCGATAATCAGTTACCGGTTAACTTCTATGCTGGGTTCGAGCGGTTCTCCTCCTTTCCGGATCAGTTACGACGCTACAGCCGCCTTGGGGCTGTTTGTCGGCGGGTGTATGTGTTTGGTGTTCCAGACATCCGGCCACCATCGATTCCAGGCATTGAATTTATCGAACTCTCGCCAAGCTCGCCACTTGCCCGCGAATGGTTTCTGCTTGTGGATACGCCCGATTTCTGGACGACACTGCTGACCCAGGAGGCCGATGGCCGTGATGAGACTACCGGTGGGCGGCGCTTCGATGGCATGTGGTCGTTCGATGAGCAGGTGGTTGATCGCGTTTCATTGCTAATGTCACAGGTTATGGAAGTTCCTTATATGCCAGTAACACAGCGTAACCATGTACAGCAAAGCCGCCATGTTGCCGATATCAGCGGACACCTGATCACAACCCTTGATACCACCAAACTGACCAACCGGCGCCGCTGGCGGCAGATCTGCACCTTGCAAAAACTCGCTGAACTCAGTTTGCAGAACAAGCCGCTGAGTGTGCTGCTCAGCAATGCCGCACAGGTGCTACACACAATCTTTGGTGCTACTGATGTCGCTATTACACTGAGCGAGGATAACGAACATCATACAATCATCGGTTCAGCCGGCAGTGCCATCACAAGCCAACAACCATTCCGCATCGACAGTGGCCCAAGCGCAACTGCTATCAGCCAGGGGCGGCTCGTGCAGGTTGATGATATGCGCCAGATTCGTGAGCGTGATGCCTGCCTGCCGATGGTGCTCTCGCTCTGCACCGCGCCGCTGATCGGCCGCAATCGCATCCAGGGTGTTGTAGCAATTGGCAATACGAAAGCTGGCATCTGGAATGAAGAAGATGGTAAGACGATCAGCGCCTTTGCCAATATGTTAATGCCGATGATCGAGCGCGCACGTCTGCAAAAAGTATTATTTGACCTCACACGCCAGCAGAACGTCGTTGCATGACGGCTTCTGTCATATAACACCATGATGTTCATACAGCAATGGGCGGTTCGCAAACCGCCCATTGCTGTGTACGGGATGTGGCATTACGGGCGCTTGAAGGGCGTACCAAGCGCGGCAGGGGCAGCAGCGGAGAGACGCCCGATCAGCCATTGGAGGGGGCGGCGCACAGTATCTGGCAGTGCTGCAATGCGGCGCACTAATCCAGGGTTGCTGGCCCCATTCACCAGCGCTAGCACAAAGATCATCAGCGCAAATGGTGCAACCTGATAGATCTGGGTTGGAATGCCACTCAGTAGCCCAGGTGGCGAACTCTGCCAGCGGCTGGCCAGTGTCTGAAGGATGCCAAATAAATAGCAGCCCAGCGCAACTCGCCAGGGGCTCCAGCCGCCAAAGATCACAATCGCCAACGCAATCCAGCCTGTACCAAATGTATGCCGATAGCTCCAGCCCTGCTTCAGATCCAATGAGTAGGCTGCCCCAGCGATCCCGACAAGCGCACCACCAAGCATCACATACAAAAACCGCAGCAGCGTCACATTCACGCCACGAGCATAGGCGGCCTCGGGCCGTTCGCCAAGCGCCCGCAGAGTGAGGCCAGGGCGCGTGCGAAACAGAAACCACCAGGTTAGCGGGATGAGCAGAAAGCTGGCATAGATCACCAGATCATGGCTGAATAACAGCTTACCAAGAATGGGAAGATCGGCCAACCCCGGAATGGGCATGAAGCTGACGGACGGCCCTGGCTTACGCACATATGGGTTGCCAAGAAACGAGGACAAATCAGTACATAGTAATGTCAACACAAAGCCAACTGCCGTTTGCGAGAGGCTCAGCGAGAGGCTCATATAACACAGCACCAATGCCACCAACGCACCAATCAGGGCAGCAGCAACGAAACCCCATATCACGCTGCCAGTCGTCAGACCAATGGCAAACCCGGTCATGGCTGCCAACAGCATCGTGCCATCAAGCGAGAGATTCACCACACCAACTCGCTCACTGATTGTCTCGCCCATCGTTGCGATAATCAGTGGCGCTGATGCGGCCAAGACGGCTGCGAGGTCAATAATGAGTTGGTTGGTTTCCATGGGTGCTCTTATTCGCTTATTTGCTTGCGCGTGGCTGCGATCAATCAATGGCTTGCTCGCGTGTTCGTTTGTATATCTTGTTTGAATGATTGTCGGTAGCCCGCCATCGCCCGTTGGTCATGCCACGGCTGCGATCAATCGTTGGGGCGTAGCGCGCTGCACCCGTACTTGTTCCCTTGTTTCCTTGTTCAGGTTCTGGGTATTCTGACTCCTGACTCCTGACTCCTGAATACTCGTCTCACCGCCGCACCAGCCCACGGGCCAGGAGTGCAAACAGAACCAATGCTCCCTGCAGCACTCCCGCAATACTGCTATCGATACTGAGTGCTAGTGGCAGCTGAATACTACCAGCAGTAAAACTTGCGAAGGCCAGCCCAACTGGCAACACCCAGATTGGATTCGCGCTAACAAGCAGAACAACCAGTAAGGCCAAGAGGCCAATCCCACTCGATATATTGGGGATGAGTGCGTGAAACACGCCCAACACCTGCAGCGTTCCGGCCATTCCAGCCAGTGC
>Ga0163147_10005262_pt1 | contig 15851 bp, 10 predicted proteins | sample OliLakLV19MP6G1_FD_148597 | JGI IMG/M metagenome (GOLD analysis project Ga0163147, IMG submission 148597) | Freshwater microbial mat bacterial communities from Lake Vanda, McMurdo Dry Valleys, Antarctica- Oligotrophic Lake LV.19.MP6.G1 | ecosystem: Environmental > Aquatic > Freshwater > Lake >...
TGTTTACGCTGATCGATTCGCTCAAGGCGCAGGGGAAGACGATAGTTTACGTTTCGCACCGCATGCCCGAGATCTTCCGGCTCTGCGACCGCATCAGCGTTCTGCGCGACGGGAAGCACGTCGGCACGATCGACCGCGCCGCCGCAAACAACGACGATCTGGTGAAAATGATGGTCGGCCGAAGCGTGGAAACCATCGCTCCGAAGCACATTGATCAACCGGTCGGCCAAGTCGCGTTAAGTGTAAAATCCATCGCGCGGCGTGGCGTGTTCGACGACATCGGTTTCGCCGTACGCGCCGGTGAAATCGTCGGTCTCGCCGGGCTGATTGGCTCGGGGCGGAGCGAGGTGGCGCGTGCCATCTTCGGCCTGGATAAAATTGACGCCGGCCGCATCACGCTCGCCGGCAATTCGCTTGCAAGTGGCGATCTTCGTGGCGCGATGCGGGCGGGCGTTTGCCTCGTCCCCGAGGATCGCAAGCGACAGGGTTTGGTGCTCATGATGGGCGGGCAGCAGAACGTGTCGCTGTCGTTGCTCGATCGGCTGCGAAGATTATTGTGGCTCGATCGGCGCAAGCAGCGGTTGATCGCCAGCGAGCTCTTCGCGCGCCTGAATGTAAAAACGCCATCGCTCGACGATCCGGTTTCTTCACTTTCCGGCGGAAATCAGCAGAAAGTGGTTCTGGCCAAATGGCTGGCGCGCCGGCCGAAGTTGCTGATCGTTGATGAACCCACCCGCGGGGTGGATGTCGGCGCGAAGCGAGCCATTCACGAATTGCTGGATGAACTGGCGCTGTCGGGCATTCCCATTCTGCTCATCAGTTCGGAATTGCCGGAACTGATCGCCCTCTCCACGCGCGTGTTGGTGATGCGTTCGGGCAAGATGGTCGGCGAACTGCCGCACGCGCAGGCCACGCAGGAAAGTGTCCTTCGGCTGATGACTGGAGTGTGACAGCACGGCGGGCATTCCATGGGTTGAACGAGTGTCGAAGCGTGCGTCGGCGGACCGATGTTACGGTCGAGACGACCGTGCTATGTGGCGCGGGTTTTGCGCCAGACTCGCGCGGCTTCGAAAACCACCAGCAATCCTAATCCAAGCAGCAGCGCCGCGACGACCATGTTTACCATGATCGGCGCCGCCGCCGTCGTCGCAACGCGGTATTGCTTTAGGAACGCCATGAAGTTCATCACCAGCGCCGTCGCGGTTGAAATCAGCATGAAGCCCGCCGGCAGCAGCGCGAACCACACCGGCCGGCCGGTGCGCCACAGCCACACGCTCACGCCGACCAGCGTCAACGCGGCGAGGAGTTGGTTGGATGTTCCGAAGATCACCCAGAACGTTCGAAATCCCCACTCCGGCGGGGCGTTCCAGAGATAGATCGCCGGGCCGGCCACCGTGGCCACCGTAGCAATTGTCCCGCCGACGATGCCGCTCATGCCGGTGAGTTCCTGAAACACGTAGCGGCCCAGGCGCGTGCAGACGTCGAGCGTATCAAACACGAAGCTGCTGAATGCCAGCAGGCCGAAGCCGAGCGCAAATTGCTTATCGATTCCCAGAAACCCCATGAAGTTGGCGATGCCCTGCGCGTAAACAAAATCCGGCGCGCCCACCTTGGCGGTCGCGGGCAGCACCATCACGCAACTGAGCGCGAAGATTGCCACCATCGCTTCCAGCAGCATTGCGCCGTAGGCCACGGGTTTGATGTCTTTCTCGCTGCGCAGTTGTTTGCAGGTGGTTCCGCTGGCGACGACGGAGTGAAACCCGCTGCACGCGCCGCACGCGATGGTGATGAATAGAAACGGAAACAGCGCCGCGCCGTCGGTGGAAAAAAAGCCCTTGAACGCCGGGTATTGCACCGCCAGCGAACCGGAAGTGCTCCACCCGCCGATAAGCGTCCCCGCCACGCCGAACAGCAGCGCCGCGTAGAGGAATGTCGCGCCGATCACCCCGCGCGGTTGCAGCAGAATCCACATCGGCGCGAGGCTGGCGATCATGCAATACACCAGCAGCGCCATGTCCCATCGCTTCGACAGGTCGTTCACCGATTTGCCCTGCGCATCCAGAAACGCCAGCCCGTTGCCGGCCAACCATTGCGCGGCAGCGGGGGCGAAGTGAATCGTGGCGGTGAGCGCGCCGAAGTGAACGATCAGCAGAATCCACCAGCGGATTCGGGTGAAGCGCATGAGCAGACCCATTGAGATGCTGGCCAGCAGGTAACCCGTCGCGCCGATCGCCACCGCGCCGCCGTTGAGCGTGAAGGTGCGTTCGACGCCGGCGTTGGTCTCCTGGAACGAAGTAAACTTTGCAAACGTGCTGGCCGTCACGTCGGTGAAGGCGATGATGACATAGATCAAACTCAGCCAAACGAACATGAGAAATGTGATGTAAGCCGTCGGCGACATGTGTTCGCGAATCACTTGCGTGATCGACTGCGCGCGGTGGCGGATCGAAGCCAGCAACGCGCCCGCGTCATGCACGCCGCCGATGAAGATGGCGCCCAGCAGAATCCACAGCAGCGCCGGTAGCCAGCCGAACATCAGCCCTGCGATGATGGGCCCAAGAATCGGCCCGGCGGCGGCGATGGCGGTGAAGTGCCCCCCGAGCACCACGCCCGGCGGCGCGGGAACGAAGTCGTTGCCGTCTTCCATCTCCACCGCAGGCGTCGGACGGTTTGGATCGACACCCAGCCAGCGGATGAGCAGGTGGCCGTAAAAGACGTAGGCGAGCCATAAAACAATCGCTGACAGCGCAACAATCGGAAGGATGGTCATTCACGGTTCCTCGCCGGCGTGATTCTGCCCGAAGCGCAGCGATGATGCGAGCGAATTTCACAGCCTCCGCCCGATGCAAACTAAAGATTGTCATCCCGCACGGTCCGCCGCCGAACCGCGCGTCGTTGAACGGGTGAGAGAAATCCGACCGGTGGATATTTACCCGAGCGTCGTCACCATCGGTGAGTTGGCGTACGGCGTGCAGCGGCTGCCTGCGGGCAAGCGGCGCCGCGAGCTGGAGACTTGGCTGATTGCGCTGCAGCAGATCCATGCGTCGCGCATCCTGACTGTTGATTCGGAGACGACGCACGCGTGGGGCGAGATGACGGCTGCCTGTGAACCCAGGGGCAGCCCTTGCCGCCCTCAGACGGCTTGATCGCCGCGTCGGCGCCGCGCCACGGGTTGTACCTGTTCACGCGCAACGTGAACCTTACGCGGGTACTGGCGTGCTGCCGATTAATCCGTGGGAGGAGTGATTCAGCATAGCATTTGGCGACGAAAACTCGACGGCGGCGCAACGCCGGCGACTGGGCATCCCGACGCGCGGCCGATCGGTGGGGCTAGAAATCACAAGAATTTATGAAAGTCGGACCTGGCCCGCTTTTCCATCCAGAAACAATCAACCCTGGAGTCCGCGGTGCCTGGCAAAAAACGCTTGAAAACTAACACAGCCGCTGTCCCGTCCGGTGGGTTCCTCAAGCCGCCGCCATCCACTTGATACATGTTATGAGCAATGGGACCGTCTCGCTGAATGGCGTTTTGATGTATCCAATCCAATCACCTTCCCGTTGCATCAATCTTGGCGGCTATGAGCGCCGACGATCCCCGATACGGGTTTCAGGCTGAGTCTGATGCCGGTTTCACATCCTCCTCATAATGATCGAGTCATCCGGCGAGCAATGAAGTATCACGAAGTTGCTTCACCATAGGTGCAGAAATCGGCCCGCGTTATACACTCGCGTGATACATCCGTTGTCATAGCTGAGCAATTTTCTTGCCGCCGGTGTGGAGAAAAGCAGGTTCGGAGATTGAGCAGCATGACGTGGATTAAATGGATTTCGATCGCGATAATTGTTGCCGGGTTGGTGTTTATCCTGAAGCTGCTGCCGGTGGAGGCCGCGGTGAAGTGGCTTTCGGGCTGGATCGACCAACTGGGGGTGTGGGGTTCTGTGGCGTTTGCTGGCGTGTATGTATTGGCGGCAGTGTTGTTGATCCCGGCGGTTGCGCTGACGATCGCGGCAGGGGCGATTTTCGGGCTGCTGTGGGGAACCGTCATCGTTTCGATCGCATCAACTGTCGCGGCAGCCGTGGCGTTCCTGATCGGCCGATACCTTGCCCGAGGCGCCGTCGAACGACGGGCAAAAGCTTATCCCAAGTTCGCCGCGATCGATAATGCGATCGGTGAGCAGGGTTGGAAGATCATCGGCTTGCTGCGCCTGTCCCCGGCAATTCCATTTAGCATCGGCAATTATCTTTATGGAACAACTTCGGTGGCGTTCTGGCCGTATGTGCTGGTGAGCTGGATCGCGATGCTGCCGGGAACTCTAGTGTACGTCTATCTCGGTTACATCGGGGGCGCGCAAGGCGGTGGCCGCTCGCCGGGCCAGTGGGCACTGCTGATCGCGGGTCTGGTGGCGACCGTTGCGGTGACGGTCTACGTCACATATCTGGCAAAAAAAGCCATGAAGGCAAAGGTGTCGAGCAGCAAGCCCGGCGACACACGATCGAACGATCCTCATGAAGGAGAAACAAAGATGCTTGGCGATGGCAACGATGAAAAAAAGGGAACCTCGCCGCGCAGCGCGCTCATTGCGGCGGCATGCGCGGTGTTGGTCACCATCGGCGCGGCCTGCTCCTATATCTACAAATCAACACTCGCGAGTTTGGCCGGCCCGCCGGCGGTGACGATGAAAGAGGCGTATCAGAAAAACGCCGCAGGCGCGGTGTTCGATCACTCGCCGTTCGATTTGGTGCTGAAAAAACACGTCACCGACGGTGGCTGGGTGAATTACGAGGGGGTGCGCAGCGATTTGGCTGCGTTGAACCAATATATCGCTCAGGTAGAAGCCGCGCCGTTCGCGGAGTTGAGCCGCGACGAAAAGCTCGCATTGCTGATCAACGGCTATAACGCGTTCACGCTTCGGCTGATCGTTGACAACTATCCCTTGAAGTCAATTCGCGATATTCCGTCGCAAAAACGGTGGGATGACAAACGGTGGAAAATCGCCGGCAAGACGCGCTCGCTAAGCCAGATTGAGCACGAGGAAATTCGCCCGAAATTCAAAGAGCCGCGCGTCCACTTCGCGCTGGTCTGCGCCGCGATCGGCTGCCCGATACTTCGCAATGAGGCGTATGTTGGGGCGCGAATCGATGAACAACTTGAAGACCAAACCAGATACATTCACGAACACGATAGATGGTTTCAGTTATTAGACGACCCAAACAACTCCGGCAAAAGCATGGTTCGGCTCACGAGCCTCTACGACTGGTACAGCGGGGATTTCAAGCAATCTTCCGAGGGTTCGGCCCTGAAGTTTGCCAGCCGGTACTCAAGGCAGTTGGATGCGTCGCTGAAAAGCAGCGAGTCGCCCAAAATACAGTGGATAGATTACGACTGGTCATTAAACAGTATCGAGAACAAAGCGAAGGTGGATGGCGCTAAAAAACCGGAGAAGAAACAATGAGCGCCGGGTATGCCAACGCTCCGACTCGCGAAAAACCATTGGTGCAGCCATTGGATCAATACAATCGCGCGCTACTTGATCAGGTGCATCCAACAGACTGGCCCAACCCTACGCCCGCCAAAGGTTACAATCTGGTGGTGATCGGCGCCGGCGCGGGTGGATTGGTTAGCGCGTTGGGCGCGGCCGGTTTGGGCGCGAAGGTAGCCCTCGTCGAAAAAGATCGGCTAGGCGGGGATTGCCTGAATGTCGGCTGCGTGCCTTCCAAGGCATTGTTGCGATCGGCTCGGGCATTCGCGGACGTGCGCGAGGCCGGTGGCTACGGCGTGCGCGTGCCCGACTGCGCGACAATAGACTTCCCAGCCGTTATGGAACGAATGCGCCGGCTGCGCGCCCGTATCAGTTGCAATGACAGCGCCAATCGCCTGCGAGAGGCGGGGGTCGACGTCTTTTTTGGCGAAGGACGTTTCACAGGCAATGACGCGATCGAAGTCGACGGCAGAATTCTACACTTCAGCCGCGCGATCATTGCCGCCGGCGCGAGACCAGCCATCCCGGATATTGCCGGCCTCGCCGATGCGGGTTACCTCACCAATGAAACCGTGTTCTGGCTCACTGAATTGCCCAAGCGGCTGGCGGTTATCGGTGCCGGGCCGATCGGTTGCGAGTTGACACAAGCGTTCGCCCGATTCGGCAGCAATGTTCATCTCCTGGCGGGCGGATTTCCATTGCTGGGCCGAGAGGATCGCGACGCCGCCAAAGTTGTAGAAATGTCTCTTTCGCGCGATGGCGTGTCTATCAATCATCCCGCCAAAGTGATCGAAGTACGCCGCGAACAAAACGAAAAAATTCTCGTCCTTGCTAAAGGCAGCCAGCGAACCGAGTTGCGTGTAGATGAAATCCTGATCGCCACCGGGCGGCAGCCGAATGTGGACACCCTAAACCTCGAAGCCGCCGCCGTGAAATACGATACAAAAAAAGGTGTATTTGTCAGCGACCGATTACAAACCAGCAACCGCAGAATTTTTGGCGTAGGCGATATCTGCTCGAAGTACAAATTCACTCACATGTCCGATGCGATGGCGCGCATCGCCCTTCAAAATGCCCTGTTTTTCGGGCGCGGCAAATCAAACATATTGACAGTTCCGTGGTGCACCTACACCGATCCGGAAGTGGCTCACGTCGGCGAATATGAAAATGAATCACGCAATCGCGGGATGGAAATCGACACGTTCACGGTCGAGCTCAAGAAAAATGACCGCGCCATCGTCGATGGCGAAGAATTGGGGTTTCTGAAAGTGCATGTGAAAAAAGGAAGCGACAAAATTCTTGGCGCAACACTGGTTGCACGCCATGCCGGCGAAATGATCTCGCAGATTACGCAGGCAATGTCGTCGGGCCAGGGTTTAAAGGCTTTGTCGAAAACGATTTATTGTTACCCGACGCAGGCGGAGATCATCAAAAGCGTCGCCAATGAGTATCAGCGGACGAGACTCACTCCGTGGCTTAAATGGGCCCTGGAGAAGTGGCTCGCGTGGAGAAGATGAGTGATCGACTTAAACGAAACAAATGTCCGGAAGAACCTCCACTGCCACGACATGTCCGCGGCGCCGGCGACATTGAGTGTGGTGATTCCGACGCGCGACGAAGCGGCCAACATCTCCGCCGCCATCGACAGTGCGCGACGTGATTCGGGTGTTGAAGTGATCGTATCCGATGGCGGCAGTCGCGATCGCACTTGCGAGATTGCCCGGTCGTGCGGCGCAAAAGTCATCTCGGTCTCGCCTGGTCGTGCGCGGCAAATGAATGCCGGCGCACGCCTGGCAACCGGAACAATCCTGCTGTTTCTTCATGCCGATACCCGGCTTCCTCAAGGTTACAAACAACTTGCCTTTAATACACTCGCCGCTCCGGGAACGGTTGCCGGTGCTTTCGCACTGCAAATTCAGTCGGGTCGCGCGGCCATGAGGATTCTCGCTGCAGCTGCCAACTTTCGATCCCGGGCCCTTCAAACCCCTTATGGTGACCAAGCCTTGTTTCTGTTGCGCGACACGTTTAACCAGATTGGCAAGTTTCAAGACCTGCCGATCATGGAAGATGTAGAACTCACCCGAACGCTGCGAACATTGGGCCACATTCGCATTGTCAACCGAGCGGTCAGCACATCGTCGCGCCGATGGGATAATCACGGCGTCTGGCGGACGACCCTGCTAAACCAAATTCTGGTGGCTGCGCATTCCTGGGGAGCCGACGCCCACCAGCTTTGGCAATGGCGCGAATCGGGCGCGCTGGTTCGCACAGTCCGGCGAAACCCGGTCGCCAGCGCAGAAGACGCAACGGCGGAACGGTCTGCGAAAAACGCATCAACTCGGGGAGAAGAAAGCGGGACAGCGGCTGTGTTAGTTGTCAAGCGTTTTTTGCCAGGCACGGCGGGCTCCAGGGTTGATTGTTTTTGAGCATGACGTTGGGGATGGTCAGCAGCTTGCGAATGCACGCGATGGCGATGACTTTGAAGGGTTTTCCTGCGGCGCGCAGGCGGTCGGCGAAGACCTTGATGGTGGGATAGAACCGCATCGCGCTGAGCGTTGCCATGTACAGCGTCGCGCGGACGTGAGGTCGGCCGCCGAAGATGCTGCGTTTCCCGCGCAGGGTTCCGCCGTCGCGGTTGATCGCGGCCACTCCGACGAGCGCGGCGATGTGTTCGCGGTTGAGCAAAGAAAGCAAAGAAAACGGGTCAGGTCCGACTTTTATTGACAACCATTTCCAAGCCACGGCAGGCTCGCCGCATCTACGCCCACCCGGCGAAGGAAGGGAAGAACCAGTTACCGTACTTCGCAACAATCCGACTTCCTTCGACGGGTGGGTTCCTCGCGAGTACGCTCCGGAATGAAAACAAAGGGACTTTACGCTTTGCGTTCACCTTCGCGTCCGTCTCGGCTTCGCGGTTAACTCCGCAATTCATCCACCGCCCGGCGCAGGGCGTGCGGTTCGAACCAGTTTTGGAACAGCAGAATTGTCCCGCCGCGGTCGAGCAGAACCGCGGCGTTGGGGCGGTTGTTGGCGGCGGTGAGGAAGGTATTGGGCATATCGTCGACGATGAGCGTCACATCCAGATCAAGCTGCTTTTTAGCCTTGTTTGCAGCGGCGAGGCGGTCTTCTTTGGATTGATGTGCTGCGACGCTGATGCCGGCGTCGCGGTTGCGCTCGATATCCCATTCGCCGGCGGGGTGGGCTTCAGCGAAGTAGACGATGCATAAGTCGACCTTGCCTGCGAGCGTGCGTTTCATGTCACGCATATCAGGCACGCGATCGCGAAAAGCCGGCGACGTGTACGAGCCGGTGACGACGACAAGCGGGCGCGATTTAACGAGGGTGCGCAGCGCGATCGACTTTCCATTCAGATCGAGCAGTTGAATCTCGGGAGCAAGCTCGCCGATGCGGGTGAGCGATCCGGCTAAAACGGCAAGGCCCGCGGCGTCGGCCGCGGGCTTGGTGTTGGAACGGGTACTGGGCGCCGTGGTTGGCGGCGAAGCGCCGGGCTGGGGCTTGGCGTTTTGGTCTTGCATGTCCGGGCGATCGCGACGGTTTGGCCGTTCGCCGGATTTGGCGCCGGGCTGACCCTTATCGGCTTCGGCCTGCATGAGTTCTCGCATCTTCTGCCGCTGTTCCTGATCGAGCGTCTGGCCGATTTCTTTGCGGGCGTTCACGAATGCTTCGCGGGCTTCGGTGCGGGCGGCTTCAACATCGCCGTTGGCATTGGCGCGGATGTCTTGGAGCTTGGCCTTGAGTTCAGTGATGACTTTGTCGGCCTGGGTCTTCTGTTCGGCCGAGAGATTGAGCTGTGCGATGGCCGTTTCCATGCGTTCGATCATCTGCACGCCGGGCTGTTGGCCTTGCTGGCGCGGGCGGCGATTTTGATCGGGTGATTGCGCCTGGCCGGCATTTGGATCGGTGTTGGGGTCGGCGTTGCGCTGGGCGTGGCGCTCCTTCCTTTGGGCGGCGGCGGCGTCGAGCTTCTCGGTGAACACCGCTTTTTGCTCGGCGGTCAGTTCGGCCTCGATGGCGGTGCGGGTTTCGGCCAGAAGCTCGCGAACTCGGCCGGCGCGGTCGCGCGGGTCCATGTCCTGGGTTTGCTCGGCAAGCTCGCGCATTTGGGCGGGCACGGCATTGATGATGGCATCAACCTTAGTTTGCTGCTCGGCAGAAAGGCTCAGTTCGCTGGTGACCTGTTGCATTCCTTGAACCAGTCGGCCGCCGCCGGATTTGTCGGGACGAGAGCCGGCGGCGGCGTCCTTGCGGCGCTCGCCGGGGCCGGCAAGTGCCAGCGGCGCAAGCAGCAAAGTAAGGCATAACACGTGCAACATTGGAACTTGAACAAGGGGTTTCATGGTTTATTGACTCCGTTGAATGTCTATTGTTTTCTTACTGACCGTTCATGAGTTAGAACGTCCGTCGCCTGAGAATATTCCCGCGATTGTGGCCAGCCCGGCTGTGGTTTGACGGTAAACCGCGCCGGCGGCTATTCTTAGCGGCCCGCATGCGAGCGGCCGGACACCAATGTATTGAGCACCGTAGGAGTACCCGTGAAAATCAAGACTTCCCTGAAGTTGTCGCTGGCGGCATTGATGTTATCGGCACTTGTGCCGCTGGGCTGCACGCGCACGCGCGAGGCCGGCCCGATGATCGAAGTGCCCGCCGGCACATTCGTTCAGGGGTGGCAGGCAGATTTGGATTTGCGCCGCAACCCGGTCACGGGTCTAAACGTTGTTGGCGATCAACTGCTGGTGAGCACCCGCAACAACTTGGTTTACGCGCTGAGCGTCGACGGCGGGGCGATCAAGTGGTCGTCGCAGGTTCTCGCGCCGGATCGCACGCTGGGCACACCGGCGTTGGTGGGCGATAAAATCGTCTTCCCGACGTCCAATGAATTAATTGTTTACAACAAAATGGGCCGGCGCGAAAAGGAGATCGAGCTGAACCGTTCGGTTCGCAGCGCGATCACCGGCGAGGGCGACTTCGTTTACCTGGGCGTTGATTACGGTTCGCAAGGCCGGCTCAGCCGGGTGTCGCTCACCGCGCCCTACGTGCCGGTGCGGTGGGAACTCATGACGCGCGGCGCGGTAAGCTCGGCGCCGGCGGTGTTTCAGAATGTGATTTATGTGGCAAGTGAAGACGGCAACGTGTACGCGGTGACCGACGAACGCCTGGCGATCTGGCCGCTGCCCGGCAACGTGTTTTCCACCGGAAGCCCGATTCGCGCTGATTTGAAGGTGGACGACACCGGCTTATACGTCTCGGGCACCGACAGTAAACTGTACGCGCTCGACCGCGTGACCGGCAAGATTCGCTGGCAATACTTTGCCGGCACGCCGTTGCGATCGGCGCCGACGCTGACGAGCGATTCGGTGTATCAGTACGTTCGCGGCCGCGGGGTGGTGGCGCTGGATAAGCTCACGGGCGCGCACGACCGCGAACCGCGCTGGACGGCGGAATACGCCACCGCGTTCATCGCCGCCGACGCCCAGCATGTTTTTCTGCGCGGGAATGACAACGCGATCGTCGCGGTCGACAAGGCCACCGGGTCCGCGGCGTTTAAGAGTCAACGCGACGACCTGACATTTACCGCCGGCGGAACCGGCACGGTCTTCGCGGCGACCACAGACGGGTTGATCATCAGCGTAAAACCCGTGAAATCCGGCGGGGTGGTGGGGCAGGTTGTGCTAGTGCCGGCGGGCGCGGCCTCGGATTTTTCGCTTCGAATCGGCGGATGAATTGCTATAGTGCACACCATGCCCGTGACCCCGCAAAAACGTCCTACGATGCGATTCCCGGTGCCGAAGCAGCGCCGGATGGATCACCTTATTCAATCGAGCAAGCGCCGTTCGCTTTCCCCGACAGAGTTGAAGGAACTTGACAAGCTGCTCGATGACGTCTTTGTTTGCACCCTCAAATTGTTGGAAAGCCGCCGTGGTCCCATGGCTGCGGCGGCGCGCAATCCGCCACCGCGTCGCCGACGCGCGGCAAGTGCGGCGTAACGATCCTTGTCATCAGACATTGCAATGAAGTGACCGTGCAACGAGTGACGGTGAAATGAAGCGAAAGTTTGTGGCAGCCGTCCGCGTCAGAGCACGCAATCGCTGCGAATACTGCCAGTATCCGCAGATTGATTGCGGTGCCACGTTTCACTGTGACCATTGCATTCCTGAATCGCAGGGTGGGCCGACAACTTTTGATAACCTAGGTTGGTCGTGCCCGCACTGTAATGGCAGCAAGCTCGCGTACACCCACGATCTCGACCCAACCACCAAAACGGCCGTGCGGTTGTTCAATCCACGGGGCGATTCGTGGGACGACCATTTTGCGTGGTCGCCGGACGGCTCTCGAATTATTGGCCTCACACCGATCGGTCGCGCGACGATCCGGCGTTTGAAAATGAATGACCCTCGGTGGCCAAGAATTCGCGCAACGCTGCGGGCTCAGGGCGCCCATCCCATGTTGCAACCTTGACCCCACACCGCTTCGATGCACACTGCCGCTCATGCAAGATCTAGTCCCCATCCGCCGCGCACTCCTGAGCGTTTCTGCCAAAACCGGATTGGTCGATTTCGCCACAGCGCTGCACAAAGAGTTCGGCGTCGAACTCATCAGCACTGGCGGAACGGCGCGCACGCTGCGCGACGCCGGGTTGCCGGTGAAAGATGTCAGCGAACTCACCGGCTTCCCAGAGATGATGGACGGCCGAGTGAAAACCCTCCACCCTGCGGTGCACGGAGGTTTGCTCGCACGGCGTGATAACCCCGAACATGTCGCCGCGATGCAGAAGCATGGTATTCAGCCGATCGATCTGGTGTGCGTCAATCTCTACCCGTTTGCGCAAACCGTTGCCACGCCGAATGTGTCGTTCGAAGAAGCGATCGAGAATATCGACATCGGCGGCCCGAGCATGATCCGGTCGGCGGCGAAGAATCATCGGTTTGTGCTGGTCGTGACGTCACCCGATCGCTACGAAAAAGTGCTGGGCGATTTGCGCGAGCATGACGGATCGTGCTGCGGCAAACATAGGTTAAAGCAGGCCCAGCGCGCGTTCGCACACACGGCGGAATATGATAAGGCGATCGCTTTATATCTTTCGCATTCAGTTGAACCACGAAGACACGAAGGGCACGAAGGAAGATCAAATCTGGAGTTGCCCGCAACAATCTCAATTCAATTATCACAAAAACAATTGCTTCGTTACGGGGAGAACCCCCACCAGAAAGCCGGCTTGTACACCCAAGCCGAATCTGAGCGAAGCGATGATTCGGATCCGATTGCCAATCAATCATCCATCGCGCATGCAAAACAATTACACGGCAAAGAACTTTCCTACATCAACCTGCTCGATGCCGACGCGGCATTAAATTGTGTCACCGAGTTTCCCAACCCCAGCGCATGCATTGTGAAACACGCCACACCTTGCGGGGCAGGCGTCGGTTCGACGATCGGCGAAGCATTCGCTCGCGCCTATGACGGAGATCCGGTGGCGGCGTTCGGTGGGATTGTGGCGCTCAACCGCCCGGTCGACCGCGCGGCGGCGGAGTCGATGGTCGAAGGGCAGAAGTTTCTCGAGGTGATCGTCGCGCCGTCGTTCGACACCGATGCGCTGGAATTACTTAAGACGCGCTGGAAGAATGTCAGGCTGCTCTCGTGTAGCACGGGTATTCAACCCGTGTCGGCGGTCGATCATGGGTTGAAAACCCATGATACTCGGATAGTCCAATCTATTTCCGGCGGCTTCCTCGTGCAGGAGCGCGATACCATCGGCCTGAACGAGCAAGATTGGAAAGTCGTCACCCAACGCTCGCCCACGACAGAAGAAATGGCTGATCTCAAACTCGCCTGGCTCATCTGCAAACACGTCAAGAGCAACGCCATCGTGATCGCCAGAAACGGCGCATCCGTCGGCATCGGCGGGGGACAGGTGGATCGCGTCGGCGCGGCCCGGATCGCGATCGAAAAAGCCGGAGGCAAGGCCCGGGGCGCCGTGGCGGCCAGCGACGCGTTCTTCCCCTTCGCCGACGGCCCGAATTTGCTGCTAAATGCCGGAGTAACCGCCATCATTCACCCCGGCGGCAGCGTACGAGACCAGGAAACCATCGACGCGGCCAACACCGCCGGCGCGGCGATGGTGTTTACGGGAATGAGGCATTTTCGACATTAGTGTCGAGCAGGAAGTAAGCGATGGTACAATGATTTTGAAAATAACCGAGGTGCGTTATGAACGCCTCAATCATGTTTTCAGCGTTCGGGTGGGGGCTTTGTTCACGCGGTTCGTCCGATAACCTCCGCCGGTTGTTCCAACCGTTTTTTCTTCCGTCCAGTTCCGATACTCTGGTAAACTCCGACGTTCTGTAAGGTCTCGGCATTGCTCCGGGAATCATCCCTCTGCCGGTTGTGGCGTCTGTAAGGTTGTAAATGGCATCTGCGTCGCGTGATAAAACGAAAAGAGTCTCGGTCTCCGGGCCGAGCCTCATTCCCGCCGGCGAATTGGCCGGGCGGCCGGCGATCGCGTTGACGAGGCCCATCATTGTCGCGGGGTCGCGCAACAACTGCCGCTTGCACCTGATCAGCCGGACCGTCAGCAAGGCACACGCGCTGATTGTCGTGACGCGCCACACGGTTTTCATCCGCGATCTTGCCAGCCGCGAGGGAACATTTGTCAATGGCGAAAAAGTCAGCGAGCAGGATCTGGCCGACGGGGACATTTTAAAAATCGGCCGGTTCGAGTTCATCTTTGCCACCGGCGGCGCCCGGCTCAAACCCCATCGCGAAAAGCAGCCCGCGCCGGCGGTCATCCGGCAGGTGAATTCCGATCTGCCTCCGGTGCCGCTGGAAACCCGTGTTGTGCTGGTCGGTCGGCGCGGCAGTGCCGATATCGCGTTTACCGAACAAAGCGTCAGCGCCGCGCACGCGGTCATCGTGGCGTGGGAAGGCAAGCGTTACGTCCGCGACCTGGGCAGCCGCACCGGCACGTTCGTGAATGGCAAGCAGGTTCACCAGCAGGAAATCTCGCCGTCGGATCAGATTCGCGTCGGCGATAGCGAACTGGTTTACGAAACGAGCACGCCCGGCGAAGGCGTCGAGGTTGTTGCTTCGCCGACCGAAAGCGCCGTGGCCACCGCCATTGCGGCGCAGGAAATTGAGTCGATCTCGCTCAACGCCGACGACACCGCCACGCCCGCCGAAAAGCCGCGTGTGGCCGCGCCGGCGGCGCGGCCGGTGCGATCGTCGACGCCAGTTCGATTGGAAGACTCCGTCGCCGATGAGCCGGTCGAACAAGCCGCGCCCTTTGCCCTCGGGGCGGAGGGCACGCCGTCGGAGCCGATCGCGCAGTCGGAACCGGTTATTGTTTCGGGGCCGCCGCTGGGCGACTCTATCTCGGAAATTGAGATTGATGACGTGCTCGGAATTGCCCCTGGTGTCGGGGATGAAACGCTGTCGCGCCGAGGCTGGCATCGCGGCACGGCCGAGGATGAGGCGGGTGAAGGTTCAACGGTGGCGCCGCACGCGGGCGCTCCGCTCACGCCGTTTGATTTCCCGCCGGCAGCGGAACTTACTGCCGCTGAAACCAGCGCTGCCGAATCCACCATGGATGCGTTGACCGACCTCCAACTGCTGCCGCTGGACGACGAAGCGACCGTCCCGCCCGAAACCCACGTTCCGGCGGTCGAAGTGCTCGAACGCAGCGACGCCGATACCGCGCAGCCGCTGGAAACGGTCGCCCCGTCGCTCAGTGATGATGCGATCGAAGACGCCCTGGGCGTGTCCGATGCAATGACCGATACGGTCTTCACGCGCGAGGTGAAGGCGCTGACTGATACGAATGTGGGCGAACCGGTGGAAGTGGACGGCTTTGCTGAAGTGTCGCCGCCCCCCGCAACATCGCCATCGCTTGCCGACGCCGACATTCACGCCACTATCGCGCTCCCGCCGCCAGATGACGCGATTATTGAGGAGAAAGCCGGCACGGCGCCCGTCGAGCTTGCGCCGCTCTTGATCGACGATATTGCCGGCGCGTCCTCAGCAGAGTCCTCCGCGCAACAACAGGTCACGGAATTTGTTCCCGCGATTGAACTGCGGTCGCCGGTGACGCCGGTCGCCGACCTTTCGCCCGCCGAGCCGATCGAGCTGCACGATGTAATCGATAGCGCCCCCGATGGCCTTGCCGACGCCGATGAATTCCTGTCCGCATTCGAGCCGCCCGCTGTACCGCTCACTGCGCCATTCGTTTCACCGCTCGATTCGGTCGAAGAACTCGCCGCCGCGGTCGAGCGAGAAGCGACGATCGCGGCCGTGATGAGTGAACCATCACTCGATTTGCCCGAGCCGCCGCAACGTGAGTCTGCGCCCGAACCGGACAC
>Ga0163147_10005271_pt1 | contig 15837 bp, 11 predicted proteins | sample OliLakLV19MP6G1_FD_148597 | JGI IMG/M metagenome (GOLD analysis project Ga0163147, IMG submission 148597) | Freshwater microbial mat bacterial communities from Lake Vanda, McMurdo Dry Valleys, Antarctica- Oligotrophic Lake LV.19.MP6.G1 | ecosystem: Environmental > Aquatic > Freshwater > Lake >...
CGTGGCTCAACATTGCCGAGACGCTGTTTGGGAAGATGGCCAGAACATTTCTCAAGCACATCCGCGTTGCTTCGCTCCAGGAGTTGAAGGACCGAATCCTCAAGGGAGTCGCAGAAATCAATGCACAACCAGTCATCCATCGCTGGAAAGCGTTCGATGCTCTCACCGAAGATGCGGATATATTTTAATGAAACGATATACTAGGCTTTCACCCACTTCTGCTTTTTGCTGCTTTCGAGGCATTTCTCGAGCAGATGCATGCCCCACGCACCGTCGGCGAACGTCGGATAATCGATCTCCACCTTGGGATTCGCAATCCGTGCATAGAACCGCTTATAGAGCTGCTTGTGGGCGTCATCGTACCCTTCTGAGTGACCACCGGGCAGATCGGCAAACGCAGCCGCCTTGGGCAGCATCAGCGAGCCATCCTTGATGATGATCTGGTTCGGCGTATTGCGATGGCCGATCCACAATTCATCCGGACGCTCCTGGTTCCAGGCCACGCTGGACTTCGTTCCATACACTTCGATCTCGAACCGATTCTTGCGCCCCGCGGACATCTGGCTCACTGCGAAACAGCCGCGCGTGCGCTCACCCATCTTCAATAGCACCGATCCGAAATCGTCGGTATCGATCTGGATCTCGGTGAACTTCGCCGGTGCCTTGCTCTTTTTGCCGGTGAAGGTCTCGACAGCGCCATCCGGCTTCTTGCGGGTCTTGTGAAAAGTTTGCATATCGCAGCACACATCGGTGATCTTTTGCCCGGTGACATGCTGGATCATGTCCATCCAGTGCGAGCCGATATCGCCCATTGCACGCAGCGCGCCGTTGTCTTTGCTCTCGATGCGCCAGTTGTAATCGGTGTCGTAGAGCAGCCAATCCTGATAGTAGGTGCCGTTGACAATAAGGATGTCGCCGAGTTCGCCGATGGCGATCATCTGGCGGATCTGCTGCACGATCGGGTAGTAGCGGAGGTTGTGATTCACGGCATTCACCAGACCAGTGGACTCCGCCAGCTTCACCAGCTTCTTGCCTTCGGCGGAGGTCAGCGTCAGCGGCTTTTCGCAAAGCACATGCTTGCCGGCCTTGAGCGCGGCTTCGGACATAGGGTAGTGCAGCGCGTTGGGTGTCCCGATGTGCACGGCGTCAATCGTGGGATCGGCGAGGGCCTGACGCCAGTCACCATATGCTTTGGGGATGTTCATCGAGGCGGCGAAGCTGTCGGCGGAAGCTTGGTCGATCGATGCCACGGCGGCTACCTCGACGTTGCCCAGGCGCCGAACGGCCTCCGTGTGGACCTTTCCCATAAATCCTGTGCCGAATATTGCGGTTTTGATCGTCTTCATCGTTGGCGAAGTTCCTTTGGGTGCTCTGCTGTAGGCAGCAGCAATGTTCACTTTATCGCAGTTGCCGACGGACGCAAAGTCCGGGGTGAAAAGTGCGCGGATGTTAAAGTTCTTCAAGCCTTGAAACCGGTTCGGATTCACACGAATCCCATGTTTGGAACCAAACAGGAGGTTTATCCACCCACCATGAACGTGAAGAAACTGTTATTGCCCGCAGCCCTCGGGTTCGCCTGCTTCAGCGCCAGCCTCTTTGGCCAAGCCGTTGAGACCACCAAGAAGGCAACCAAGGCTGCCGCTCAGAAGACCGTCGATGGGGCCAAGACCGTCGCCAATAAGACTGCTGAGGGTGCCAAGGTCGTCGGCGAGAAGACCGTCGACGTCACGAAGGCTGGAGCGAAGAAGACCGTCGAAGGCGCAAAGATTGTTGGCGAGAAGACCGCCGACGTGACGAAGGACGCAGCCAAAGCCACCAAGAAGGGCGTGGAAAAGACCGCGGATGTCACGAAGGAAGCCGTTACCAAGAAGAAGCCCGAGGCTGCTGCCGCAATCTCCGGCGGTTCCGCCAGCGCCAGCGAGATCGCTTCGGCGAAAGCCAAGGGGCTGGTTTGGGTGAACCTCGAATCCAAGATCTACCACAAAGAAGGCCAGCATTACGGCACGACCAGGAACGGCAAATTCATGACCGAAGCCGAAGCCACCAAGATGGGTGCCCTTGCGTCCAAGTCGTCGGCCGCCAAGAAGAAGTAACGAACGCTGCTGTGCATCGCTCGAAACGACGCGAATCCAGGCCACCGGGTTCGCGTCGAGCAGGTTCGACAATCGTGACCGGAAACATACGAGTCCATTCGTAGAACGGGCATAGCGCTGGAACTCCTACGGTCGTAGCCGGCACAGCGGATCCCCAATCACCACATTCTGCCAGCTCAATCCTGGAATCGCCAGATAATACGATTCGGCCAGATTCCGCCCCTTCAAATAGGCAGGTAGCAACAGATCCGGACGCGGCGTGAATGTCAAATACGGCTCGTACACATGCCCCGACGCTCCCGTCGCACCTTCCTGCAAATAATCCGCTGTCAACGACTGCGGACTCCCCACAAAATGCTGCTTTGTATCCGTCCAACTATTCCCCAGCACCCAATCCGCCGGGGGACGCTGAAACGTCCGCGCATTGGTCGACACATACTCCGTCATGATCGAGCCCGGCAACCAGCGGAACTTCAGAAAGCGCCGCGACCCGCGTGACGGATCGTTCGACCCCCAGGACGCATACGCAATCACATCCTGAACTCCCTCGAGCACCGAAGGCGTGCGATCAAGCAATACACGATCCACGGGCAACGACTTCGCCGCAGCCTCCAGCCAACTGTTGCCCTGCGTCTGATCGCGCTCCAGCATATCGATCACGATCTTGCCGCGATTGGACGCCTGCAGCGACTGATCGATCATCCGGAACACCCCCGCGCGATCGTACGCCGCGAGCCGCGTCACCAGATAGATCGGGAAGCGAGTGTGTTCAAACTTGGCGTCAACTGCCTGGAAAAAAGGGTTCCGCAGCGGACCCGGCAGCGGGTAGTTGGCGCCCTTTATCTGGCTATACAGCAATGTCAGTTCGGAATCCACCGCTGCATAGTCGCCGTTGCGCCCTCCATTGCCGTCGATTCGCAGCGGTACGCCAAGAGTGGTAACCAGATACAGGATACTTTCCGAGAGTCCGCGGGTCTGCAGGCAATGTCGTACGGGACCGGCGATCTTGGCGTCGAACACCGCACGGATGATCGTCTCATCCGGAGACACTTCCAAAAAACAGTGGTTTCGCGTCGGAACCGCGCGTCGCTTGGCGTAGTACTCCCCAATCGATTTCGAATCCGGGGAGCTACGATTGACGATAAGAAGGACGTTGGCCCCGGTTTGCGCGTGAAGAGAGACCATTGAGGACAAGAGACTTGCTGCAGCCAGCCGCATAAGGCGATTATGGCATGGGGACGCGAGACCGGAATTCGGCTACAATTGGTTGTAACTCAATCGGGAAGACGTTGATCCTATGGATCTCGACCAGCTACATACATTCCTGGAAATTGTCCGTCTGAAGAGCTTCTCCAAGGCGGCGCAGACCTGTTTCCGCACGCAGCCCGCCATCAGCGCCCAAGTGCGCCAGTTGGAACAGGAACTGAACGCCCCGCTCTTCGATCGGCTGGGCACCAAGATTTCGTTAACAGTGGCCGGCAAGATCTTCGCCGGGTATGCAGGGCAAATCCTCGACCTTCGCCGCCAAGCGCAGGATTCCATCAACGAGCTCGAACGTACACCTCGCGGCGAACTCATTATCGCGGCCAATGAGGCGACCTGTATCTATGTGTTGCCAAAGGTTTTTCCCGAATTCAAGCGGCAGTATCCGAACGTGCAACTGATGGTGGATCGCTCCTACGGGTCGAGCATCGTGCACGCCGTGACCAACAATTTGGCGGACTTCGGCATCACGCAACTGCCCGTGACCGAAAAGAAACTCCAGCTCGTAAAGATCCATTCGGACGAAATCATGCTTCTGGCACCGCCGAATCACGATTTGGTCCGCAAGAAATCGGTACTTCCTGCCGATCTGGAACATTATCCACTACTTTTACCGAAGTCGGGCACAACCCGGCAGCGGTTGAATTCCTGGTTGGAGCCGGTTGAGGATACGATTCAGGTATCGATGGAGCTGGATTCGACGGAAATGATCAAGCGGTTCGTGATGGCGGGTTTGGGGCTGAGTTTTTTGGCCGCCTCCCATTGCGAAGAAGAGGTCGCGGCCGGCAAGCTGGTGGCAATCTCGTTGGGTCCGGAACCGATGATTCGCAGAATCGGCCTGATCTACCGCAAAGATAAGGCGTTGTCGAAAGCGGCGCTCGGTTTTATTCAGGTGACCCTTGACCATTCGGCTCGCTCGTCGATCCGGCAGGTCAGCTCAGTATAGTTCGGTTGAGAGAGTGGCGGACAGGAAGAGTTGAAGGCATGAGTCGCATCACGGTCAAGAATTCAACGGTATTCGTCGCGGTAGACGACGAGACAAGAGTGTTCCGTTCGGTGGATGAAGTTCCGCCAGAATGGAGAAAGCGGTTTGAGAATCCCAAGGGTGGGCTCAAGCCGCAGACGATCCTCATTGCCGACCGCAAGGGCAGGGAAGAGATCATGCGATCGCTGCAAGGGCAGCCATCGAGCATCCAGACTCGTTGGAAGGCTCCTCAAGCGATGGTGAGCGTGGGCGCTGTGAAACGTTCCGCCCCTTCCGGATTTCAATCTGCATGGCGGAATCCGCAGGTGTGGGCCGAGATCGGCTTTGTGGCAGCTCTCGCCGGAGCGATATGGGTCAGTTTCTGGTTCTGATCTTCTAAGGTCTTTTTCTTCTCACACCAGACCTTTCTTTTCCGAAAAGATACGTATGGTATCCGGTAGAGACCGTAGAAGTCATCCAAGATTCGCCCAGAATGACATAGTTCGATTGACTTTATTGAGTGAGGACGGTCGAACGATCGATGCTCGCATCATTGACGCGTCCGTGAGCGGGATACGTCTTGAATCGCCGCTATCCATCTCCGCTGGGTCGCTCATCAAAGTCGAATGGCAAGACACTCTGTTATTGGGCGAGGTCCTCTACTCTCAGTCCGCGGGTTCGTCCACCGTGCTCGGCATAGAACTGACTCGCGCTCTCTATGGCATGTCTGAACTCCGTCGGTTGAACGCCAACCTTACCGGTGCCACCCAAGGCGCCGCCGGCCGCCAGGCAGACGTCGTTGCGGCTGTTTCCACCGCTAGTCGCTAGCGGCCCTGGCGGATCGCTTTCACTACTGCGTCGCCAAAGTCCTTCTCTACTCGCGGAGTAAATGGCGACGTTCGCGGCTCGTATCCGCCCTCCTGAAAGGCTACGGCTGTCGGCAAATATCCCAGCCATCCATTCGCATATCCAAAGAAGAACGTATTTCGATACCCGGACTCTTTCCGCACACGCATCGCAATCTCGCAGAATAACTCCACCGGCGCACCCCACATCACCGTATCGCCCATCCGCAGGATCCGCACCGGGATCTTCACTCCCGTATCTCCCGCCGCATAGGCCGCCAGATCAGGAGGCCACCCCAAGCCCTCGCGCCGCGCTGTTTCCACCGTGATCTCGTCCAAGCCAAGCGTAAATTCCCGCATCGGCTTGGTGAGCTTCGCGTTTGTCTCCAGTACTCGATCGCCCAGCAGTACCCGGAACTCCCCCAACTGCCGCCCCCGCGAACTTTCCTGCGTCGAATAGATTGGAGCCAGATTCCCCGCTGCGCTGTTTACAAACAGCATAATCGAACCGGTCTTCTTTTCCACATAGTCCGCCACTATCCCAGGACCATCGCCGCTCACCAGCATCGACCGTCCGCCCAACACCGTGCCATGCATCGCGTAGTTCGCCACCAGTGCGATCGGCGTACCGCCTGCCGCTGCTGGCTCAATGCGCAACAATCCAAGCTGGGTATCCACAACACCATCGGGATTCAAGCCCAGCGAAATCGTGCCATCCACATCGCGCGACCGTCGATTGATGTTCGCCCTGGAAAATCCAACGCCGCTCAAAACACGCGCAGGCGCAAGTTTCTCCCGCGCTTCGAGAATGCCACGCTTCAACGCTTGCGTCACCAGCGACAGATACTCACGATCCCAAGGATGATCACTGCGGCCTTTCAGCAGAACATCGTAAACACCGGGAGGCCCCAACTCGGGCGATGAATGCGTATGCGTGACCGTCCACCAAACCTGGCGTGGCTTGATGCCGGTCTCCTTCTCAAGGTCTCGCGTAAAGTCGTCGTAGACGCTCGGTGAAAAGACGCAGAGATCGGAAGCCACCAGAAACACTTGCGTACCCTTGCCGTCATCCATCGCCAGGATCCGGTGATGAATCGCATCGAGCACGCCTGTGGATTGGCGCGCCCCATAGCCCATCAGCCACTGTGTGTTTTTGGGCGTGATGTCGACTTTGACAGCGGAGGCGCGGAAGTCCGCGAGCAGGGTAGTGGCGAGTGCAAGGACGAGCATGCGTGTCTCAGAATCTTACACCAAATCTCTGTCCGTCGAGGGCTTCGGTCGGCCGTGGACACCGCCCACATTTCGGCTCCGTGTGGGTCGCGGCGGCCAAGGCTCAATCGCTCGCAACTCGGATGGTGACGTTGCGTCTGAATGAATGAGAGATTGCCCCTGGCTTGCATTGGGCTAGAGTTGGCCGAGCCGTTCGAACTGCTCAACAGCGTTAGCGAAACGATGAAGGCTGTTCGCACCAAGAACACCGAACCCGAACTCCTGGTGAGACGCCTCATCCATGGAAGCGGCTTCCGCTATCGCATTCACGACTCGAAGATCCCAGGCAAACCTTCTTCCGGTGCTTATGGTGGACCTTGATTCGCAAGGCTGGACGTGCGATTTCTCCAGTATGCACAACACATTTAGTGGTGGAAATGTTCTATCGAATCTTGTCAAGCGGTCGGAGAACTAATCCAAAAAGAAAAAGAAGACCTTCGCACGTTAGCCTGCGACTCTTTCGCGCAGGCTCGCGGTCTGGGATCTCATTGCAAGGAAGCCCACTTTCCTAAAGCGGAGTTGTACACGTGGATGGCTTGGCAGGATCCTCCCGGACAAAATCCAGGAGTGGCTCTATCCCGGAAGATTTCAGACTCCCTATCGCCCAGCGCCAGTCCCTTCGTTGCTTGGTTCAAGAAGCTCTACCGACTCTGATAAAATCAGGAGATCACAGTATGCGCAGCCTCCCGGCATCGTTCGTGATCCCTTCCACTGTCGTCCCGACTCCCCTCGGCCGACCGTGATCCCCCACGCGCGCCATCTCTGAAACCCAAATAAAAGGATTCAAACCCACACCATGCAGTGGAGCAAACTCTTCATACCCACCCTTCGAGAAAACCCTGTCGACGCCGAAGTCGTCAGCCACCAGCTCCTGCTGCGTGCGGGCTACATCCGCCAGCTTTCCGCCGGGATCTACAACTACCTGTTTCTCGCCCAACGCTCGATCCTCAAGATCACCAACATCGTGCGCGAAGAGATGGACGCCATCGGCGGCCAGGAAATGCTGCTTCCCGCTTTGAATCCGGCCGAAGTCTGGCAGGAATCCGGACGTTGGGACATCATGGGTGCCAACATGTTTCGCCTAAAAGACCGCTGGGGTCGCGACCTCTGCCTCGGCATGACGCACGAAGAAGTCATGACCGACATCGCCCGCGGCGAACTCCGTTCCTATAAGCAACTGCCCCAAATCTGGTATCAGATCCAGACCAAGTTCCGCGACGAACCGCGCCCCAAGAGCGGACTGCTGCGCGTCCGCCAGTTCATCATGAAGGATTCCTACACCTTCGATATGGACGCCGCGGGACTCGATGCCGCTTACGACAAACACCACGCCGCCTACTGCCGCATCTTCGAGCGCTGCGGCTTGAAGTTCGTCGCCGTTGAGGCCGATTCGGGCGCAATGGGCGGCAGCCAGAGCCACGAATTCATGGTGGAATCGAACGCCGGTGAGGACTTTGTCGCCATCTGCGAACCCGCTGGATACTTCGCCAATTTGGAAAAAGCAGTCGCGATTCCCAAGCCGCCCACCGTTGCGGATCCCGAAGGCGATCTCAAGCCCGAGAAGTTCCATACGCCCGGCAAGAAGACCATCGCCGAGATCTCGGAATTCACCGGCTTACCCGCGACCTCGCAAATCAAGAGCCTCGTGATGGTGGCCGATGGCAAGCCGGTGCTCGCTCTGTTGCGCGGCGATCACACCATGCACGAAACCAAGTTTGCCGCGGCTTTGAAAAGCAAACAGGAGATCCGCACCGCGCATCCTGAAGAGATTCGCGATTGGTTCGGTGGAACTAACCCTGGATCTCTCGGACCCATCGGCGTTACCAACATGCTGGTCATCGCCGACCGCGCGCTCGAAGGCCGCAAGAATATGATCAGCGGCGCGAACACCGACGACTATCACCTCAAGAACGTCACCCCAGGCGAGGACTTCGAAGCCGAGTACTTCGACCTCCGCCAAGTGGAAGAAGGCGATCTCTGCATCGGTTCTGAGCATCCGATCCGCATAGTGAAGACCGTCGAAATCGGGCACATCTTCAAGCTCGGCTACAAGTATTCCGAAGCCATGGGCCTCCGCGTACTCGACCAGAACGGCAAAGAAGTCACCCCAATCATGGGATCTTATGGCATCGGCATCGAGCGGATCCTGACCTGCCTGATTGAATCGTTCAACGATAAAGACGGCATGTCGTTACCGCCTTCTGTCGCGCCGTTCACGTTGGTGGTCACACCCGCCAACGTTGCGGACGCGGCGCAGCGCGAGGCGGCCGAGAAGCTCTATGCGGAAGCCAAGTCCGCGGGCATCGATGTCCTGCTCGACGATCGCGAAGAACGCCCCGGGGTGAAGTTTAAGGATGCCGATCTCATCGGTATCCCATTCCGCGTCACCATCGGCAAGAAGCTCGCGCAAGGCATGGTCGAAGTCGTGACACGCCGTACGCGCGAGACTGTCGATGTCCCGCTGGCCGAAGCGATCGCGACCGTGAAGAGCAAGCTGCAGTGAGTCTCTGGAAAGAAGTCCGCGCGGAGTTTCCGGCCCTCTCAGGCCGGACGTTCCTCAACACGGCAACCTACGGCCAGACGCCTCGTTGCGCGGTTGAGGCGATGCACAAGCATCTCGCACGCCGGGATGAGCACGCCTGCACGGACTTTCTTTCCTGGTTCGACGATATGGATCGGATCCGTGGCCTTTGTGCGCAGTTGATTCATTGCGAAGCCTCGGACATCGCGTTCATCCACAATGCTTCGATTGGACTTTCGACTTTCTTGAATGGCCTCACCTGGAACGTCGGCGATGAAGTGTTGACGGTGGAAAACGAGTTTCCCAATAACTTGTATCAGCGCCCGATTCTGGCGCGTGCAGGCGTGCGGTTTCGCGTGGTGCCGTTCGCCAGCCTGCGGCCTTCGTTGACGGAGCGTACGCGCGTGGTGATCCTCAGTTCCTTGAACTATGGCACGGGGTTCCGAGCACCGGTTGAAACACTGGGTCCTGAACTGAAATCTCGCGGAATTCTGCTCTATGTCGACGGTACACAGGGCTGCGGCGCACTCCAGTACGACATGCGCCTGATCCAACCCTCGGCGTTTGCTGTCGATGGCTATAAGTGGATGTTGACGCCCAACGGCGGCGGATTCCTCTATGTGAATCCCACTCTGCGGCCCAGTCTTGTGCCTAGCATCGCGGGGTGGCGCAGCGATCTCAATTGGCGGCAGGTGAACAATCTCAATCATGGCGACCCTGTGTTTAGCGACGACGCAGAACGTTACGAAGGCGGCCAACTGGTGTTTCCTTCCCTATACGCGATGGGCGCCGTTCTTGAGTTGATGCTGCAAGTCGGCCCCGAAGCGATCGAGGCGAGGGCCTTGGACCTTGCCGATCGCACACGCGCGGTGCTGCTCGAAGGTGGGGCATCGAACGTCAATGAAGATCGCTCGCCGATCGTGTCCGCGGCGTTCGAAGGCGATGCCGGGGCACTGGCGGTGCGGTTGAAGGAGCGGGGCGTGATTGTGTCCGCGCGGCATGGGCGTTTGCGGGTGTCGCCCCATTTTTACAACAACGAACAAGACATCGACCAACTCGCCATGGCCTTGGGTTAAAGCGTTCGATGCACCGTGCCGCACGCAACTCACCCTTCCGGACCGTGTTCAGTACAATAACGTTTCTGACCAAGAACATGCGCTCTATCTCCGCCTGCGGATTTCTACTGTTTCTCATCGCGTCCGCCGCCCAGGCCCAGGATGTTGGCAGCGGTGCGCCCAACGAGACCATCCGCAACATGTTTGTGCAAGCCTTCTACCGCAACGGCTTTGCCAACCTCGTCTCTCTGCCACCGGTCGCGGATGTCAAGCGCCTGGGATCCACAGGCTACGTCCAGGAGTTTCCAGACCTCAACAAAACCTCCGGTGTCCGCTATGCGCTCGTCAAAGCCAACGACAGTACCATCCAAATAGAAGGCAATGTCGCGGTTTTTCAGATGTCCGCAACCGTCTATGCGTACTTCAATTCCATCGGTGTCAACACCGCGGGATACCCGACGCTCGACTCGCGCGCCTGCCCAACGCTCGTCAACGGCAATTCCTGTTTCCATCAGACCTTCGACAAGAACTACGCGCTGTTCGTCTACGCAAATCCGGTCAACCTCGGCGCCTCCACTTACTTCACCCGCGATCCCTATTTCACCCGTTGGAAAGCCGCAGGAGGCATCGACACCCTCGGGCCTGCCAACATTGCCGAAACTGCTTTTACGACAGCGGGCGGCATCACCGGCACTGTGCAAACCTTCACGAGCGGAGCGGTCTTCAATATTACCGGAGGCACGGTCGCCGCACGCCAACTCACCGTCCGACCGCAAATTTACCAGATCTACGCCGCAAACGGCGGATACACAGGCTTTCTTGGCGTCCCGCTCACAGAAGAAGTCGTCATCGCCGGTGGACGCCGTCGCCAGACTTTCGTCGGTGGATCCATCGACTACGATCCCAATCAGAACGGCTCCGGCGCATTGCGCCTTCCTGTAACATCGGTCGTGCTCGCGCCGCAACAAGGCCCCATCCGTTTGAATTTGAACGAGTCACTCACCGTCCAAGCCATCACTTACGCACCCACCGGCGAAACACTCACCGGCCGCGACATCGTCTGGGCCACATCCAACGGACGCATCGCCGCGATCACTCCCAATGGCGCAGCCGTCACTGTCAAAGCCGTCGGCGGCGGACCCGCCACAATCACCGCCACCAGCGAAGGCAAAGTCAGTGCGCCCCTCAGCATCTTTGTGACAGCACCCTGTTGCGCCATCGGTGAAGGCGCGCCTTCCACCGCACTGCAGCAATCGATTCAAGACGCGATCACTCGCAACCGCCTGACACCGCGTCTGCCGGCCGCCAGCCCCGCCAGCCGTATCGGTTTCGGCTATGTGCAGGAGTTCGTGGACAACGCCAACGGCCAGACCTTCTGGATCGCGGTCTCCGAACGCACCCTCGCAGGCTACGTTTTGCGCGGCAACCTGCTCGCACGCTATCGCGAACTCGGTGGACCCGCCGGCACACTCGGCTATCCCACAACTGACCCCACAGCCGGTGGACGCCAGAACTTTGAAAACGGCTCGCTCGTCGGCGACCCCGCACAATTGGTGCAGGGCGCGATTCTCGCCAAGTGGCAATCCATCGGATACGAGACCGGTGTCGCCGGTCCGGCCACCGCCGCACCCGGAACGTTTCTCAGCTTTCGCGCTACCGCTGGCCGCGCACAGTCCTTCCGCAATGCTGTGATCTATGAGATTCTGCAGGGGCCGCCCGCGCAAGTCGGCAAGGTCTACTTCGTCAAGGGCATCGCGCTCGCCAAGTACGCGTCGCTGGGCTTTACCGCCAGCAAACTCGGCGCGCCCATCGTTGACGAGTACGTCATCAACGGCCAAAACCATCAGGACTTCGAAGGCGGCTTCCTCGAATATGGACAAGGCGAAACCGAAGTGCGCGTCAACGAAAACACCCGCACCCCAGTCGTAACAGCGACCCCCAACAACGTTTCCGCCGGAACCGTGGTGCGCCTCGCTTTGGGAGGCTTCGAGAACGACGCCCAGATTCGCGTGGCAATCACGGGACAGCAGGACTTCACCGTCAACGTCCCCGCCGGGGCCTATGTTTGGGAAAACTATCTGCCCACCACGTCCCGCAGTTCCACGGTCACTGTCCGCGCTGTCGATACCAAGACACAAGCCGCCGCGCAGACGACATTTAGCGTACTGGCCACCGCCGAGGCACGGATTCGCTTGACGGTCGCGCGCGGCGATCAACAAAGCGGACCTCCCGGTGCGATGCTCGTACAGCCCGTGGTCGTGCGCCTCGCGGATCCCAATGGCAGCCCGGTTCCGAACATTCCTGTCCGTTGGGCGGCCTCCCCCGGCGCGGCCATTGTACAAGGCGATGCCGCCACCAACGATCGCGGCGAAGCCCAAGTATTCTTCCGCTTGGCAAGTGGCGAAGGCACCGCGCTGGGCACTGCCGAAGCCAGCGGACAAGTGGTCACGTTCGGCGCTCGAGCGGTTCGCACGACACTCATCGGCTTCCCAAAGATGTCGCAAGATTCCACCTTGACACTTGGCAACGGATCCGCCACCATTGCACGCAAAGGTTCGCTGCTGGTTGCCGCTGCCGCCGTGGTTCGTTATCTGCAGACCCGTAATGAACTGCCTTCGGCGCAAGGGCTGGCGGATCCGGTCAGTCTCAATACGTATCTGCGTTCGTTCTGTGCCTTCGACGCCGCCGGTGCGCAACTCTGCGATGGTTTCCTCGAAGCCCCGGGCACATCGGAACAGATCGTCAATCTCTGGCGCTTGGGTGGATTCGTAAACAACGCGCTCACCGTTCGCCCTGAGATTGCGGAGGACACACGCGTCCGCGACCTCATCGCCGAAGGCCTTGCGCCCATCGTCGCCATTCGCCTCTTCGCTGGCGACCGGCTGATTGGTTCGCACTTTGCCGTCGCCATCGGTGTCTCCGGCAATGGCGCGATTCTCTTGCAGGATTCCCTCTTCGCGCGTGAATCGCTGACAGAGTATACCGTCGGCTTCAACGGCATCCGCGGTGAATTGAGCGGCGTTGTCAGTCTTGTTCCTCGCGCCCCTGCAAGTGCTGGCTTCCTGATCGCCGCCACAGGACTTTCGAACGTACAGACCCCCGACGGTGCCTGCGGACAGAACTTTGCCTTCACCACCGTCACTTCATTCGATACATCCTCGACCGGCACGCCCGAACCCTTCTCGCTCTTTCACTGCGATCCCGCAGCCAATGGCGATGCGAAACTCCTGCAGGCATTCATCGTCCGTGAGAATGCGAACTTCCAGGGCTCGTTCACAGACTTGGGGAATCCAGGCAATCGCGAAGAAGTCACCGGTGGCGGCTCGTCGGCTTTCCGCGTCGCCCGAAAAGGCGCGCAGTGGAGCCTCGCACCGCTCGACATCGCCTTTGAAGCAGCCGATGTTGTGAACGTCGCGAACCTCTCCCGCGACCTCGCGCCCGGCTCGCTCGCGGCGATTTTCGGAACCGGCTTCATCCGCCCCGGCGCACCCAATCCCGACGTTCTGGTGAATGGTTCGCCGGCCCGCGTCGTGCAGGCGTTCCCATTCCAGTTGAACTTCGTCATTCCAGCGGATCTCTCACCGGGAACCGTGACTCTCGCCGTGAGTTCGGACTACGGATACGCGGAACAACCGATCGAACTGAAACGTTCTGCACCGGCGATCGTCAAGACAATTGTGAATGCCCCGGATTCCAGAACGAACTCGCGTTATAATCCCATCTCTCGAGGTCAGAATATTCAGGTGTATGTGACGGGTCTCTCTCGCGACGCCGTAGCCGCCTACCTTGGAGGCATCGAAGCCCGCGTGGTCTCCACTGCCTCTGCCGGTGCAACTCTACCGGGAATCTCGATCGTTACCATCGCCATTCCGCTCACGTTGCCTCCCAGCCTGACGGTCGAATTAACACTGACCCAAGGCGACGCGACCTCGAACAGAGTGGAAGTCGCCGTCCAGTAAGGGATCATCCCAACAACCCGTCGAAGAACTCGATACTCTGCTCAGCGCAGAGTTTCCAGCGAAACAGTTCCGAGCGCAGGCGGCCCTTTTCCGCAAGCTGATTGCGAAGCATTGGATGCTCAAGCATCGTCGTCATCGCTTTGGTGAGTTCAGCGCGGCTTCGGGGATCGACGGTAATTGCGCCGTTTCCCGCCACCTCAGGCAAGCACGACGTATTCGACGTGATCACCGCGACTCGCGCCGCCATCGCCTGCGCCACTGGAAACCCGAAGCCTTCGTACAGTGACGGATATACAAATGCAGTCGCACCGGCGAACAGCCCCGGCATTTCCGCCTCCGGCACATAGCCCAGATAGTGGACACTCTTCATCGTGGCACTGCGCAGCATCCTCATCGTCTCTTCCGAATGCCAGCCCTGCGGCCCGGCGATAACGAGGTCGTATTGTTCGAGTAAATCGGGGTGCAGCGTTCGATACGCGCTGAGCAACAAGTCGACGTTCTTGCGCGGCTCAATGGTTCCCGCATAGAGCAGATAGGGCTTCGCACGTTGCGCGGGGGCCGCGTCGAAGTAAGCGTCGGGAACACCGGAATAGATCGTACGAATCTTGTCCGGATGGATGTCAAGCATCCGGATCGCATCCTGCCGCGTGTGCTCAGAAACCGCAATCAGGCCGCTGGCCTTCTTGAGAACGCGATCGGCAAAAAGTCGATCTGCCGCGCGATTGGCTGCAGTGTGGGTTTCAGGCAGGATCCAGCAAGTAAGGTCGTGGATCGTGGCCGAAACCGGAGTCTTCATGGGCGGACGCTTCACCTGATTCGAAACATGAAAAAGACTGTAAGGGGCCGTGACGCGATCGAGCCCTTTGGTGAGCACGCGGTTGAATATCTGCAAGGCCATAATGCGCGGCAGTGTCGCGTACATCGGCAGATTCGAACCATCGTGATTGAGCTTGCCCAACTCGTGGATGAACGGATAGGCGTCAAAACGGCCTGGGGCGCGGGCTTGCAGGGCTTGGAGCCAATGGTACGTGTAGTTCTTGATTCCGGCGCTGCGTAGCAGCAGTGACGTCGCATCAACGAGAATCTTCATTGGAAAAAAGGAACTTGCCCCCACTCTCTTTCACAAGATGCAACGCCACTCCGAGATTGCGGATCCGCTCCACTGCGGGCTTTTCAATACACAGGTAATAGCGCTCAGATGTCGAGCGCCAGCGCCGCGCGAACTCCCGATCGTCGATGAACACTTGCGGCGCGCCCGGTGCATACGAACCGTATTCGAGGTTGTTCACGCGTCCGTTCAACAAGAGCGCTCGGCGGTTGGTGTGAAAGAACACGGAAGAAAACGCATAATATTGATTGTCTACGATCAGCGTTCCATCCTTCGGCAGCGCTTGCGCCAAGGCTCTCGATGCCAGATAGGGATCGAAGGTCACCAGGGCCAATCGCGCGGCGTGCAAGAAGAGCACCATCATCGCGGCGATGCCCAAAGCAGAGCGCTTCAACGCGGCGATGAACCCCACTGCAAACGCGATACCGGCGATCGCCAGCGGCGTCCGCAGATAGGCGAATGAGTCGATCGTGAGGTCTTCCATGTGGCCCAACGAGAGTGTGTAAGCGTCCGGGTTGGAAGTGAGCGCGTTCGAGATGTCGCCCGGCGTGGGGACCCCGTTGACCCTGATGAGAATCGCCACGATGGCGAGCAGCGCAGTGCCTGTGAGTGCGGAAAGCAGCCACTTGGTTTGGCGGGGCTCTTTCAAGATCGCGGATCCAAGAAGGATCGCCAGCGCCGGATAACAGGGCATCGAATAGTACTCTTGCGTGGTCGAGAAGGTGAAGAAGACAAGGACAAATCCAACCCAGCAGAGGCA
>Ga0163147_10005290_pt1 | contig 15789 bp, 16 predicted proteins | sample OliLakLV19MP6G1_FD_148597 | JGI IMG/M metagenome (GOLD analysis project Ga0163147, IMG submission 148597) | Freshwater microbial mat bacterial communities from Lake Vanda, McMurdo Dry Valleys, Antarctica- Oligotrophic Lake LV.19.MP6.G1 | ecosystem: Environmental > Aquatic > Freshwater > Lake >...
CGAGCTTTTCGAATGTGCCATTCGGGTCACGCCATTCGAGTCGGTTCACTTCTGGCCTCCGCGCTCAACGTGCTTCCCGCCGAGGGTTCTCACCGCGTCCATGTTCGCGCACGATGCTGTCGGTCACCGCGTCCTGCTTGTCTTTCGCCGTGTGCACCTGCGTGACCGGTGTCTTCGCAAGCTCAGCGCCGGCGGCGTCGATGTTGCCTTTGCGCAGCGCGGCGATGCAGGCGTCTAGACTTTCGAATGCCGCTTTAGCGCTTGATCCAGACGGATCCAGATGAACGGCTTGGGCGAGATGAGCGATGCAGGCGGAAATGGCAGCGTCGCTTATGCTTTGCGACGCCAGAAACGATCCATTTCCAAATACGTAAACGAGGCCGACCAGGTGATCAGCAAAAACCCGGTCAGAGATTCGGTGCCGGCCATAAAGCGCAACGCACCCTTTGGTGCCAGATCGCCAAAACCGACGGTGGTGAAGCAGGCTGCCGACAGATACACCGCATCAAGAAGACTCAGGGGTTGGGCGCCGAGTATGTGTCCCGTTTCCGGCCAGTGGGCCAGCGACCAATAGCCGAGGCCGAACAGCCAAATCTGAGCGATGTGCAGCGCCATCGCCGCCAGCACCCCGTAAAGCACGCGGCGATGGCGGCGCGCGCCCAAGCGCGGATCCAGATAACGCCAAGTCCAATCCAGGCCTGTGTAGTGCAACAGGATGCATGCGACGGCCAACAGCAACGTGCAGCCTAAAACCAGCGCGTTGGCACCCCAATGTGCATAGTCTGCCGGCGCCTCGGCGGCCGACATGATCGCGGGCACGGCCGTGGCGATTGCGAGCAGTTGGTCGAACATGGTGATCAGCGCGCCGGTGTTGAGGTTGTTGCAAGGGCGGCAATGCTCACAGGCCTAACGCTAGAGCGGAGTCGCGGGAAGAATAGCCTACGCTGCCAGCCCGCCTCAGCGAGTTGGCTCGGATGCAGCGCAAGGTATCCGGGGTCACTCCAACTCGCCGGCAATCCACCCCGGATTGCGCTGCGCAGCATTCAGGCGACTGGCTGGCAGCTACTTCGCGGTGCCCATTGTTTGCGCCGCATCGCTGCTTTTCCGGCCCGCTGGCCCCGCCCGCGTGCTTCTGCCGTGTCGGTGGGTAGCGCATTCGATTTGCCCGCCAACTGCCCTCCGGGGCAGACGCTGGCAAACCGCTCGCCCCATTTCGCTGAAGCATCCATCGTATGCAGACCCGCCCGTTCCCAGCGTCGAATCCGATCGGAAGGATTGCGATGCGCGTTGCCCTGGTGCTGGCAGCTGCTTGCGGCTGGAACGCGGCGCTGGCGCAGACCGATTGCCTGACCGGCTTCAACTGCGGGCGTGTGGTCTATTCCGAGCGCGCCCCGAACGGGTCGACGAATCTGCGGCTTTTGATGCAAAACCTGGACGGATCGCGGCCCTCTCTAGTGCTGGAAAACAACTTTGGCAGCAACTCCTCGCTTCAGCAACTCGTCTTCGATGCGGCCTCACGCAGGCTCTATTTCTCTCTCAGCCCCCACGCCTTCGGTGGCCCGAAGATCTACACAGTCAACGTCGACGGCATGGGCCTTGCCAACCTGACCGATAACGGCTGCTTCAATCAATCCTTCTCGATCAGCCCTGACGGGACGAGAATGGTCTATCGCAGGAACTGCGGGCCGACCGACGACGACGGCAAGATTTGGCTGATGGACATCGACGGCGGCAACCAGCGCCTGCTAACGTCCGACCCACTGGTCAGCAACGACATCACCGCCAATAATCACGAGAACCCATCGTTCAGTCCCAATGGCGCGTTCGTGGTGTTCACCTCGCAGGCTTCCTCTAACGGCTCACGACAGATATACCGGTCCACGCTCGACGGCAACACCGTTGTAGCGCTCACCAACGTAGCCTCCGATAGCTCCTACAACGACGAACCCAAATACCTGCGGGGCGGCGGGATCGTGTTTCGGTCCGAGCGAGAGAACGCCCCTGATGGGCGCTACGGCGACCTCTGGCGCATGGACGGCGACGGCGGGGGCCGCCTGCGACTGAGCAATATCGTCGGTGAAAAGAACAATCTCTTCGTCAGTCCCGATGGCCGCCTTGTATTGTTCAGCAACAGGTCGGACGGCTTCACCCTGCCACGGGTCCTCTACGTGGCCAAAACGGACGGCACCGGCGTGGCGGCCCTCTGGGACGAGCCCGAGGAAACGGGGATTTATGAGGGCAGCGCGGAATTCAGTCCCGACGGCACGCGAATCGCTATCCAGCTGTGCATTGACATAGGCGACACCTGCCGCCGCTCCACGCGCGTGGTGGACCACGATGGCGGAAATGCGACCACCTACGACGATGTTAAGTTCTTCCGCGCCTTCGGCCGACCAGACACCGACGGCGACGGCGTCATCGACGGTGCCGACAGCTGTCCCTTGCTTGGCAACGGCTATCGCATCGCCATGTCGTCGACCCGCTTAAGCAACCAGGAAATCTGGACCACCGACTTCAACGGCGGGGCCGCGCAGCGGCTGACCATCAATTCGGCGGCAGATACCGCGCCCCGATTCGATGCGAGCGGAAGCCGCATCGTATTCAACTCCAACCGCTTCAGCGGTCGCGACGAGATCTTCTCGATGAACGCCAACGGCAGCGGTCTGCGGCAGATCACGAACATCTCGGGCAACAACAGAGCGCCGGCCTTCAGCCCCGACGGATCGAAGATCACCTTCATCTCCTCGCCCGCAGGCGGGCAGCGCAATGTGTGGATCATGGACGCCAATGGCGCGAACCAGATCAAGTTGACCACCAACTTGGGCTTCAGCAACACCGCCAGCAATCCGGTGTTCAACCACGACGGCACGCGCATCGCGTTCGATTCCGATCGCGGTTCGATCGGCAACGCCAACCACGACATCTTCACCATCAGCCCAACTGGCAGCGAGGAGCTGCGCCTGACCACGCCGTGATGCGCATTGCCGATGTGTCAGCGACGGCGATCAGCGTGCTCGGCGGGGTGAACCCGGGCGAAGCTACCCAGTACCGCGTCGAGGTGCGCAACGCAGGGCCTGATCCGGCACCGCAAGTGACGCTGACGACGGGGTCCGATCCGGCGCTCGTGGGTCAGGCATGGACCTGCACGGCCCAAGGCGGCGCGGTGTGTCCTGCCGCCGGCGGCAGCGGCGAATTGGATGCGTTGGTCGACCTGCCGGCTGGTTCGGGACTGGACTTCATGTTCGTGGGCAATCTGCCGCAAAGCCTGCCTGAGCAAGTCTCGTTTTTTGTCGAGGCCCTCACCAATGAGCAAGCGCCAGATTTCGTGTCCGATCCCGATCTTGGCAACAACAGCGGCGTCGCGCTGCCCACCGGATTCGCCATCTTCAGCAATGGGTTCGAGACGAATTGAGTAGGGGCCGAGCCAGCGAGGCAGCCTGGATGAAGCGGGGCTGCTACAGGTGCTCCCACTCGAAATCGCCATAAGTGCCGCTGTAGGGAATGGCGACCACCTGCCATCGCGAATGGCAGATGCGGCAGCACAGTCGCCATGAGGGTGCGTGATCGGGCTCATGCGACTCGACGATGATCTCGGAAATGTTTTGTGGGCGGTCGCCCTGGAAGTGTTCGTAACGGGCCTTCTTGCAAATGCTGTCTGCGGTCATCGGTCGTTGCTACTCGCCGCCGGATTCGCCCTCCAACCGGACGATCGCCTTGCCTAGGCCAGTCCAGTAACGCGGGGTGCCGTCGGGAGCGAGGATCAAGCCGGTCATCAGGCCGGGCGCGGGCTCCCAGAGGGTCGGTGTCAGCAGTTCCATCCAGCCTTCTCCGCGTGGGATGCGTTCGCTGATTTGCTGCAGCGTCGCGAGGCTTGCTGGGGTCGCGATGCTGAAGGCGACCTTGGTCTCACCTGAGGCGATATCGATGACGCTGATCTGATTGCTGATCGGTTGCGCGACCCAGAGTCGGCCATCGGGTCCGAGTTCGACGTTGTCCGGCCCGACGAGCTCTGCCAGCACCGTACGATCGGTCAATGCGCCAGTCGCGTCGATGCGGAAGCGCAGCAGGCGGTGAGCCATGGTCTCGGCGAGGTAAATCGCAGCGTTGGCTTCGTCCAGCGCGATTCCATTGGCGAACAGCAATCCCTCGGCGCGCAGGATCGGTATGCGCGCGGTATCGCCGGTCGCAGGCGGCAGGTAAAAGAGCATGCCGTCGGGCTTTGGCGCGCCAACCGCGCTGAAGATGCCGGCGTGGCCATCGGCCTGTTTATTCGCCGTCGACTGGGTAAACCAGATGCCGCCGGCGCGGTCGGCAACCGCGGTGTTGACACCGTGGTCGTGCTGATAAACCAAGTCGGTCGTTTCGCTGTCGACCGCGACACGAAAGATGCCTCCGCCGAGAATATCGGCGACCAGCACGTGGTTGCCGTCGGCCTCCAGTGCGACGCCGTTAGCCCCGCCTTCCTGCGTTGGCGGCTTATGCAGATAGCCGGCCGCGGCGAATCCTCCGAATGGCCGACTGCTGCCATCGTCGGCCAGCAAGCGCAGGCCATAAACTTCGTCGCCGACCAGCAAGCGACCGTCGGTCAGCAGCACGCCATCTTCGGGCCGCGCCAGGGACTGATCCGCCGGGAATGTTGCTGCCGGTTCGAACGCCCAACTGACCGGTGCCGGCGGTGCCGGAACCGATTCGGGTGCTGGCGCAACCGCCGGCGCCGGCGCGGGTGCCGGAGCCGGGTCAGGGCTGCAAGCCGTCAAACAGATCAGGGCAGTTAACGGAGCAAAACGGCGGAAGCTGATCACGGTCACCACCTAAAACGAAAATGAAAGCAAGCAAGTTATTGTTGAAGGCCAGCACCGAAGGCCAGCGCCGGATGGCACGCTGGCTCTTGCGGCCGACTAATGCTACTTCGGCGCGAACGCGTTCTGCAGCAGCTGCGGATTGAAACTGGTTCCGGCCGACTCGCCGCTGGCATGACGAAACAGCGCGGCGGAGTAAATGCCAGACAGCGCGGCTTGGATCAGCGCGACCAGGATGATCACGCCGACCACACCGAGCCCGGAGACTGTCATCAGGGCGACACTCTGGGTCATCGCCGCAGCAACAAACAGGGCGATACCGGCGACGATCAGCACGCCGTGAATCAGGCCAAACACGAGACCGATGCCACCTTGGCCGATCACGTTCTCGCCCCAAGTCTGCTTCAACATCGTCGCGCTGTCCTTGACCGCCTGCAGCGGGCCGACATCGCGGGTGACCAGGATGGGCACGACCATGAAAGTGGCGACGGTCCACGCCACACCGAGCAGCCCGACGATCCACTTGCCGATGAAGCCGGCGCGTTCCTGAATCATGCGCAGGATGACGCCGACGGTGGCGGCAATGGCGGCGTATCCAAGGATTGGGCCGATCCTGCCAAAGGCGATGCGGAAACCATCACCCACGGTGGGATCGCCACCTTCGAGGCGGATCATCGCGGCACCGACCAGTGCCGCGTTGAAGAAAAAAATCACCGAGTACTGCGCAAAATAGAATGCGAAGGCCCACAGGTAAGTGCCGAGGCCGGCCTCGCCGTTGGCGACCTTGTCGAGTTGATCAAAGCCTCCCAGGCCGATCATCGGCAACACGAAACAGGCGGCGACCAGAAATGTAGCCACCGCAGATACGGCTGGAAATACCAGCAGCTCCTTGTCCTGCGACAACACCGATGCGCTGGCCTTGACCAGCTGCCAACTGCGGGCAAAGCGCTCGAACATGACGACCTCTCCACCGCAACGGGGCTGCGGGATGCGCCATTGAAGCGCCGTCACCTTAACTGCACAAGTCCAGAGGGTGGTTTCGCTGGATAGCCCGACCGACAAACACGGCCAAGCGATGCGGCAGAATGCGGCTGCGCTCGCCAACTCGCCTAGCCCGCATATTTCATGAATCTCACACGCACTCGCTTGTCTCTTGTCCGCGCAAGGGATTTTCCTCAGTCGGTCGTATGGCCCGATACGACGCTCCTTCGGAAAATCCCTTGCGCGAACAATATCCTGCGCGATCATCGCGCGAATTCATGAAATATGCGGGTTAGACGATGACCAGCTCCGCCGCGACGACTCGCTTGGCTTGGATCGCTCCGGGCGACATCAACGGTTTTTTTGGGCTGGTGGTCGACAACCTCACCATCCTTGCCTTTTTGGCCAGCGCGCTGATCGGCATCTTTGGTTTTCCGGCTGAAGTGGTATTCGGCAAGATGTTTCCGGGCACGGCGCTTGGCGTGCTGGTGGGCAACCTGATCTACACGGCCATGGCGCGCCGGCTGGCGCGGCAGAGCGGTCGCGACGACGTCACCGCGATGCCGCTGGGACTGGACGCACCGACCACGATTGGACTCGCGTTGGTCGTGCTGGGGCCGGCATTTGTCGGCTTCAAGCAAGCCGGTATGGATGAGCAAGCGGCCGCCATCGCAACCTGGCAGCTGGGCATGGCCGCGATGGTGGCGATGGGGTTGCTGAAGTTTGTGCTGGCGTTCTTTGGTGAGGCGGTGACGCGCTGGGTGCCACGTGCCGGACTGCTTGGCTCAATCGCCGGCATCGCGCTGCTGCTCATGGGCTTTTTGCCGCTGCTCGAAACTCTGCGCGTGCCAGTCGTCGGCTTGGTTACGTTGGGGCTGCTGCTGTACGCGCTGATTGCCAAAGGCCGGCTGCCTTGGCGCATGCCCGGCGTGCTGTTCGCCTTTGCCGTCGGCATCATCCTTTACTACAGCCTTGGCATGCTCGGATTGCTCGGCACCGGCTATCACGCGCCGTCGATATCACCCCTGCGAATCGCATTGCCGTGGCCGACCTTGGGATTCGTCGACGGCATGGTGGAGCTGCCACGCTACCTGCCGCTGGTGCTGCCGTTTGGCCTGCTGATGGTCGTCGGCGGCATCAACGTTTCGGAGAGCGCGCGCGCCGCCGGCGACGATTACCGGACCCGCGACATCCTGCTCACCGAAGCCGTTTCGACCCTGATCGCAGGCGTCTGCGGCGGCGTGGCGCAAACCACGCCCTACATCGGCCAGCCGGCCTACAAACACATGGGCGCGCGCAGCGGCTACACGCTGCTGACGGGACTGTTCATCGGCATCGGCGGGATGCTGGGCTACGTGTCTGGTCTGGTCGAGCTGCTGCCGTTGGCCGTACTCGCACCGATCATCATTTATGTCGCCATCGACATCACGGTGCAGGCCTTTGACGCCACGCCCAAGCGCCACTCGCCGGCTGTGGTCTTGGCGTTCTTGCCGGCGATTGCCTACCTGCTGATGATCAAGCTGGGCAACCCGGGCATTGTCGCGCCCGAGCAGTTTGCACAGCTGCTTGCCGACGATGCGCATGGCATTCCTGAGCTGATGGTGGTGGTGATGCTGGGTAACGGCTTCATCATCACCTCGATGCTGTGGGCAACCATGCTGGCGGCACTGATTGATGGTGAGCGCGGGCGTGCGTCTTGCGCGCTGTTGGTCGCGGCTGGACTCACTGCCTTCGGCATCATCCATTCGGTGCAACCGCAGGGCGCACTGTATTTGCCGTGGACGCTCGCTGCGCGTGAACTTGGCATGGTGATGCAGTGGATCGCTGCGTATGGCGCGCTCGCAGCATTGTTATGGGTGTTGCCGCGTTATCGCGTAGAACCTGCGTAAGGTCGGCTTGTGAATCAGTGCGATGACTTGGCACGCTGAGCACCGCCAGAATCGCGCGCCGGAATCACTGCAATGCATGCGCTGAACACGTTCATTCCCCAGGCAATCGTCGGCACTCGCTCAGCGCAGTTGCCAACGGCGCTCGACATAGCGACGAATGTGCTTGCCCTCGCTGCAGCGAAGATCGAACTCGCCAACTTTGAGCCGGGCGCTCAAGTCGCGTGCCAATTCGATGTTGGCCACGCCACTTGGCAGCGGACCGGCATCGCAGGCGAACTCCATGAAGTTGAACAGAACACGCCTGCACGGCACAGTGAGATTTACCAGACCGCCTCATAACCGTCGGGCAAGTAGTTCCAACGACGCCCGTACACATGCACTTTCCGGGTCGGATTACCGTTGCTGTCGACAAACGGCTGCCCTGCCTCCGCCCATGCCAACACGCCGCCACTCAAGTTGAATGCGGTGATGCCTTCGCTGCGCAGTTCGCGAGTCAGTTCAGCACTGCGCATACCGATGGTGCAGTAGACCAATACGGTTGGCATGAGCCGCAGTCGGCCGCTGTCAGCAAGCGACACGGGAGACTCATTCAATCGCTCGCGCAACTGCTCGCTGCTGATGGCACCGGGAATCTGCGAGACCGCGCGTTCGGCCGGAAGCCGGGCGTCGACGATCAGCATGCGTGGTCTATCTGCGCGCGCCGAGAACGATTGCACTGTCAGCGTCGGCGTCGCCGGATAAGCGGCTTCGACCTCGGCAGCGAAGCGTTGCAGCGGCAACTCACCGCTTGCGAGCGCCGGCGACACCCATCCGCCAGACACACTCATCAGGACGGCATTTATCAGGGCTGCATTTATCAAGGCTGCATTTATCAAGGCTGTCTTCATCAGGGCTGTCTTCATCAAGGCTGTCTTCATCAGGGCTGTCTTCATCAAGGCTGTCTTCATCAGGACTGTCTCCATCAAGGCTGTCTTCATCCGGGCTGTTGTCAGCAGCGCGCGCCTCACGCGGCCACCGCCACCGCAAACAGCACGCCTTGCCGATGCGCCAAGCTGACTCGCACACCGCGCGCATGCAATACGGTCGGTGCCGCGCCGGCTGCCGCCAGATCAGGTACATCGCGATGGCGCTGCGGATGGAAGCGGGTCTGGCAGACGCTGACCTCGCCCTGGGCGCCGCGATAACGCAATTGCACCGCCGGGGCGGCGGTGAGTACGCAAAGACGGCCGCCGACGAGTTCGGCGCCTTTCAGGGCGGGGTCGACAGTTGTGTTGATTGCAGCGGCGTCGAGCGCGGCGGTGCCGATTGCTGCGGCATCAATCAAGGCAAAGCCGACGGCGGAAAAGCGCAGTCGCAGCAAGCCGATGTCGTTGCCCAGCACATCCAGCGCAACGCCGGCGGCGGCGGAGTACGTGAGATGAGTGAAAGCGACCTCCTCAGCCAGCATGACGATGTGTTCGGCATGCGCCTCGCGCCGGCTCAGCCACAGTCCCAAGCCACTCGCCGCGACCACCGTTGCCGCCATCGCCAACAAACGTCGGCGCTGCGGGTTGCCCGGCTGCTCGTCAAGCGCGCGGAGCGCGCGCAGTTGCGACGAATCCAGTTGCTCGGCAGCAAACAACTCGGTCACCGCTTGCTTGAGCGGCACGTTTTCATTGGCATGTTTCATCATGATCCTCCCGCTGTGCGCAGCGCGCCAGGCTCGGCAAAACGCTTGCGCATGCGATGCAGACGAGTCAAAAGGGTGCCTTTTGGAGTGGCGGTTTGCTGCGCAATTTCCTCGATGGTGAAGCCTTCAACCGCCCACAAATACAAGACCTCACGCTCGGCGGTGCCGAGGTCAACCCAGAGCCGTTGCAGCTGCGCCCGCTGCAAAAATGTCTCCTCCAGCGGAGCCATATCGGTGGCAATTACACCGGCCACATCCTCCAGTGGCGTCCAGCGCAACATCGCCGCGCGCTTGGCGTCAGCGATGAAGCAGTTGCGGACGATACGCAAAAAATAACCCAGTGGTTCGAGCACGTTTTTTGGTGCAGCCTGCAGCCAATTAGCCACCGCGTTGTGGACCACGTCGTAGGCCATGTCGCGATCACCGCACAGCGCCATTGCATAGCGGTAGGCGCGCTGATAGTCGGCGTCTTTCAAGCTGCTCATCGGCGCTGACTGCAATCGTCGCGATTGACGGAAGGAAGCCTCGTCATGGGATGGGTTCGCAAGGTTATCGACGTTGTTGCTAGAAAGAGCGTGGCCAAGGCGATTTGATTGCATCGGTAGCGATTGAGTGCGTCTGAAAAGTTGCGTACGGCATCGGCGAATTATTTTCGTTGGTCGATTGCTCTTACCCGCACCTAGGGGCACTTCGCCCTGTGTTGAAAGGAAATCAGGTGCGGATTTCGTTGCAAGCTCAGATTGTGCGCGCGTTGGTGGTGCTCGGAACCCTGTTCATCAGCTGCTGGCGGCCAACGAGCAATTGTTCGAGCGCGGATTGACGGATCAACGCCATTTGGCATTGGCCCATGAAGCGGCATTGCGCGCCAAAGACATGGAACGCAATGCCGTTGCGTAGGGGAGGTTAGCGCCGGGCGACCACGAGTCCTACGGTCGCGACTTGGCTGTCACCTACGTCGCCCTGCGCGCTAATCTGGATGGCTTGAACGGTTCGGTGGCCGCCTTACTGGCGGTGGCCGATCAAACCGAGCCTGGCACCGCGACTGCGATTGCGATTGCGATTGCGGAGCTTGCCAAACAACACGCCGGCTTCGTCGGCGGATTGTGGGAAAAGCTTGGTGACAACAGCGAAGAGCCGCGTTTGGAATGGGGCGCGGCCTATCTCGCCGAGCAGGCCCCGATCTTGAGTGCCGCCGCCCAATTGGCCGAGCAAACACTCACTAAAAACGCCGCCGCGCACGTCGCCGAGGGCGAGTTTGGTACTCGTCTTGAGGATGCTTCGCAAGATGAGCTGGGCGCCTTCTCACGCGCGTTCAACGGTCTGTCCTCGCCCACTCGGCTGGTGCTCGGCGTACTTGATCGCATGCCCGACTCCGCCACCCCGGAACAAGCATTTGCGACCTTGTGGAGCGAGAGTCGCGCTCATCTGGGTCATCGTTGGCAGGCGCTATTCGCGCTCGAAGGCAGCCAGCGAAGGGGCAAGTTGATGGCGATTCAGCACGACGCAGGCATCACCTTTGCTGACCAGGCAGAGCAGTTCGAATTGGCCGGCATCATCGCCAGCTTGGCGCTTGAATAAGAGGGCTCGGCCGTGCTCGCCGATGTGCGCCGGACGCCTTGGACAAACGAGACACCTTGGACAACCGCCAAGGGCACCTGCTGCGCGAGTTGTCGCGTAATGACCTGCGCACCTTGGCGTTGGTGTTGTTGCGTGACAAACACGGGGTGCCACCGCAGGTATTGGCATTTGTGTGGGCAGACGCGCATGCCGAAAGCGCAGGTGTGGCCAGATTCTTGAGTGGACTCGGCCACTTCTTGAGCCGTCTGTTACTCGGCTCAGGCACCGCCGAAGCAAACCCGGCGCAGGCGTAAAAGCAGGGCGAGAGGCCCAAATCTTTGCTCCAGCGAGAACTGCGCCGCCCGAAGTCATTCGGCCGGCACAGAGGGATGGGGCGGTGGTTGATTCCGTGCGACTAGCTCTTGCGCGTCGCCCAGTTCAGGAAGTAACCGACCGCGACGGCGATGCCGAGGGTGGTCAGGGGCTGGTCGCGCAGCTGACTGCGGCAGGAATCCATCACCCGCGACTGTGCATTGCAAATCTGCCCGCCAGTGGCTTCTACTGAGGCCGCTGCGCGGTTGGCCATCGACGCGATCCTGTCAACGGTGTGGTGGGCACCACTGGCCAGATTGTCGACCGCCGGGCGGGCGGCGTCGCTAGCCCTGTTGATCGCCCGGTGCATGCCGACTGATGCGCTGTCGACGCTGCGGGCGACGCTTGCGCCTGGGTGGCTGCCGTCCAATGTTGGATTTCCGTTGCTCATGTGGTGTCGCTCCTGTGCAGGGTGGGACCAGGCGGCGGAGGCGCCGGCCTGGCAGAAGGGCGAGACGGTGAAGCAGCCAATTCGGGACCAACCGTTCTGCCAAAGAGAGCTTGCCCGTGGGCTGGCTGACAGTCGGTACGCTGCCCCACGCTTAGCCAATTTGCCGGCTCGGCGTTCAGCCAGTAGTCGCCTCGTGCGGCTCAGAACTCGAACTGCACTCGCTCACCGTTTTCCAGATAGCTGAAGCGGTTGGCCACCGGTGCCAGATCCTTGCGCTCGCAGTTCATGCTGAACAGCACCGGCGATGCACTGACTCGCAGTTGGTTGAGGCGCTCGAAGCCAAGCTCGTAGCGACTCTTGCCGACGACGTCGCGCATTCGCGAACCCATGCCTTGCTTGGGCAGACGAATTGCAACGGTGCGCGATCCGTCGTAGCCGTCCCACAGGACCACGGTTTCGCGCGACGCGCTGTTGATCTGGGCGGTGACCGAAAAGCGCTCATCCTTACGCGAGCAGCCTTCATTCACCAGGCGATCAAACTCGGTTTCCTGCACCGGGCGGTAGGACACGCTCGAACAGCCTGCTGAGGCAACCGCCAAGCAGACAGCAATGGATCGAATACTCATGGGCTAACTCCTGCGGCGCCAGAGAGGCGCGCTAGCGGCGAGGGGAATGGTCCCAGCTCGCAGCGCCCTGCTGCCGCTCAACGCGCTGATTGCGTGCAGCATCACAGCCGACAGTGAGTTCCGTCTGTACGCCAACGAACCGTTGCCGTCGGCGCGCCGGTGGTAAAAGGTCTGAGAAGGCAACGCTGCTTGGTTTTCTTGTCGGCATTCAGGCACAAGAGAGAAGAGGGTCAAGTTCAATTGTCGCGTGAGATGCCGGGATAAGCTCTGCCCTTTCGTGAAGTTGAACGCTTCGCCAAGTGGACCTGATACCGTTTGTTTGTCGTCTCACAACGAGAGGGGCACACCTTGATCAACCGACAATCCATCGCACAGGCGGCAGGCTTCCTCCTGCTCGCTGCCGTTCTACCGGCCATCTCTGCGGTGCCCACGCTACCCACCGCCAACTCGCGAATCACCTTGGACGGTGTCCCGCTGGGTTCGGCCATCGCCATCCGATCCGCTGCGCCCACGATCCAATACGACGCGCCAACGTCGACGTATCACATGTGGGTGGGCACCGCCGATTCACTGGCCCCAGGAACCAGTGCCTCCGACTTTTATCCGTTGCGCATCGCCGGATTCAGACACGCCTCGGCCACCGACGGCGTCAGTTTCAGGAGCGACGGCGCGCTGTCGTTTTCCGGCATGCCGTTTGCGTCGACCATCTACGGCTCGACTTTCGGCGAGCCCTTGTGGGTCTTTCCCAAGGCCTCGGTCTGGAACGGACGCTATGTGTTGGGGCTGTGGACGTTCAACGCGTTTTTCGACGCAGGCGTTTTCGGCGACTACAACTACCACATCAGCCTCAACGACATCGGCGCTGCGCCCAGCAACCGCGTGCTGACACATAGAGGCCCGGTGGGCGCAGTTCCCAACAACGGGATCTATGGTCAGACCGCTGGTATCTTCGGCATCGTCAACGGAGTCATGTACTACGACCTCAACAGTTCGTTGGGCAGAGCGCCGCTGACCGATGCCGGTCCACAACTGTTTCCTGCGACCGCAGCCACCGGCCCGTGGCAGGTCACCGGCTCCAATACTCCGGTAGCAGATCTCCTCACCGCGCTGGGTCGCATCGCCTGCCACCTGCCTGGGGGAGATGCTTTTGTGCACAACAATGCGCGGGTGCTCGCCAACGGCGACGGCACCTTGGGGATTTTTTTCACCCTGCGCAGTTGCGATGGCAGCCGCATGTTGCCAGGCAGGATCTATTACGCCGAATCCAGCGACAATGGGGCGAACTGGGGCGCGCCGGCGGCCATTTCGACGGGCGCAGAAACGATCGGCGGCAACGCCGCAACAACCGGGTTCGCGCTTTCCGACGTCGTCAATGTGCGCGGCCAACGCGTCGTCTATTTCAACTTTTTCGATAGCTCCGGCAACCTGGTTGTTGGTGCGCTGCCTCCGCCCATTCCCACCAGTGTGTCCGTGCCGTTAGATTCGAGCGGGATGCTGTTGCTGCTCGCAATCCTTTTCGCTTTCGCGGCGCAACGTGCGTTGCGTCGATGAGCTGAGGCGAAGCGCGCGTCCTTTAGTCTCGAAACACGCTCTGCATGGGGTCAGCATACTTTTGATGTGCCCCCGCTCGGGTGAAAGGCTGTCAGGACTCAAAAGGTGGCAGGGACGAATGGCGCTGAAGCTACGCCCAACCTCCCCACCACCATTCCTGTGCCAGCAGAGTTCAGTGAAATCGCTCAGCGGAATATTGAAACTTGAGCCATCGACCGGACTAGGGCTGCGCAGCACGCACCGCGCGCGCCAGCTCGACGAGCATGGCCAGCTCGTTGCTGGTGGGTTCGCGGCCCGGTGCCAGCGCGTAGTTCAGGACGCGATCGCCAAGCACCAGCTCGAGTACGGCACGCGGGCGGCCGCCTTGACAGTTTTTGCCGATGGCGACGCCGGGGCCGGCGTCGGCAAGTGCGCTCCATTCGCAACTGCCGTCACGCATTGCCGCCGCCGCGCTTGCGCTGGTGTCGCTCATGATGGACAGAATCAACACCATGCCGGCGCCGTCTTGCGCCATGCAGCTGTTCTGGCCAAACACCTGCTGCGAAAAGCTGGGACCCGGCAGCAGGCGACGCAGGATGGCCTCATCGAAATACGGGCACCCTGTCGACGCCGCGGCTTGCTTGTCGTCAGCCACTGCCAGCGCCGCACGCATGAAGCCCTCCGCGCCCTGCGCAACACTTTCTGGCGTTGCGCCCTGCGACAGCACCACCTGGCCGGTGATCGCCACCTGTTTGTAGTGGCCCATATAGCTGACCGAACCGCCGCCACCCTTTTGCATCCAGCGAAAACCGTGCTCACCCAGCGCCGGCACCGGCTCGACCGTATTGCCCGCGGCCATCGAGCCCTTCAACTTCTTGACGAATTCAGCGGCCTCGGCGGCGCTGGCCTTGAACATCTGGTTGGCCCCAATCACCCTCGCGCCGGCATCGTCGCGACTGCTTCCGGTAAATTTGCAGGAGCCCACCTTGCCGCCCACCAACAGCGACCACGGCGCGGCCTCCGGCAGCAGGCGGTCCAATTCCGCCGTGCTCATCCAGCCGCAACTTTCTTGCGCATACAACAGCACCGGTGACACGAGCAAAGCCAAAAGTACGAGCAAGCGTTGCATGGGCAGTCTCCAAAGGGTTGGGCGGATTGATTCGTCAATGAGTTGAACGCGAAAAAGGACAAAAGTGGGCCACTGACGGTGCCGAAAGCGCGGGTCTGGATGGCAGTCAGGTTTGGATGCTGTCTGTTTAAGCCGTTCGTGCTGATGCTTCGCCAGGCCTGTGCTGAGCCTGTCGAAGGGCTCAGCGAGCTCAGGACAGGCTTCGATACCTACCCAGCAACACCCGCGTGCACGCGGGACTTATGGAAGCGGCGGAAGCCGCGATGATTCTGGTCAGCGGATCGAATCGCGGCTTCCGCCGCTCCGGCAAAGGCCGAGTTTCGCGGCCTGCACAGCGACCAATGTTCATGGGCAATGTCCTGCGCGCTGCACGAAGCAACGGATCTGCAGAGCGTGCCACCCATCCGCTGCCGGCCCGCTTCGTCTTTACTCCACTCGGTCTCAATCAGCCGCCATCGTATGCGCCGCCATGATGCGCACTTGCAAGGCGCGGCGCTCGGCGGCGGGGACGCCGGGCATGGCTTGCAGTTCGATCAATAGTCCGCGAATCAATGCACGCGGTTGACTGCTCTGGTTGCCGGTGAGTTTGGCGGCCAAACGGCGCATCTGTTCTTGGCGGCGCAAAGCCACCGCTTCTGCGGGTGAGTCGATGCCAGCGCTGAGTTCAGCGCGCACCGCCAGCAACGCGGCTGCATCGGCCCCGAACTCGCTCACTTCGGTCCGGCTCGCTGCAGTGCCGTTGGCTTCGTTGCCTGCAAGTAAGGACTGATAGCGCTTGCTCAGTGGCTCACGCGCGTCGGTGGGCAGCTCGACATTTTGAAACTGCTGGCCGAGTGCATCACGCGC
>Ga0163147_10005291_pt1 | contig 15789 bp, 16 predicted proteins | sample OliLakLV19MP6G1_FD_148597 | JGI IMG/M metagenome (GOLD analysis project Ga0163147, IMG submission 148597) | Freshwater microbial mat bacterial communities from Lake Vanda, McMurdo Dry Valleys, Antarctica- Oligotrophic Lake LV.19.MP6.G1 | ecosystem: Environmental > Aquatic > Freshwater > Lake >...
GTCGCACGCCGCTCTGCAGCCTTTATCGAAAATTGATTTTATAAAAGTGAAATTGCTCGCGATGAACTCGCGTCTTCTTGGTGAACCATAATGCTAAATAATGAAGCGCAGAAAACCGGAAAATTAATTGGCATCGGAGTTGGTCCTGGTCCTGCCGGCCTTATTCCGGTGGCGGCGGTCAACGCCATTTCTGTCGCCGATATTGTTTATGCTCCCAGAGCCAAAGAATCGCTAAATTCTGTAGCCAAACAATGCATTGCTGATTTGCGCGTTCCGCCAGACAAAATTCGCGAAATTCTCTACAACATGGAGACAGATAGGAGCTGCCTTCAGACCTGCTACGAAAACTTAGCACAAGAAATAGCAGCAGAAATTGCCGGCGGAAAAACTGTAGTTTATCTGACCATTGGCGACACGCTCACTTACTCAACTTATGGCTATATGCTGCAAGCACTGCTGGCTTTTGCACCTGAAATTGAACATGCAACCATACCTGGTATTACAAGCTATGCTGCTGTAGCGGCGGCAATTGATTGGCCACTCGGACAGGGCAAAGAGCGCACGCTGATTTTACCTTGCCCCAACAGCATCAGTGAATTGCAAGCAGAAATAGAAAATCATGATGTAATTGTTTTGATGAAAATTGGCCACCGGCTGCCAATGGTGCTCAAATTAATTGATCAACTAGGAATTGCTTCACTGTGCGGCTTTGCCAGTCGCCTGGGCTTTGAAAACGAACTGATCATACCAAGACTAACTGAATGCGCAAAGATGCTCCAATCATCGTTGCCTGATGATGCGAGCAATTATCTGAGCACCATGTTGATCAGAAAAACACCATTCTTCTTTCACTCAGAAGCTTCCCACTAAGGCTTATCTAAAGGTAAATGACAGAATGAAAGTGTTTTTTATAGGCGCAGGGCCAGGAGCGGAAGACCTGATCACCATTCGTGGAGCAAAGCTTCTGCAAAGCGTGGAGATTGTGATGTACGCGGGCTCTCTAGTACCTAGGGTAATCTTAAAATATTGTCGCTCGAACGTAAAAATTCACAATACGGCATCGCTTTCTCTAGACAAACAAGTTGATATTTTCAAGGCAGCTAAGGCTCACGATTTAAATATTGCCCGCTTACACTCAGGAGACCCGGCCATTTATGGCGCCATGGCCGAACAAATAGAATGGCTTAAAAAGCTAGAAATCGAATACGAAATTACTCCAGGTGTTTCATCTTTTACTGCCGCAGCGGCAGTACTTAAAACTGAGCTGACTAAGCCTGAAGTCTCACAAACCATCATTCTCACCAGAGTGTCCGGCAGGGCATCTAAAGTTCCTGAACTAGAATCATTGGAAAAACTGGCCAGCCACAAATCGACCATGTGCATATTTCTTTCAGGGCGCCAATTACCCGAAATCGTCTCTACTTTGCTGCAATTTTACCCAGGCAAAACGCCGCTAGCGCTGGTTCAGAAGGCTAGCTGGAATGTTGGTGAAAAAATTCACCGCAGTGAGCTTGAAACCCTGTTAAGCGAAATCAAATTGGACGACTGGGAATTGACCAGTATGCTCATTGTGGGCGACGTACTCGGCGACGAGCTGCCTGTAGAATCTAAATTATATTCCGGGCAATACTCACACCGCTTTCGCCAAGCTGAGAGCTTAAAATGAGCGTAGATCTCGGCATTTTTATTTTGAGAAAATCAAGCCTTAATCTGGCTGAAGACTTAGCCGCTGCATTGAGTGGAAAAATATATTTCGCCAATAGTGAACCGAAGAAATATTTTCGCAGCCTATTCAAAACACACTCGCTATGGCTTCTGGTGATGGCTACAGGCATTGCCGTGCGTTTCGTCGACGGTCTTCTTGTGGATAAAATGACAGATCCTGGAGTCGTGGTTTGCGATGAAGCTTTTCGCTTTGCCATAGCCCTCACTGGTGGGCACGAAGGAGGCGCAAACGACCTTGCCTATAAAGTCTCAGCAACTGTCTCAAGCATTCCTGTGATCACCACGGCTACAGAAGCACTTAAGTGCCTCACCATAGGCATTGGAACAAGAAAAGGGGTTTCAGTAGCACAGATAGCTAATGCTATTGACCTAGCTCTGGGAGAGCGCAAATTAGCCGAAGTTAGGCAGCTGGTGACAGTAGATTTGAAAAAAAATGAAGGCGCGATATTGGCCTATTCACAAGAAAACAAAATTCCCATTCAGATTTTTGCCGTCTCTGACTTGATCGCTCGTCCTTTTGCCGGTCAGCTGTCAACCTGGGTCGAACAAACAACTGGAGCTGCAGCGATTTGCGAACCCTGTGCCCTTTTAGCCAGCCCGAGAGGCAAACTTATATGCCCTAAATTTACCCACGATGGAGTTGCTGTAGCCATCGTTGACGATACACGGAGTACCAATGCTTAAGGGCTTACTGAGCCTGGTCTCCGTAGGACCTGGCGACCAAAAACAAATTACAGCAGCTGCCCAGGCATCTCTGAAAAATTGTGATCTGGTGGTGAGCTATGGCCTCTATTTAAACTGGGTAAGCGACTGGATTGCAGAGAAAGAAGTGATCGTAAAAGACCTCACTTTTGAAATTGAACGTGCAAAGACAGCTATTGAACAAGCCCGCTCAGGCAAGAAAGTCTGTTTGGTTTCAAGTGGCGACATCGGTGTGTATGCCATGGCCACACTGGCTTTCGAACAAATGAGCGAAGAAGACACTTTCGACGTGGAAGTATTGCCTGGTGTAACGGCGGCACTGGCTTCGGCATCAATATTAGGGGCACCACTTTCACACGATTTTGCCACCTTGAGCCTCTCTAATCTGCTCTGCCCATGGCAATGGATTGAGGACAGAGCAAGAGCTCTGGCAAAGTGCGACATGGTGGTTGCCCTCTACAATGTGCAAAGCAAAACTCGGCAAGATGGCATCTACAAAATTATTGAAATATTTCTTGAACACAAAGACCCGCAAACATTGTGCGGTATTGTCGCCAATGCGTATAGACCAGAAGAAACAAGTAAAATCACCACCTTAGAAGAGTTGCTAACATGCCGATTTGACATGTTTACCACCATCATCATCGGCAATCGCCATAGCCAGCGCAAACGCAATTGGCTCTACACTCCACGTGGTTATGCCGGGTGGAGCACAACAAAACACATACAGAGCGAGAAGCTGCCGCTCAACGAAATTCCCAAGTGCGCGGTCTTTGTCTTTGCCGGCACGAAAGACGGCAACCAGGTCGCTTCGGCAATTAGCCAAGACGGGTTCAAAACAGTAATTTCCACAGCCACACAATATGGCAAAGAAATAGCAAATTTGGCCAGCCCAGAAAGCTTTCAGTTGAGCGGAGCTCTGGGAAAGGCGGCACGTGCTCATTTGCTAAAAGAAAATTTTCCACTGGCTATAGTTGACGCTACTCACCCTCACGCGGAGAAAATTAGCAAACAACTGATTGAAATTTCAGAGGAAGAAAAAATACCGTACATAAGATACGAAAGGCCGGCAGTAGAACTAACTGATTATTCGAATTTAAATATAACAACTGTGTGCAACTATGACGCAGCAGGCCGATTAGCAGTCAGCTTGGGCGAGAATATTCTTCTCACCACAGGAGTGAAAGATCTAGAAGAAATTCTGCGCGGTGCGTGCCTAAAAGATTTTCGCGATAGTGAGCAAAAATGGTTCTTGCGCACAATACCTGATAAAAATTCTATTGCGCAGGCTGTGGCTCTAGGACTGCCCAGGGCAAATATCATCGCAATGCAGGGACCGTTTCACACCCACTTTAATCAAGCGCTAATGGAACAGTGGCAGATTAATTTATTGATTGCTAAAAATTCTGGTCAAACCAGCGGCCTAGATGCGAAATTGGAAGCGGCCACGAATCTTCGATTGCCCGTAATTTTAGTAGAAAAGCCAGAAGTGAATTACCCAAAAATGACCGCAGATATTGACGAAATATTATTGTACTTGAAACAAATAGGAGCAAAAAATGCCTGATAGAAGATTGCCAATCACTATTCTCACCGGTTTTCTTGGATCCGGCAAAACCACTCTGCTCAAAAGCTTGCTTGAGCAAGTTGAGTCAAAGGCGATTGCCGTGATTGTGAACGAATTTGGTGAAGTTTCCATAGACGGTCTCGATTTAAGAGAACACGCCAACCAAACAGTAGAAATTTACGAACTTTCGGCTGGTTTAATTGCTTACGATCCAAACAGCAAATTTGAAGAAATTCTAGGCGACCTAATTTTGAAAAAAGATTCGCTAGATCATATCTTCATTGAGACCTCCGGTCTTTCGGTACCATCAGCCATCTTACAGATACTTGAACAAGACGAATATCGCCGGCACTTTAGCCTCGACGCCACTTGCGTCATTATTGATACACCACTTTTCGTTAGTGCAAAAATTGAGCCATTTCGGTTTTTTGAAGATCATGGTGAGCAAAAGCCCAACGCCCAATCAGATATATTTGTGCAACAACTAAACTGCGGAGATATAGTTGTTCTTAATAAAATAGACAACATACCAGCTTCAATTTTGTTACTAGTCGAAAATAAGTTGAGAGAAATGGCACCGGAACTGCGGTTTGTAGAACTAGCTCGTGACGCTCATCTTGACGCAAAGATAGCCCTAGACGTCAACTTAAACGATGCCTGTTTCGCGTCTAACAAAGTATCACGCAAAGGTGCACTTGCTTACATGCCGGCTTCTACCCATCAAAACACAGGCGAACATTCGCATTCAGGTATGGCTCCTCACGAACATGGCCTCAATACGCATCTTCACGTGCACGAGCATGACCCACTCTGGCTGTCATTTACACTGCACTCGCACCACAAACAAAACGCAGAGCAACTATCAAAAGCTATTTCTACCATGGCTGATGAATGTGCAATATTCCGCTGTAAAGGTAGATTTAAAACAATAGAAGATCTTAGCTTTGACCTGCAAGCAGTGCGTTCGAGAGTTTCAGTGAGCCTCTCTGCCCCGAAACTTGAACTCTCAGGAGCAAAGAAACACGGACACGGGCATGGCCATTCTCATGTACATGAGAAACACACTGCAGATAGCCATGACCACCATGAAGTCAGTGAGCTGGTCTTCATTGGTTACGATCTAAACAAAGAAATGGTTTGCAGCCGCTTAAACCAGCTAACCAGCGAGGGTTGGCACTGATGATGCAAAATTTCAGAGGTGAATCTCAGCACCAGAGGCAGTCGCAAAAACACAAAATCGCATTTGAAGAAAAACTGGCCAGAGCAACCAAAGAAAAAGGGCTGCTCATAGTCAACACAGGCACTGGCAAAGGCAAATCATCTGCCGCTTTTGGAATGGGTGTGAGAGTGATTGGCCATGGTCTTCGTTTGGGTGTGGTGCAATTTATTAAGGGTGCGCTTTACAGCGCGGAAAGCGATCTTTTCAAAAGCTTTGCCAACTGCGAGTTTTACACCATCGGCGATGGCTATACTTGGAATACGCAAAATCGCAATGCCGACATGCAAACAGCGCAAAGAGGCTGGGAAAAAGCGAAGACGATGATCGAAAGCGGCGATTTTCAGATGGTGATTTTAGATGAGCTTAACGTGGTTTTAAAACACGAATATTTAGATCTAGGAGAAATTCTTAAAGTACTGACAAACAGACCACCTGAACTGCACGTTGTCGTAACTGGCCGCCACGCACCTGCAGCACTTACTGAAATTGCCGACCTGGTCAGTGAAATAAACTGCATTAAACACCCATATAAAGAGCAAGGAATCAAAGCCCAGAAAGGTGTCGAGTTTTGACCAGCGCTGCCAGTTCATGCCCCGCCATAGTTATCAGCGGTGCAGGTTCTAATCAAGGAAAAACAATAGTAGCGGCAGCTCTGGCGCGCTATCTTAAAAATAGCGGTAAAAAAGTGGTGGCATTTAAAGTCGGCCCAGACTTTTTAGACCCGATGATTCTCGAGTACGCCACTGGCGAGAAAGTCTATCAACTTGACAGCTTCATGCTTGACTGGGATGAAATTCGCAATCACTTGTTTAAGGCTTCACAACGCTTTGACTTTATCATTGTTGAAGGATTGATGGGACTATATGACGGCCCCTCTTCTACGGCAGAACTGGCACGTCACCTGAAAATTCCAGTCATTGCCGTAATCAATGCTCAAGGAATGTCAGAGACCTTTCACGCCATAGCCCACGGTCTTAAATCATACTGCGCCGATATTAATTTCCTGGGAACCTTCGCTAATAAAGTAGGAAGCCCGAGACATGCAGCGACACTAGCCAGTTACGCAAAAAACGCCGAAAGTTTTTTTGGCTCACTATTGCGAAACGAAGCGGCCGAAATTCCTTCGCGGCACCTTGGGCTGGCGTTAGCAGAAGAACTAGTTGGCCTCGATAAAAGCTTGAATTTGCTAGCCGATTGCGTCGGTGAGACGAAACTGGCACATTTAGATACGCCCTGCCAGTTTTATCCTGCGCCAGTACAACTGCAGCCGCAGCTGCTAAAAGACTGTCGAATAGCCATTGCGAAAGATGCAGCCTTTTGCTTTATATACCAGGCCAATTTAGACATACTCGAAGCTTTGGGGGCGAAACTTTCATACTTTTCACCGCTGCAAGATATGACCATTCCAGCTGCAGATGCTATCTATTTACCAGGTGGCTATCCAGAACTCCATTTAAACCAACTGGTAAGCAACAGCGCCATGAAGACAGAACTGGCAAATTGGTTTTATGAAGGAAAGCCAATCTATGCCGAATGCGGCGGCATGATGTATCTAATGAAATCGCTAACTGATGTTCATGGGGTCAAGCACGAAATGTCTGGTCTGATCGACGGCCACTCTTACATGCGAAAAAAATTGTCTGCCTTGGCGTACCAACAGTTATCTTTAGACGGCGAAATCATGAGGGGGCACACTTTTCATTACTCAGAGTCTGAAATTTCTGAGGCACCATACTGTCGAGCAACTCATCCGTTAAGCGGCAGTGACGGAGAGTGGTTCTTCAAAATCAAGTCTTTGTGGTGCTCTTACTTACATTTGTACTTTCCGTCCAATGCAAAAATGACAGCTTCGTTTTTTTTGCTAAATTGATAAGAGCACCTAAGAGCTATAGACCGCCGTCGAGCCTTCATCGCCAAACGTCGGTGCAGGTACTCCGAAACTCTTAGTATGAGCCAAAGCACTGCTCTGCTGGCTCAACCCTCAAGCATCCCCTCATTTCTCATACATAACCAAACACGTCAGCGAAGGTTTGCTGTTGGAGAAGCATTGTCGCAAAAGTATGCATGAGCGGGCGGAGGCGTTCATCAGGCATATTCGGAATGAGGTCATATAGCATTGAGCCTTGACGAAACAAAGAATGGCTACGTCGTTTCACGGTATTTGCCTTAAGATGACGATCATAGCCAAGGGATTCGCCAGCAGCGCCAAGCAATGTCAGAAGCGCAACTGCAAAAGCGTTAAGCAGCCAAAGTCGATCCCGGCGTTCGGGATTGCTGAGACGCACGGTGCTCATTCCCATTCCGAAGCGCAAATCTTTGGTATCGCGGAAGCTCGGCTCGATGCCCCAACGCTTGGCATAATAATTGATGAGGGTGCGTGCGGAAGCATCAGTGAGGTTGGTAGCAAGGCACCATGGTTCTTTCATCCCTTTGGCGTGTACGCACACCACGGTACCGACCTCAAATCGATCGCCTGTGACTTGAGCACCACGTAACGTGCATGAGCGTCCACCCTTCCCGACCCACTTCGCTGCGGGGCGAGTGTCGCCTTGCGTGTTGGTTACATGTATGTTACCTCTGAAGCGAATTACATAGTCGAAGCCGAGATCCTTAGCAAGAAAGTCATAAAGCTTATGGTCGCCAAAACCACGGTCAGCCACAATTAATACTTGTACACCCTCAGGCAAAACCTCTTTTAGTCGACCGAGAACATCGTCCTCGTAGTTGTTACGGTTTTTCTTAAGAGTGTCCTTCTCGACCGTTAGCCAAACGAGCGGCGTTCCTCGTCCATGATTAGTCAATAGAGATAGCATAATTGTCGCCTGGTCAGCGGCATCGAAATCTGTCCAATCCATTGCCACCACAATAGATTTCCGCGCTCCAACCATGTACGGCACCCAGTTGGCGAAAAGCGACCACACATCAATACCCTTGTTCGACAGCAATCGATCAACTTGCTTGATAGCGTGCTTGGTGAGAAGCCCACGTGCTTGCGCTAGTCCTTGCCCAATGGCGTGAACAGCCAGCGAAGCATTGGCGATGACTCCAAGTGTGGCGCTAGCCAATGAGTACACTCTTTTAGCATGAATATCTTGATCAAGAAACGATTCCACAAATGCATGAACATCCTCGAACCGAACACCGGAACTCTTCGCCATCCGCGTCATCCTTCCCACTGGTAATGAGCGAATCATGATCCTGTCAGATCAGAAAATCAATGGATAGAAGATCAATATTCGTTAAAGAAATGAGGGGATCCTTGAGCTTTCAAGCTTGTTGACTCGATTTAAATTGAATCAAATCAACTGTGACAAGTACATGCCGAAAGAAAGACAACTCTACAAATTTGGATTCGCTTTATTTCAAATCTTTAGCGCTCTGAGCGACTGGTCACTGTCAAGATGAAACGGCTAGCATAGCGTCAATGTGGTGCGTTATGCGTCGTTAATGCCAAGCAGCGCTCATGCGTTTCAAAAAATCACAGTAAGGGTGTTTAGATAGATTTGATTTATCTACTCACCAACAAACAACATCAAAACTTCCATCCAATAATTACCATTCCTGACTTACTGCCAAGATATCAAACAGTTCTCATGACTGTATTGTGCGATACCGCTCGTCAGTTTCGAAAATTGCTTAAGTTGCTATGGCGAGTTTGATCACAGTTCGTTGACGACCTTTTCTAATCACCAATGAGATGACCAAAAATGAACTACCTCAAGACGCGCGGCTGGCTCGGTTATGCTTTATTGGCAGCAATTATTGCCGCGCAGGCGACTATTATCTATAGCCTCAAAGATAGTGCAGTGACTGCAGGCCTGAATGTGGAAAGGTTCTTTGCAGATGGTGTCGTGCGCCCAGATGTTACAGCCGTGACTTCTGAATTGCCGACAACACCACTGACAACACCACCCTCAGTATCAATTACAACATCAAACACCACCCCGAAGTCAGCTTTAGAGGAGCTTGAGCATTCTTGCGACAATATCCTCAAAAACTTTGCCGTGCGAATAACAGACAGGGTAAAAAATGGCAAAACTGAATTTGGCACGGGCGTTATCATAAATGGTAGTGAAATCTTGACAGCATTTCACGTAGTCAAAAGACAGGGGCAAATTAGAGGTGAATTTGCTGATGGAAGCACGTTTGGTGCTACTTTCATTGGCTCAAATCGAAGCAAAGATCTTGCACTTCTTAAGCTTGAAGGTGACTCAAGCAAATTCGCTCACTCAATAGAAATTGCAACGTCTACACCCAAAGATGACGAAGACGTTTGTGCTGTTGGCTCACCTTTTGGAAACTCGCTCAGAGTTGCAATTGGCAAAGTCTTGACCGTAAACAACCGCGGCGATGTTCTTATAACGGCCGGGCTGCTGCGCCCGGGTGATTCTGGTGGGCCCTTGATCAATCGGGCAGGCGCACTGGTGGGATTAAACAAGGCAGTAGTAAAACTCAAAGATAAGCGTCGAGAAAGTAAGTATGAAGAAGGAACGGGTGTAGCTGTCGACCCAGAGTCAATCAGAGAATTTTTAGCCGAATACAGTACGACAAGGAAATCATGAAAAATATCAATTTCAGTAGATTCATGGCAATCGCTCTTCTCGCAGTGGCCGTCTCACAATTTGTGCCCAGCCAGTCGATTGCGGAGGCGAAAATCAGCAGAACAGCCTCAACCGAGCCCAAAAGCCCATTGTTTATGGTGTCGGTTGATAGAGCTCTTTTAAATGGTGATGAGCTGAGCAATTTTGAACAGTTCATCAGCACCGCAAATTTGCCCAAGACGGCTGTAGGCAAGCGCTGTCAATACTATAAGCGGCCTCTGATCTGGTGCCTGATATTGGTAGATGGCCAAGCTAAGCAGCTAGATTTTTTACTTCGAACACAGCCTTTCCATCGAGCCGTAAAACTGTCGCCGGTTAGACGTCTTTAGTAATTTGGCCGAATCAGCCACATTTAAAACAATAAGTGAACACCATGGCAAACCTTTTTTCTGAACTGTTCCACCAGATGGACGACCGTAGTCGCTTAAATGCGGCAAAAACTCTAGCCGCCTCAGGCAAAATGACAAAAGCGAGAAGGAGTCTTATTGAGGTTTTGACTGATCGTGAAGAGCGGTTTGGTGAGAAATCTCTGGAAAGTCTTGAGGTGCTCCTCTGGCTAGCAGACCTTCACCTCGCGCAAGCCACAGCACATTTAGAATTAGCGCTCTTGCTGCTAGGTCAAATCTGCAGTCCCGGCACTGTTTGTCAATATTCTCAAAATGTCTTTTACTTGGGTAACTACCGCCTGATCGAGCAGGCAATAGAAAAAGAGCTGCAGAGAAGTTATTCTGTTCTCAAGTACGCTGAAAGAGAAATTGAGAAGTCAGCCAGAAAAGGCGAATTAGAGATCAGGTTGCAAATTGCTCTTTTGCAAATTGCTGATTGCTTCACCCTCATTCCAGGTTGCACCAAAGACACGAGTGACTCATATTCTTTCGCGCAATTAAGACAACTAAGATTTTCGAAGGCTCTTGCCCGAGCAGAGTCACTAGCGACTCAAACTCCAGGCTATCGCGAGCTCAACACTTTTGATTACCTCGTCGAGGTAGTCAATCTATATGGCAGTCAATCAGCTGACTATGTCTTCATTTGCAAAGCGGCTCGGCTGCAAGCTAATGCAGACGAGCAGAGGGCTCTTTTAATTGAGTATGAAGCCGCAATGACTTTGTATGGCCGCCCTGCTTAATAAGCCATTGTGTCAGTGGCGCTAATCGCCTTACTGTTCGCTAGCTCGCGCACGAATGATAAACGTAGTGAGAAAAAGTACATAGTCAGAACCCCGTCTTGATTGTTCGGCAATGACCAATTATTGGCACTTGGCCATTGCCGAGCACCTCCAGTGGTGACAGTTCACACGCTCGATGTTGTCAATTTTCAGCCTGCATCACCTTTGTTAGATGGGCTTGAATTGACCACTTCGAATACCCACAATTTATATAGATCAGCACATCTACTAATAAGTCGAAGTAACAGAACAACCCTCACAAAACCCTCACAAAAGCCAAATTTCCAACCATTCCAACTGCTTATATGGCAGGGAGGTGGCGGCATAATCAGTTGGCATCGAGTTTCATTACCTGGAGCCCACTATGGTAAATACAGACGACAATGAAAAACGGCCTGAGATTGCAACTGACAACCTTGTCTTGTTCATCATCGCCTTTTTAATCGTGACCAATCAGCCTGAGCTTGATCATCTGAATAGTGAACAAAACGATGCAGGTCCATCTGCCTCAGTTAAGAAAACAAAATCAAACGGTACTTACTAATGTCTAACAACGAATCCAGACACCCTGCGGTTTCTTCGAAAGTGTCGTCAACCTCTGAAAAACCCGTTGCGCAAGCGACTGGAGAACCATCTGCAAAACCGGCCAAGAAAAATTTAGTTATTGCTTCCGATAAGAATGAAGATCTCTGTTTGCTTCACCGCAAAGCTGCTAAGAATGTAAAAAATAGCTGGCTGGCTTGGTTTGGCATACTGCCTGCTGAGGCTCAAATTATTCTTGTAAAAGAAGACTTGATTGCTTTGCGCTTAGCTGGTGCTCGGCTGCCAGAGGCAGATTTGACTGAAGCAAGATTGATTGCAGCCTGTTTGTCAAAATCAAACTTGATCCGTGCCAACCTCACCGGTGCAGACTTAACCAAAGCAGATTTGGCTGAAGCGCAGCTGATCAAGGCTATTCTCGTCAGAGCCGATTTAACAAGAGCAAATCTATCGGGAGCAGACCTCACTGGAGCAGTACTGATTCAGGCAGATTTGACAGGCGCAAATTTAAAAGGATGCGACCTGACGGGCGCTGATTTATCGGGTGCCATTTTGGTGGCAACTGATTTGACCGGCGCAAAGTTGAATGGAGTTGACATTTCTTCCATTGATACCACATTGGCTAAGCTGGCTTAGTAAGCGGCTTGATCAGGTTCTTAAGAAGCTTCTATTAGGGTGCACTACTTCTTGTTCCATCAAAATTATCTGGAGAATTCTCATGAAACCATTTGAATCCATTAATCTGGGCACTTCTATTATGCTCACGATTTTTGCCACTACAGCCATCGCTGCAGTTTATCCATCAAGCGCCAGCGTTCTTTTACCCGACTCAAAGTGCGTTGCAAGCCGCGCCACGCAAGACTCAGTGAGCACCTTTCTGTGCGGAGAAGGTGGTGGCATTTACCCGAGCGTGCTGGGAGGTACGAATACAGGTAGCTCATTCGGCGGTTCATTTGTAACACCGAGCTCACCTAGCCTTTTAAAATTGAGCCCGTCTGTCTCAACTGCCAGCCGTGATCAAAACTGCAACATGTTTATCACGCCAAAAGCAGACGATGCCCTGAGTGCATTAATGTGCGGACAAAATGGTGGCAGTTACCTGGTTCCTTCATTGCTAAATCTACCTAGTGTGCTTCCTGCTGCAGGTAATCCAGCTAGCGTGACAAACTCAATTCCTAATTTGACTCTCCCAACTTCATCAACGCCGCCTAAAAACGAGGTGTATGGACCTCCGCTGCCCTCTAACTGGCCAACGGTAGCAACTGCCCCCACGCAGGCAAACAAGGCGTCTAATCCTGCGTCTACACCTGCTGCCGTACTTCCCACTCCTTCTCCTTCTCCTTCTCCTTCTCCTTCTCCTTCTCCGTCTCCTAGTGCGTCTCCATCAGTAACTCCAGCTCCGGCCGCCTCCCCAGCGACAAATCCTGAAAGAGTTACACCTTCACAAAAGAGCACTCTCGGTTCTGAAGAGAACTCGAAAGCTAACAGTGATACCAGTGGCCTTATCGCTATCGGTATTGTGTTTGCATTGGCTCTGGCTGGAGGTCTTATTTACATCGCTTGTGCCCAGCAAGAACCTGACGAAAACAGAAGTGAAGATGAAGATGGAGATAATTAGAGTGGAGTTGAGGAGTTAAATCTTCCTCTCGAAAGAGAAGCAGGAGAAAAAAGAAAACGAAACAATATTACTGAAGGTGAGTGCCATGGCTAAACCAAATAGCAGATTGATTATCTTGCTTGGGCTTTTCAGTGCTTTTTCAGTGCTGAGCGCAGCTCAAAGTGCGACGGCCGAAGAATTACTTCTTTTAAGTGAGAACAACGGCGAGAAATTCAATACCACCCAGCTTCGTATTGACCCAGTTGCAGGTGATCAGGCAGCGAGCGACCAATATCTTGATGTGTCTACAACGGCCTACGACTATGTCGGTGACCCTGGCATAGTTTTAGCTCCGCAACAACAAGAAGTAGCGGCTGTAAATCCAGAACAAGTGGGTCAACCAGCTCAACTCGAACAATCAGTTCTTCTCGAACAACCTGAGCAAATAGTGCCAGCGGCACCTCTGGTAAACCAAGCTACGATGTCCATTTCACCAACAATTCACGAGTCACCCTTTGTCTGGATAGACCCACCGACCGAGGTGGCAAGCGCAAGTGAATTTAATAGCGATCAATTTACGACCAATCAACCAAATGTAAATCAACTAAACGTAGAGGAACCAAACGTTGATTCTGCGGCTAATTTTGGCATCGTAATTCAGCCGCAGGTGCCGACTGTCGACAGCTCTTTGGTTACACCGCCAATGACCAGGCCAGAGCCCTTACCTATGCAAACGCTAGAAAAGGAGAAGAACGCTTTAGTTGAAGCTGAGAAAGCGAGAATTATCGAAAACGGTAAAAAAGTGGCAAGTCGAATGAACTCCACGTTCGCTTGTGCCGCTGGTGTTCAGTACGCTCTTTCAGATGCGGGGTTTCCAGAGTTCATGGGCAGTGGTGATGGCTGGGAGATGCGTCATGTTTTCCTTAATTCACCTAAGTGGAGAGTGACTGATGATCCGACTAAAGCCGTCGCCTTCGCGCGAGCTTGGACTGATGAAGTTGTCGCCTCTTTCGGTAATGAATATCAAGGCCGAAATTTAGGCCACGTCGGTATCCTTTACCATGAGAATGGGCAGCCAATTGAGTTGTCAGACCACAAAGCGAGACATGATCCGAACGCCAGCCGCTACTCGCAGACTATCTACTTCGAGTACATAGGTTGATCGGTAGCAAAGAGTAGAAGATTTGGCGATAGCCAGATCTTCTACTCTTTACTGCTCACTTGCGTCTGCAAATCAAAAAAATCCAGACTATTAGTAGACTGGTCTATTTCTCTTTCTTAAAAAAGATTCTTTTTTTGTCTACACGTCTTTCGCTCAGAGTTTTCGTCGCAATTGCAATCGCGGTTTTGGGAAATAGCCAGGCAATGCTTTGGAGACATTGTCTTGCTATTTCCCTCGCCAAGCAAAACTTGTCTTTACCCAATTGCGCGTGCCTCTATGAAGTCTGAACCGAAGAAAGCAGCTAATTCCGCTTCACTTATTACTAACGGTCCTTCTTTTCGCAAAGGATCACTAATGATAAACGTGTTGTCTGCAGCATTGCTGGCTAGAACTACGATGAAGTGAGAGCAACCTTTAGCAAACCCAGGTGTACTGCAGGCTCCATATTGTTCAGGTGAAATTCTATAGGCATAGCTTTTTTTCGGTTCATTATTTCCGCGAATTTGCCATTCACCAAAAGGGTTGCCCTGAGCGACAACGGCGACTTCGCCGGTTAGCGCAGCTTTCAACTCTTCTATATTCAACAGACTTCTAATCGGAATATTTTGCTTTTTGGCGTACTGTTCAAAGGTAGAGATCATAATCCCGGTCTCATCTTTTACACCAGTCAGAGCAAGTCTGGCGCTATCGACGGCGGCTTGCGTATTGGATTGTTGAAAAGTTGGTAAGTTAAGCCAGCGGGTAGTCATGACGAGCGAAGCCGGGCCGCAATTAGGATTTGCATCACTGCGAGCAGTTTGATTGTATTTAGAAATTACCTGCGAAACAAATGTTTTGTCTGCTCTGGCAAAAGCCAGATCGAAAGGATTCTGTGGCACAACTAATTCGGTAGCAAGCTGCAAAGTTGAGACACTGGCTGACTTAAGTCGGCCTCCGGGAGATTCTGTTGCTGAAACAGTCGGCATGGAGAAATCGACAAACGAGGCCAGTAAAAAACAGACACTTAAGCTCAATGCTGTTAGCAAACTAAGAGAATAATATTGCTTTGTATTCATAGCTATTTAGCGTTTGAGAGTTTGATCGAATATTCGAAAAAGTTAGCGCGAATCGAGCACAGCTTGATTCGCGCTTTTCAGTCTGCTAAACCTCACTCAGTTAACTCCGCTTACAGAAGAATACAAGCGCACAGTGCCTTGAATAGACAACTGTAAAAGGTCGTCTAAGAGACTGGTGGCAGGTCGAAATTGATAATCAATTCTGCGACCTCATCACTTGACTTGGGCACCGCTGCTAGTGGCATTGGATCTGGGTGAGCGACCACAGACGCAACTTGAGTAGGCGCTTGAGTGGGCGTTTGCCTAGCTTCCGCAAGTAGTTCACTGACATCACCTTGAAAGCGATTTAGATCAACATTACCAGCAACCCCGGGCAGAGAGCCGCTGGAGCTGTGTTGCCAAATTAGCCATTCAGTAAAGGGCGTTGGCAGTGATGGTTGTGAATTGTCTGTATAG
>Ga0163147_10005295_pt1 | contig 15781 bp, 12 predicted proteins | sample OliLakLV19MP6G1_FD_148597 | JGI IMG/M metagenome (GOLD analysis project Ga0163147, IMG submission 148597) | Freshwater microbial mat bacterial communities from Lake Vanda, McMurdo Dry Valleys, Antarctica- Oligotrophic Lake LV.19.MP6.G1 | ecosystem: Environmental > Aquatic > Freshwater > Lake >...
GTGAGATATTGATCAACGGCTGTCCATTGATTCTGTGTCATGAAAAACTCCTGTGTTTGCTAATTTACGCGCTAATCAAATTCAAGTTGAAAGTCAAAAGTCAAAAGTTAAAAGTTAAAAGTGAGAGATAGAATTTACGTTTACCTCAGTTCCGGATAACTTTTTCTTCCCTGATTTTAAACCCTTATCCTATATAAACTGAGGAGCGAGAAGTTTGTTTTCTCACCTCCCTGAATTCTGGTCAAGGGTGAGGTCTATCCGAGACTCAGATTACTTTTAACTTTCCCACTTTTAACTTTTAACTACCTATTTCTTGGGTAGTTGAGTATCACTGTACAGATCGTTAAAGTCATGGCGTGCTTGAAGCGCCTCGTAACGGGGATCGAAGGTAGCGCGGTAGGTTTCCCTGTCTTTGAGGTACAGACGCATATCATAGGCGTCCTCGTTGTTGCTGTGATAGTAATTGGTTTTCGTGCCGACGTTTACAAAGCCATATTTCTTGTAGAGATTTTGGGCGACCACATTGCTCACGCGCACTTCAAGGACGATGTACGCCGCGTTGAGTGTGAGCGCACGGCGGATCATGCCAACCAGCAGCACTTCACCCCATCCTTTGCCGCGAAACTGGGGATGCGTGGCAATCGTGCTGATGTGCGCCTCATCGACAATGTTCCATAAGCCGCCGTAGCCCATAATCACCGACGTGCTTTCGGGCAGTACGCCAAAATTGCCGATGATGCGCCGCCAATTCGAGACGGGTTTGCGCTCATCGTTGGTTTTTTCTAACACCACCATATGGCTGTAATTCGACTCCGTCACTTCGTACTGGTACGAACGCGGCGACCAAGGCGGGTCAAACGCCATGCGGTCAATTGCAGACACTTCGGGAATATCAGGGAGGCGCATATAGCGCAGATTCAGGCTCATGACGGAATATCTTTAGTCCTGACATAAGTCGGGGTGACGTTTGCCGCCGGAAACCCTTCATTGGGTTCGCGCAGACGTGTCCATGCTTCTTCTGCTAAATAGCCCGCCCGCCGCAAGCGAAGCACCGCCGGAGCAAGCGAAATGGGGATGTCGCGTGCCATTGCTTCTGCGATTGCGCCGCGTCCCGTTTCATCAATTTCGCCCGTGAGGATCGCCGTGCCGTCAATGCTGGCGATCAACGTTTCCCAATCGATCAACTGCGGATCGCCGCGCCCTTTCCAGTGACCTTTGCGCCATTGGTACGTTCCGGCGATGATGCGTCCGCGTCCCGCCTGTACGATAGCGATCAACCCGCCCTGAAAATGGGGCTGTGCCGACGCCAGAATATCGAGCGTCGGAATGCCGATCAAAGGGAGTGAGCGAGCGGCGGCGATCCCTTTTGCCAGCGCCACACCAATTCGCAAGCCGGTATATGTGCCGGGTCCTGTCGAGACTGCCAGCGCAGTCAGGTCGCTGATCGATAGATCGGCACGCTGCACCATGTCACGCACAGCGGGCGCAAGCTGAACGGTGTGCATGTTTTGAGAAAACCATGTCTGTTCGGCGCGGACGGCAGCACCGTCATGCAGCGCCAGCGAGAGAAATTGGGTTGCAGAGTCGATAGCTAGAAGCATAGGAGTTTACAGTTTACAGTTCACAGTTGACAGTTAAACAACAGGACAAAGGGACGCGATTGGACGCCCTATATGGCGTGCCTGCAAGGGACATCAGGCTCTCCCACTAAATTGATCGACCAGTTTGCGATAGCGATCCCCTACCGCCGATAAAACGAAATTGCGTCGTGTCGCTTCTAAAACACGCAGTTCAACCCACAAACGTTCCGGCGGAAGCACCGACGCGATGCGTTCTGCCCATTCGATGATCACCACGCCGCGCCCGTTCAAAATATCGTCAAGGTCAATGCTATCAACTTCCTCAACACCGCTTAAACGGTAGCAGTCCAGATGATAGAGCAGGGTATTGTCCTGTTCGCGGTTATGCACATGGACAAGGTTATACGTCGGGCTGGTGAGCGGCTCGTCTGCGCCCCACCCCGCCCCGATCCCCGACGAAAAGGCGGTTTTACCCGCGCCTAAATCACCGGAAAGGCACAGGATATCGCCCGGTTGCAGCAGCGTCCCTAATTTGACACCCAAGCGGCGGGTTTGCTCCGCGCTGTGGGTGATGATGTCTAGCTCACCTTCCCGCAAAATTGGCACAATGATCGCTCCTGAATCTCAGGTCATTATACATTGCGCCAACTTCCACGCCAGAGGCTCACTAACGCGAATCAAATCATATCTCAATGTTTTGCAAGCCATAAGCCGCGCTCAATATAATACAAGGATCACAGCACGCGGAGCGCCCCACTATGTTCAGCAATTGGAGTTTACGGCGTCGGCTGACGTTGACAGTCGTCGTTCTCTCAACCTTGATCACCCTTGTGATCGTCGTGCTTATCCTGAACACGGCGACGAGTTTCGTGAACAAACAAACACAAGAGGCGCTGATCGCCTTGAATCGCGCCTCGGCGTCTGCCTTGGAAGGCGACTTACGCAGCATCGAAGCGACGACTCGTGCGTTTGGCGGCGTCATCCCTAACCGTCCTAATTCGATCCTCAACTTCTGGCAAACGGTGAGTTTAACCCTCAACGAACCCGACAATATCATTGAACGGTTAGGCATTATTCAGCCATTTCGCGGCAACTATCTCGTCAATGTATTTCGCCGTTCCCGTTTAGAGTTTGCCACCGCCCCCAAACAATCCAATACAGTACGCGAAATCCCTGTCGAATTTCAAGCGGTGACGGCGGGCGATGCGACATGGTTTTACAGCGCCGATCCTTTTGGGACGAGTACCACACCAAGCCTGATCGTTGCAATGTATTTTCCCAGCACGAGCAATTATGTGTGGGCGGAAATTCCGTCAGCCCGTTTGAGCGCACGGCTGGATTCCATGCTCGATACCAGCGAGTACCCCTATGGCATGACATTTGCCGATGTGGAACAGGTTTTCGGCACGGCGGGACTCGGCGCGGCAGGCATTACCGGCTCGGCTATTGTGCGAGATTCCCTGCTGCTTACCGCAAACGAGCCGTTTTCATATGTCGATATTGCCCCCTACAACGAGCGAAGGGCAGCTTATGTGATCAACACGCCCCTACTGGACGGGGATTTTCGCTTAATCGGTGTGATTTCGGAAGAAGCCGTCAGCGATGAGTCTGATGAAGAAGTACTGCAAATCTTTTTCGTGCTGCTGGTCGGCATTTTTGTGCTGGCATGGTTGACAGATCGTTTCGCAGAAGATTTGATCACGCGCCCTGTCACCGATTTGACCGTGACCGCACAGGAAATCGGGTCGGGCGACATGCGCTATCAGGTCGGCTATCAAGATCGCGGCGATGAAGTCGGCGGTTTAGCGCGTGCGCTGGAAGACATGAAACTGAACCTGTCGCATTCCTACGACACGCTGTCGATGTGGAGTCGCACGCTGGAAAAGCGCGTCACCGAACGCACGCTGCAACTGGAAGTCGCTCAAGGGGAGGCGCTCAACAGTGCCGCCGAAATTCGCGCCGTGTACGATGCCTCGCTGTCCGTCGTGAGCGAATACTACCTGAACATCATTTTAAATACGCTGACCGGGCGCGTGCTTGGTTTGCTGCGGGCGTCTTACTGCGGCATCTGGCTCACCACGCCAGATCGAACCGAATTGCAGTTGGTCGCCAGTACCAGCGAAGATACCACCCGAATCGGGCGCACGATCAATATTCACGAAGGGTTAGCGGGGCAGGTTGTGCAACAAGGTCAACTCATGGTTTTGGACGATTATCAAGGATGGGAAGGGCGTCTCCGTTGGATTGCGCCAGAGATGTTCAAGGCACTTGCCGTCCCATTGATGTATTCGGGCGAAGCGATTGGCGCAATTGTAGCAGGGCGTCCAGAAGACGTGATTAGTTTCAGCGCCGATGATGGGCGCTTGCTCACGTTGTTGGCGAACCTCGTTTCGCCCGTCGTGCGTTCGGCGCAGCTTTACACACAGGTTGATGTCGCCATGCAGAAGGCGAACGGCGCTAACGAGGTCAAAACGCGCTTTCTTGCCAGCGTCACGCACGAACTTCGCACGCCGCTTAACCTGATCATCAACAATATGGACTTTATGCGAATCGGCTCGTTTGGCGAGGTCAACGACGAACAGCGCGGGCGGCTGGATCAAACGATTCGCAGCGCCGAACATTTGCTGTACTTGATCAACGACCTGTTAGACGTGAGCAAGATCGAAGCGGGCGAAATGCAGTTGTTCTTTCAACCCTCGGACATACGTCCGATCATCGAAGACGCGCTCGACTCGGCGCTGGCAGCCATGACGGATAAGCCCAACGTCTCGCTGGAAGTCGAACTGCCAGAGTCGCTCCCTCAAGTGATTATGGACGCACGGCGCATCCGTCAAGTGCTGCTCAACCTGTTGACGAACGCGGTCAAGTTCACGCCAGCGGGCGAAGTGCGCTTGAAAGTCGCCGCTACCGACGCTGGAGTCAGTTTCAGCGTGAGCGATACGGGCATCGGCATCCCTGAGGACGAACTCAAGAAAATTTTTCAGGCGTTCGAGCGGTCTACCCGTGCCAAAGAAATGGGGATCGAGGGGACGGGCTTGGGCTTGCCGATCTCGCGCTATCTGGTCGAAGCGCACGGCGGGTCGCTGACCGTTGAGACGGAAGTCGGCAAGGGGACGACATTTCATGTCGCGCTCCCGCTCACGCCACCAGAGACGCCCCCCGCTGCGCTGCGACTGCGTGTCGCAGCCGGATAACCCCATCAAACTGTGGGGTGATTCTGCGGCTCATTTGCGCTAAAATGGAGGTGGTTTAGGCAAATTGTAATGTTTTCTTTCATGATTCAAACGTGAAAGAGACAGGATTGCTATGCGTTCAACATTGATTCTACTGATCGTTTTGCTCACAGCGGGAAGCATTGCCGCGCAGGAAGCAGACGAGAGCATCACAGGTATAATTTACGGCACGACGAATGTGCGGGTGGGTCCCGACCCGCGCTTTGAGATCGTCGCGCAGTTGCAGGACGGAGACAGCGTAGTCATTGATGGGCGCGAAAGCGCGGCGGCACGGTGGCTGCATATTACGCTCGGCGGTTGGATTCCCGCGTTCATGGTCATTCCCGCTGGAGATGTGAGCGCCCTTCCGATCCTCGAAACCTTAGCGGGGGATGGCACGGGCGCAATCGTCATGGTGATCGCCTATGGGCGAGTCAACGTGCGATCTGCCCCCGGCATTGATGCGGAAATCGTCGAACAGTTAGATGTTGGGGATGAAGCGCCAGTCCTTGCCCGCAGCAACGCCCAGAACGATTGGCTGATGATTCGCCTTGCGAATAACCGCGAAGGTTGGGTTGCCCATTTCACCGTAACCGTAACGGGCGATCCGTCCAATTTACCGATCCTCGTGCCAGACAGCAGCGGCGAAGGTTTGATCCCGCCCTCAGTCTTGATCCGCACGTTATTCAATGCCCGTCTGCACACGGAATCGACCCTCCAATCGCCAATTGTGATCACCGTGCCGTTCGACATCGAAGTCACGCCGATTGCACGATCAGAGCGTGGCGATTGGCTGTACGTAGGTTACGCGGGCGTTGAAGGATGGGGCGTGGCGCGTCTGTTTGAGATGTCAGCAGACGCGATTCGGCGGCTGCCCGTGAATACCATCGCAGAAGCGACACCAGAAGTCACCGAAACACCTTAAAGAGTTTTTACCACAGAGAACACAGAGAACACGGAGAAAGAAGCTAGAATCCTCTGTGATCTCTGTGTCCTCTGTGGTTCAATGTTTTTGTCTTTTCATTACTCCACAAAGGGAATAGTATGCGGTTTGATGCCATATTGGTCGGGGCGGGGCAAGCGAACCCGCCCTTAGCAAAGAAATTGGTCGAACGAGGGCAAAAAGTCGCGCTCGTGGAAGAAAATCTACTGGGTGGGTCGTGTGTCAATTACGGCTGCACGCCGAGCAAAACGCTGATCGGCAGCGCCCACGCGATTCATATGGCGCGGCGCGGTGACGAATACGGCTTTCACGCCGAGAACGTCACCGTAGATTTTGCCCGTGCCATGCAGCGCCAACGAGACGCCGTGCTGACATCACGCGGGGGCATGGACAAGCGTTACGGTGAAATGGAAGGGCTGACGCTGATTCGCGCACACGCCGAGTTTGAAGCACCCAAAAGAATGCGGGCGGGCGATCAAGTCATTGAGGCGGATCGCATCTATTTAGATGTGGGCGCACGTCCCAACCCCCCAGACATTCCCGGCTTGAACGACATCCCCTATTTGACTCACATCACCCTGTTAGACTTGACCGAACTTCCGCGCCATCTGGTGATCGTGGGCGGTGGCTACGTCGGCATTGAATACGCGCAGGTATTCCGGCGTTTCGGCAGCAGCGTCACACTGATTCAGTCCGGCGATCAAATTCTGGCGCGTGAGGATAAAGACATCGCAGATGCGCTCATGAAGTCGCTGAAAGCAGAAGGCATTCGCATTTTGCTGAACGCCAAAATCTCCCGCTTCGAGCAGCGCGGCGATGAAGCCGTTGCGTATGTCGAGGGTCACGGGAAAATCGTCGGGTCGCATGTGCTGGTTTCGACGGGAGTCAAGCCCAACAGTGACCGACTCGGCTTAGACCACGCTGGAATCGAGACCGACGAACGCGGCTACATCAAAGTGGATGAGTATTTACAAACCAACGTTGAAGGCGTGTACGCACTTGGAGACATCAACGGGCATGGCGCATTCACGCATACGTCTTACAACGATTACCAGATCATCGCAGCGAACCTCGATAAGCCGACGCGCAAAGTGTCGGATCGCGTCCCCACGTATGCCGTATACACCGATCCCCCGTTAGGGCGAGTCGGCATGAGCGAAAAAGAGGTGCGCGAGAGCGGGAAAAAGGCGCTGAAATCGACGCTCCCCATGAAAAGCGTTGCCCGCGCCCGCGAGTTTGGTCAAACCGATGGCTTCATCAAAGTGTTAATCGACGCGGAGACGGATCAAATTCTCGGCGCGGCGATTCTCGGTTTGACCGGAGATGAGGTCATTCACACGTTTACACTGGCAATGATCACCAAATCACCCTACACCGTAGTCCGCGATGCCATGTTCATTCACCCGACAGTCAACGAACTGCTGCCGACGATGCTGGAAACCGTCGAACCACTGTAACCGTAGGGACGCGCAACGGCGCGTCCACTGTTTTGTGAAATGTAATTGGACGCGCAATAGCGCGTCCCTACGATGAATCGGTGAGGTTACTTCCCCTCTTTGTCATACGGCACGCCGTCGGCTTTAGGCGCAACTGCCCGCCCCACCAAGCCCGCCAACACCACAATCGTGATGAGATAAGGAACCATCTGCAAGAACTGATTAGGCACAGGCACGCCTAAAAACTGAAACCGCTGACCGAGCGCGTCGGAAAAGCCGAACAACAGCCCCCCCGCAAACGCCCCGAACGGCGTGTATTTGCCGAAGATCATGGCGGCAAGCGCGATAAAACCGCGTCCACTGGTCATGTTGTCGTCAAACGAGCCGCTGGTTTCTAGCGAGAACCATGCGCCCGCCAAGCCCGCGATTAACCCACCGATGATCACGTTGATCCAGCGGTTGCGAATGACGTTGATCCCCAACGAATCGGCGGCGCGGGGATTTTCCCCGACAGCGCGAGTCCGTAACCCCCAACGGGTGTAGAACAAGACAACATGCGTCACGATTAACAGGATGAACATGCCGTAAAAGATCGGGCGACCCTCGAACAGCACATCGCCCACCACCGGAATATCGGACAACACCGGAATGTTGATCGGCTGCAAGGTTTCGCGTCCAGCGTCCGACGAGAGCAAAATTTCACGGCGCATGAACGAGGTTAAGCCGATGGCGAGAATATTGATCACCGTGCCGCTCACCACTTGATCGGTCTTGAAGGTGATCGACAGCCACGCATGAAGCACAGACATCAGCCCGCCCGCAAGGACGGCAACCACAACGCCGAGCAACTGGGCGACATAGATACTCGTACCGCTTGCCGCCAGCAGGGTCATAGCCACAAAACCGAAACATGCGCCCGCAAGCATCATGCCTTCGATAGCGATATTGACCACCCCCGAACGTTCGCACCAGATACCCGCAATCGCGCCTAAGACGATAGGAGTCGCAAGGCGCACACTAACTTGCAGCATCACGGTGATGTTGGTGCTGTTGCCCGCTGCCGCAACGATCAGCACGGTGGGGATGAGCAGCAGCCCATTGATCGCCAACCAGATCGACTTAATGCGCGGGTTGATGGGCAGCAGAGTCGCAATGCCGCCCAACACATAGAGCAGCATCACGACGATCATATAGGCGCGTGTGGGGATAATCCAAACCGCTGGTGTTCCGTCGGGCAGATTAAAGCCAAACGTCAGGCGGGTGGTCACATCCCCTGCGACATTTTGCGCCCCGAAAAACATCCATATGCCAATGGCGATGAAAAACAGCGCAAAGATGCCCAGTCGTGTCACTTTGAAGTTGTCGCGCCAGCTCGCAGGGCGGGTAGAAGGAGTAAATGTGTTAGGTGTCGTTGTTGTCATAGTTTTCTCTGGCAAGTTAAAAGTTAAAAGTCGAAAGTTTTTAGGGACAACCTAAAACGGTGCTGTAGGGGCGGGGCAATGTCCCCGCCCGTTGACACGGGCGACCACGTTGGGTTTTGCGTGTCAAGTTAAGGGGTTTCTGCCTCAGAAAAAGTTTCGTTTGGGGGTCGCCAGAGGCTCAAAGCCTCCGGCTAGTTCTAAAAAGCCCCGTAAACGGGGCTCCAATTCCCGATCCAAACGCCCTGTGAGTCCCCTTCAGGGGACTTTTTACCCTTGCCGGAGGCTTGAGCCTCCGGCAAATCGGCTTATCTTGACGTGAAAGACCACGTTGGGTCGCCCCTACAATTGATCATCTATGTTCGGTTTGCGCTCACTTTTAACTTTCCCCTTTTAACTTTTGACTGTCTTTTTAGCCCCCCCAACCTTTCGAGAATGTGCCGACCTGCTTGTCTGATGGAGCAGGGACGCGCCACAGGTAGCGAATAATCACATCAGCGGCGATGAACATGATGATCAACGCCTGAATCACTCGCACGAGATCAATGGCAATATCGGCGCGAAGTTGCATCAAGCCCGCGCCCGTTAACATCGACCCCCACAGCAAGCCCGCAAAGATCATACTGCGCGGATTTTTGCGTGCCAACAGCGCGACGGCAATCCCGTCAAAGCCTAAGCCGCTGAAAAAATCGGGTTGCAAAAAGCCAAAGCGGGAAACCTCAATCGACCCCGCCAAGCCCGCCAGCGCCCCACTGATCGCCATCGCTAAAATGATGTTGCGCTTGACGTTCATGCCAGCATATTTGGCGGCGTCCGGGTTTTCGCCCACTGTGCGAAGTTCAAAGCCGAGCGTTGTACGGGTCAAGAACCAGTCGGTCAAATACACAGAGATGATCATAATCACGAAACCAATGTGCAGCGATCCGCGTGCGCCGACCCATGTGAGGAACAATCCGCCAACGGCAGTCAGCACCCCGTAGACCAGCGGACGGATCAGCATGGCGGGGTTGCGCTGGATCGCTGCTCGTCGTCCCCAGAACAACCACAGGAATACGACCACCCCCGCCAGCAAATAGATCAGCGTGGGAAAGTTGGTGAACGGCGGAATTTCCGCCGCCGGATTGATGAAGGGTGTGCGCGGTGTGCTGGCAGACGGATCAAGCAAGATAATCGGGTTCGTCGATTTGATCATCCAATCAACCAGACGCAACGCCACATAGTTGAGCATAATCGTCGTGATGACTTCATGCGCCCCTGTATAGGCTTTCAGTGCGCCCGGAATTGCACCCCACAGCGCCCCACCAAGAATGCCAACGGCAAGCAGCAGCGGCAGTCGAATCGCCGCCGGAAGTGGGTCGAAGATGGGCGAAAAACCCACCCATACCCCAAGCACCGCCCCCGCATATAATTGACCTTCCGCGCCGATGTTGAACAAACCTGCTTTGAAACCCAACGCCACCGCCAACCCCGCGATCACGAACGGGATAGAGCGTACCAGCATCGTTTCAAGGTTTTCGGGGAAGAACATCAGCGCCGAACCGCCAAGCCGTAAATAAGCCGTTTCTGGCACATCGTCGGACGGTTCATCGGCGGTGTTGTTGTCGCCGTAGATGATCCCCGCTGCTCTGGATGAGCGGTCAATCACGAGGCGATTGCCGGGACGCCGCACGACCAGATTATTCGCCAACAGGGTATCAAATTCGGTCTGGATAGCTGCTTCTACATCGTCATTCGTCAGCAGATCCCGGCTGTACATTTCGCGGATTACGCTGATCTGCTCTGACAGTGCCGTCGGGTTGAGAATGCCCGCCGCATCAAATCGGGCGATCACGGCGGTGGCTTCGCGTGCCGCCTCCACGCCGCCTTCCACCGTCGCCATCGCTTCGAGGTCGGCAAGCTGATCCTCACTTGCGCCCGACTCTTGCAGGATGACGGCGCGTTCACTTAAGCGGGTCAGCCGGACGATTCCGTATTCGTTCACAAACCCCATATAGGCGAGAAAATCCGCTTCGGCGTAGTCGTCAATGACGGGAAGCTGCGCGGCGATCTCGGTGCGTTCTTCTGGCGTGAGTGACTCTTTACCCGCTAGACTTTCTGCCAAGTCGCGCACTTGATCGCGTTCGAGGTTGTCCAGCGCGGTCAGGAGCGGCTGCGCCGCCGTGAGCGATTCCGTACCAATCGTGTTAATGTCCGCGACGCTCTCGGCAAGGTCAGTCAGGTCATCGTCGGAAAGATCGCTGAACAACGCCAGCGTATCGACGTAACGGCGCACATTTTCCGCATCCAGCGAGACGACCCGTTCTGCGCCCTGTGCCAGTGAACGCAAATCGCCGCGTGTCAGGTCGCCGCCTTCGGCTCGTGACAGTGCCAGCAGTTGATCGAAATCGTCACGCGAGGCGATGTCGTTGATCACCAGCCCGGTTGCGCCCTCAATCAAGGCGCTGTAAGCTGTGCCAGCGATGTTCACACCACGCCCCAAGTCGCCTTGCGCTCCAGTGGCGATCATAAACGGAATGCCCATGATCAGCGCCGTAATGACCGCAAAGACGGGGACGAGTGAGGGAGAAATACGCATCCATGTTCTTGTGATGGGATTGATCGTCATGGGAGGAGGCAGCGTTGTGTCGGTCATACTTTGCTGACTTCCCGCGTTGTCGCTTTCGGATCAACACCCGCCATGAGTAAGCCACACAGATTGCGCGTTGCACTCTGAATAGGCATATCTTCCATGATTTTGCCCGCGAACATGACGATAACACGATCCGACAGCGACAGGATTTCGTCTAATTCTGCCGAGATGAGCAGCACACCCGCGCCGCGATCTCGCATTTTGACGATCTGCTTGTGGATGAACTCGATAGAGCCAACGTCGAGTCCGCGTGTCGGCTGTGCGGCGATCAACAATTTGCAGTCCCGCGAAAACTCGCGGGCGATGATCACCTTTTGCTGGTTGCCGCCGGAAAGCGCCCCGATCCGCGAAAAGATATTACGCGGACGCACGTCATATTGTTCGACCAGCGCTTTCGCAGAGTCTTCAATCTGCTGGTCGTCCGCCACGATGCCGCTGGAAAACGGGTCAACATAGTAGGTTTGCAGCACGAGATTATCTTTGACGGGGAAGCCGCTCACCATGCCATTTTTCTGGCGATCTTCGGGGACGTGGGCGACTCCCGCTTCGGTCACGCGGCGCGGGGAGGCGTGAGTCACATCTTGGCTGTTAATCCACACGCGACCACCTTCGACAGCGCGTAACCCCGTGATCGCCTCGATCAATTCGGTTTGACCGTTGCCCTGCACGCCCGCAATCCCGACGATTTCACCCGCCCGCACTTCCAGCGACACGCCTTTGACCGATTCCAACTTGCGGTCATCCAGCACGACGAGATTTTCTACGCGCAGCACCGAAACACCGGGCTTGGATGTGCTTTTTTCAACTTCGAGCAAGACCTCGCGCCCGACCATCATCTCTGCCAGCGATTCTTCGGTTGCACGTCCGGGCATGGTATGTCCTGCGACTTTGCCGCCGCGCAGCACCGCAATTTCCACGCAAATTTCTAGCACTTCTTTCAACTTGTGGCTGATAAAAATAATGCTGACGCCACGTTCCAACAGCGTCCGCATAATGCGGAACAAGCCTTCGGTTTCTTGCGGGGTGAGGACGGCAGTTGGCTCATCGAGAATCAAAATATCGGCTTTGCGATACAGCGCCTTGATGATCTCGACGCGCTGCTGCACGCCAACGGGTAAATCTTCAATTTTGGCGTCGGGGTCAACATCCAAGCCGTACTGCTCGGAAATCTCTACGATGCGCTTGCGTGCCGCCCTGCGATCCAGAAACAGCCCGCGCACAGACTCGTTGCCAAGCATGATATTTTCAGTCACGGTGAGGACGGGGACAAGCTGAAAATGCTGGTGTACCATGCCGATCCCCAACCGGATCGCATCGTTCGGGCTGTGGATAATCGCGGGTTGTCCATTGACGAGGATTTCGCCTTCGTCCGGCTGGTACAACCCGTAGATCATGTTCATGAGGGTGCTTTTGCCCGCACCGTTCTCACCGAGCAAGCCGAGTACTGTCCCCTTTTTGAGTTGCAGATCAATGTGATCGTTCGCCAGCACGCCGGGGAAGCGTTTCGTAAGTCCGCGTGCCTCTAACACGATTGGACGAGGTTGAGTCATAAAGTTTACCCTGAAAGTGTCTACAACAACGACAAAAAGGTGAATTTTAGAGAAAGTATAACCGCGTTTGTACGCCAAACACAACTGAACCCAAAGGCGTACAACTGTAGGAATTGACTATAAAGCGGGGAACCATCTCCTACGCTGATTCGGTGAGCCATGTTGGGAGATAAGGCGTCAGCGCGGCAATGGTGGCGTCTAGCACCTGCTCGACGCCACCGTTCGCATCAATCACACGGATTATGTCGCCGCGCCCCTCTAAAAAGCGCACTGCTTCAAAATATTGGTGGCGCGTTTCTTCAAGTTCATCGTCAAACAGTTCTTTCACGGCACGCCCCTGCAACCGTTGACGGCTCGTTTCGGGGAGAACATCCAGAAACAGCGTGAGGTCGGGACGGCGTGCGCCCGCGTTCAGGTCGATCACATCCTGCATCGACATACCATCCCGCGATTGATACACGAGCGATGACAGCAAATAGCGATCACAGATGACCATGCAGCCATCCCCTTTGAGGAACGGGTTGATCACGCGGTCAAGGTGGTCAGCGCGGTTGAGCGCATACGCCAGCGCCAGCGTCCGGTTGGACACCGTGATCTCTTTGCGGAGTGCTTGCCTCAAGTATTCGCCTGCCACCGAAGGATCATACGGTTGGTAGGTGAGCATCATGCGACTCCCGTGCTTGTCTGCGAGGTGGGTATGCAGTCGGCGCGAAATCTCACTTTTGCCCGACCCGTCTAAGCCTTCCAGCACGAGGAAAAAATCAGTTTGAGTCATCTTTATATCCGAGTTGCCGCCAACGCTCAGACGTACAACCATTTTCGAGCCATTCAAGACTACTGTCATTTTCATTCATTGGATTAACCCAAACTATTGCTTGAATTTCCCCAACGCGATCAGCTATGGCGATAAAACGTTCCATATCTTTTCGATTCTTGGAAATAAGCAGTCTATCCGTAGCGATTGCAGCTTCGAGCAAATGAATATCTTTTTCTGTAGCGTCTTTCGCTTTTTGCCCTTGTACAAAATGTAAAATCTTGTCTTTTAAAGCCTCGTTTCGAACATCACCTAATTTCACAACGAGTTTTCGAGCAAACATGGTTTGAAGCCAGTCTTGAGCAAAACCGGATCGGTGTTTCTTCCACTCTATCCAAATGTCGGTTGTGATGACGAAAAGGTGTTCGGTCTCGCGTACTTTTTCTAAAAGATCGTGACAGGTTTTTGCCTCTTTATCTTTAGAACGTTCATCCCCTGCTGCGCTGGTAATATCGGTATCAATGACGAGGCGTTTTGAGGTTGGCAATTACGCCTCTTCCATGTCGAAACCTGCATCTAAATATTCAGACTGAGCATGAAGGCGAATATCGCCAAAATCTTCTTTCCATTTCGTATTGTTGTAGCGCCCAAGTTCGTCTAAATCAGTTGAGTCTACTTTTGTGCAACCTTGTTCATCACGCTCGAACCAGTGAAAGATAACATCCTCATTTGAAATGTGAGAGGGATGCTTTTTATCTGCCACCAGTGTTTGAATGCCCAACAACACGAGATCGCTATGTGTTTCGATCACCACACGCACGCCGCGATTCGCCGCGTCTGCGAGGACTTGCGCCAGCGCCACCTGTGCGCGGGGATGCAGATGCAGTTCGGGTTGTTCGATGTACACCAACTGTCCCGGTTCAGCAACCAATAAAGCTACTAGGACGGGAAGAACTTGCGAGACGCCAAAACCTACGTCGGCAATGTTGACGGTATCGCCAATATTTCTTCCACCTTTAGAAATAGCCCGACCAACTCGCAACTCAACTGATGTTGGTAAAAGCCCCAATTCGAGTTGATCAGTCAATTTTAGTAAAGCTAAATGGTCAACCAGTTGATTTGGGTATTTATAATCATCTTGCTCATACCAATCCAGAATCACGCTCGCCACATAATAATTAAATGTGCCAATGAATGGTCTTTTTGTTGCGGAAGTTCTAGGATAGCTTCTTTCAGGGTTTCCTCTAAAACCAGAGAGATGAATTATATTTTGAATAGATTGACGAATTAAACGCAAACTAAAATCGGTAAGTGGAATATCATCAAAAAACGCTGTCAGTTCCTGAGTTTCTGTATCCTCTCCAACAGTTATAAGTTGTGGGGTTAAGAAACAGCGTTTACGAACAACTTTCCACAAATAATTAACCTTGCTAACACCTTCCAATGCCACCCTAAAATTTTCAATGTTTGGTTGCAGTTGAGCGGAGATTTCTTCACTAAACATCTCAGGACTTAAACGCATGGTTCGGTCTGAATTAGTATAAATTACCTCTTCTATATCTATAATATTTTCGGGTGTTGGGATATAGTTTATTGTTAGAGTTACATCATCAAACTCTATTTTAACTTTGAACTGTTTCTCCTCAGAATTTACTGAAAACAATTGTTCGGGGTCACTAAAATTGACGTTTTGCCCATTGATCAGGAGTGCGCCGGGATCATTCGGAGAATCAAGCGTTTGCTTGAGCATCAATAACGGTTGCATGATGCTCGACTTGCCGGAACTGTTCGCCCCGGCAAGCACGGTGAGCGGGCGAATGGCGATCCGCGTTTCGTCACGCAGCGACTTGAAGCCGCTCACCGCAATCGACGTAATGCCGCGTGGTTTCTTTTCCTGTTCCGCCATCCATAACCCTCTCAATCAATCGGTTCTCCCCTCTCCAAATGGAGAGGGGTTGGGGGTGAGGTAAAGTCTTAAGGACCTACGTTCACGGTGGGCGTCGCGCCGCCGATGTCGGACAAGCCGCCAAATGGGATGATCGACGGCGTAGCACCCCCTACACCACCGCCATCACCCGCGCTAAAGGTTGGCGCGACAGGGATAGTGGGTTGTAACGTCGCCGCGAGGTTGTTCACACCGATTTGTACTTCTCTAAAAATAGACCCCTCGCTGTTCGAGAACGCCGACAAACGCACGCGGTATAGCCCGTTCGAAAGCTGAGTCGTATCCAGTTGACCGAGAACACCGTTGTTCAGTTG
>Ga0163147_10005307_pt1 | contig 15758 bp, 15 predicted proteins | sample OliLakLV19MP6G1_FD_148597 | JGI IMG/M metagenome (GOLD analysis project Ga0163147, IMG submission 148597) | Freshwater microbial mat bacterial communities from Lake Vanda, McMurdo Dry Valleys, Antarctica- Oligotrophic Lake LV.19.MP6.G1 | ecosystem: Environmental > Aquatic > Freshwater > Lake >...
GTGGGCTACTTCACGGCTCTCGCACATGCCCCGGCCATACTTGGGCTGGTGGCGGTGGCGGTCGGGCACGCCATCATGACCCCGCTCGCTCGCGCGGGCGCCGAAGGACGCATCGAGGATGTGCGCCTGATTCTCCGCGCTCCCGTGCTGGCGTTGCTCGCTCTTGGTGGACTCGCCGTTGTTGCGGCCGTTGTTCTAGGAAAGTGGGCATTAGTGTTCGTATACGGCGCCTCATTTGGAGAGTTTCAAACCGAATTCGTCATGCTTACGTGGATAGGCCTGCTGCAGATGCTTAGCACACCCGCAGCCTTCGCTCTTTCAGCTTGGCGATGTATCAACGTGCAGGAGCGCAATTCGGCTGTGATCGCAGCCCTGACCATCGCCTCGACCCTGACTTTGGTGCCGCATTACGGACTCTGGGGGGCATGTCTCGCGATGTTGGCGACATCGAGCGTGAAACTACTCCTGTACTGGTGGAGCGTATTTCGCGAAGTTCGGCGTCCGCGCGCTATCGTCTCCAGAGCGGCGGTGACATGACCGTCTCCGGTGCTCGTGTGCTTCATTTAGTAAAAACTGGCGCGGGTGCAACATGGGCAGTTCGGCTGGTGCGGGAGCAGGTTCGCGCCGGGTTCGACGTACATGTGCTGGTTCCGGATGGCCCGAGGAGCGCGGACTACGCGGAAGTCGGCGCGACCGTGCACTGCGGTTCTCCCGATCTATTCTTGAGTATGCCTCGGGTTTCGTGGCGCAGTGCGAACCAACTTCGACGCATCGTGCACGAGGTGAAGCCAACGCTGCTGCACAGTCACTTCGTGGGCTCCACGATACTGGCACGACTCGCCCTTGGTCGCGGCGGGCCGGCGCGCGTTTTTCAAGTGCCTGGCCCTTTGCACCTTGAGCGCGAGCTCACGGCTCGCGCCGAGTTGGTCTGCGCGCATCCGCATGATCATTGGATTGGTAGCTGCGAGTGGACAGTCCGCGAGTACAGACGACGGGGCATCGATGGCGGGCGGGTGGCACTAGCCTACTACGGCACCGATATCGCGCATGAGCCGCCGCCCCACACGCCCGGCACGCTGCACCACGTAATCAACGTGCCGTCGTCCGCTCGGCTTGTTGGGATTGTCGCATACCTATACGCGCCGAAGCGATGGCTGGGACAATCGCGAGGACTCAAGGGGCATGAGGACCTGATCGACGCGTTCGACCGGATTGCGGCGCGGCATCCAGACGTACACCTCGTCTGCATCGGTGGTGCATGGAACGGCGCAACCGCTTACGAGGAGGCGGTGCGTGGGTACGCGATGGAGAAGGGTGCGGGACGTATCCACTTTACAGGGACGCGTTCAGACGTGGCCGCGCTCTATCAAGACCTGTCGGTGGCAGTCCATCCCTCGCATTCCGAGAACGTAGGTGGCGCGGCCGAGTCGCTCATGCTGGGGATTCCCACGATCGCTACTCGAGTAGGAGGGCTCGTGGATCTGGTAAAAGATCCGGAGACAGGCTGGCTTGTGCCACCGAAAGATCCGGAAGCGCTTGCGCATGCCCTGCGGGAGGCCCTCGCGAACTCCGCGAGCGCGCAGGCACGGGCGGAGCGTGGGCGGGCACTCGCGCGCCGCTTGCTGGACATCCGGCACACGGCACAGCAGGTGACCGACGCATATCGTCGCTTCGGCCTGCTGCGCGACTAAGCGGTCAGGCGCCGAAGAAATACTCGCGCAGGAAAGCGAGCCCCACGGCGAGCAAGGCGCCTGTCAGAAGACCCACGACCAGACGCATCGCGAGGCCGCGCGGATCCGACTGATACGAAGCCACTGGCCGCTCGACCACGGATATGAGCGGTACCCGCCGCTCCTGTTCAATACTCGCCTGCGCGTAGGACTGCGCGAGCGCTCCGTACACGTTACGCTGCAGGTCAACCTCGCGTTTCAGTCGTTCGTACTGCAGTTGCAGCAGCGGTGCTCCCCCTAGGGCACGATTGCCGCGCATGAAGGTGAGCAATTGCTCTTCTGATGATCGCACCTGCGAGGACGCGTCGAGCAGTCGCTCGGAGGCGAACTCCCGCTCCGCCGCTGCCCGCTCTCGACGGTTTCGTAACGTGAATTCGTTCACCAATGACAACGCGCGCTCGACGAGCTGCTGCGACAAGTGCGAGCCGGGCGAGCGCACGATGATCTGCACCAGTCCAGACTTCATCGCGGTTTCCACCGTGAAAATGTTGTTCAATTCGCGGAGGACGGCTTCCGTTGTCTCGTCGTCACTGTCCTCATTGATATCCAACAGCGCGGCGAGAGGCGCGCGCGCGGTGTCACGACCACTCACGCGCCAATAGGTGTCGGCAGCCAGCGCAAGCCGAAAGGGGCGCGATCGAGCCAGTGCGACGTACACCTCGGGGTTCGATGCGTCATCGCCCATGCCGACATTGACAGCCACGCCGAGCTGGGACGCGAGTCCCGCGAGGCGCGAGGCCGATCCGCCAGAGGATACTGGCGCGAACGATGCGCGCGAAGTGAACGTGCGCGTCCGTAACGCGGTGGGCAGCGTGACGGCGAGCGTGATGCCCACGCTCACGAACAGCAGCAACGCCCTGTGTGTTGCGAGGAAGTCCAAGGTCGAACGATGTCGGGCGGGCATAGGGACTTCAGTCACGAGCACCTCGGAGCGACGCCGCGATGACGGCGATCGCCAGCATAGAGAACGTCACGAACGCGCCAACCAGTAGTTGCGCGGGTAACGGCGTGAACGAGTTGCGCACGTTGATCAGCAGCGGCACCATCACGACGGCTGTCGCGAATCGGCCCGCGGTTCCGCGCAGGCGATCGATGGAACTTGTTACGATCCCGACGAGCCCCATCGCCATGACGACGCCAATGGCACCGAAATTCCAGAAGCTTTCAGCGATCGGAGAGAAGCCGATCTCGCCCACGGTCGATTGCATGACACTGTTCATCAGACGTGGATCTTCCGCCGCGGTCAGGCGCGGCGTACCCGGGATGAAGTACGGCAGCAGCCGCTCCAGCGGGGCGAGGTAGGTCGAACCGTGGGTCGGCCGGTCGCCTTCGACACGCCAGGCGACCATCTTCTGCACCGGCTGCAACGAACCTCCGAGCTCGATGAAGGCCTCCCACGGCGAACTCACCTCCTGACGGGCGCCGATCGACGCGAGTCCGACCGAGCGAATCTGTTTCAGTGTCGGGATGAGCACCAACAGGATGGCGACGGCACTGAGGACCACGCGTCGTGATGGGGCTCGACCCGCCGTGCCGCGCGCGACGAGCCCCGCCGCCAAGGGGAAGAGCACCTCTCCACGCATTCCCAGGGGGAGGGCGATCAACGCGAACAGCGCGAACACGCTGTTGGCTGCGCGCGTCAGCATGGTCGTCTGCGCCGTCGCCAAGAGCACGATGCCGAATCCGAGGGCGAACCACAACATGGCGATGATCCCGCCGACCTGCTCCTCGGCATCCCGATAGGTCATGTAGGACCCGACCAAGGTTCCGAGACCGAAGCTCGTACCGATGAGAGTGAACCACGTGAGTATGCACCCGATCACGAGCAGCGCGCCGAGCAAGTCACCCAGACGACCTGCTTGGTGCGCGATTGGAGCCGGTAGTGAACGACTGGCCAGGCGTGCGGGCCGCGAGGAGGCCGCGAGTCCCGCGCCCAACAGCGCGAGAAATCCGCTCAGCGCGATCACGGCCGCCATCCGCCCGTCTGCTCGAAGAAACCAACGCGACTGCGCGGGAGTGAGGTCGCCTTCGACCACCAGTCCCAGTCCGAACACCGCAACCAGGCCGAAGTGGAAGATCCAGAAAATCACTGCATAGACGGCGAGCGCCGACGACCACGGGCGGTCGCTCAGCACAAGCAGCGTGCCGAGCGCCGTCACCGACAGCACGGCGACAAATGCGTAGACCACCCGGTCGTTCCATTGTCCGATAATGTCGTACTGGAGGCCGACCACGCACGAGAGACTGAGCAATACGAAAGCCACCCCGGTGAGGAGCGGTGCGTTCGAACGGGACTCGCCCACGGGTGTTATCACGTCACTGGGGAACGATGGGATCACTTCAGCCCGCGCACGGGAAAGTGACGCTGGCGGACATTAGCGTGACGCGTTCGGGGGCGCGCGCGTCACGCTTAGCCAGTCAGTCGCAACACCCTTTTCATTAATGGGGCACGATGCCGAACCTGCTCGTCGTCAGCGAAGACCGGATTCACCGCGGCCCCGACGGGCACTATTACGCGGAGGGGGCTGGTGGATACGAGACTTGGGAGCGGCTTTTCGCCAGCTTCGATCGGGTCACCCTGTGTGTGCGCTCACGGGACGTTTCCGGCGTACGGCCGGGCGTGGTTCGGGTGGAGGGACCACAGCTTCGCGTCGCCCCCCTGCCGTACTACGTGGGCCCGCGCCACTTCCTTCCGCTGCGCGCCCGTATTCGCGAGCTGATCGCGGCCGAGATCCCGCGTCACGACGCGTTACTGGCACGGATGCCGGGAATCTTGTCCTACCAACTCGTGACGCTTGCGAGGCGGACTGGGCGCGGGTACGGTCTGGAGGTTGTCGGTGACCCGATCGACGTGTTCAGCGGCCACTCCAGCAATCACCCGCTGCGAGCCGTCTTCCGGGCCCTTTTCGCGTGGCAATTGCGTGACGCCGCACGAGGGGCTCGCGGCGTGGTGTATGTCAGCGGCGGACCGATGCGGGCGCGTTACCAGACCGATGCACCGTGGGAGGTCGCGTCAGATGTGAACTTGCCTGACGAGGCCTACGCCGCCGCGCCGCGCACGCATTCGTCTGGTCCGCATGGGATCGCCCTGATCGGTAGCCTGGATCAGCCATACAAAGGTGTGCACGTGTTGCTCCGTGCGTACTCGAAACTGCCGGCCGTGCTAAGGGCGCGCACCATGCTGCACTTCATCGGCGGTGGGCGCCTGCAATCGGACTACAAGGCGCTCGCCGAGGAACTCGGCGTGGCGACCTCCGTTGAATGGCACGGCGTACTCGCCAGCGGCGCGTCGGTACGCGAGGCACTCGACGCCGCGACGCTCTACGTGCAGCCCTCGTCCGTGGAAGGTTTGCCGCGCGCCACGCTCGAAGCTGCAGCGCGTGGGCTCCCGGCGATCGGCACGCGCGTGGGAGGTATACCGGAGATCGTGCCGGAAGAGGCCATAATTGAAATCGGCGATGTTGACGCCCTCGCACAGACCATCGAGCGTGTGCTGCAGGACCCGGTCGCCTACGATCGCCTCGCCGCACGCTGCTACGACACGGCGAAGGGGTACCACCGCGATATCCTGATGAGAACGCGTGCTCGCATCTATCGCACGTGGTGGTAGTCAGCGCTCGAACATTGCGCGAAATTCCGGGAGTGCGGACGCGAGGTCGAAGGGGTTGCCGGTTAGCGCGGTGTGACGTGCCGTGCGCGTTTCCCACGACGGTGCCTGCGCGCGCAATTCGAGGGCCCACCGCTCGTCGGACGCGTCGAGCGACAGTACCGCGCAACGCCCCTGCAATCCCTCGTTGACCGTTCGCACGCCTGGAAGGTCGGAGCATACCGGTGTCAGCCCGGAAAACACGGCCTCGATCGCTGCCCCCGGCAAGCCCTCGTGCAGCGATGGGAAGCAGAAACTGTCCATTGCGGATAACCATGCGGGGATATCGTCATGCGGCCCAACCAAGTGAATACGTGCTTGTATCGGTGCAGGAAGCTGCGCGATGACCGTCTTCGCCAGTTCGCCCGATTCTGTGTCGTGCTTGCCCACGCAGAGTAGGTGCACCCGCGGATCCGCCGCCGCGGATGCAAAGATGCTGAGAATGCGCTGATGGTTCTTGGGGGGATCGAGCCGGCCAACGTGGCCTATCACGTGAGCATCAGCGGGTAACCCGATCTGGCGCCGGATGCGTTCGCGCGCCCCGATGTCTGGAGCATAGCTTGCGAAGCGAAGCCCGTTGGGCACGACGCGGGCACGCGGTAGCAGGTCCCAGTCGGGCAGGTGCGATCGTCCAGCCCCCGGCGCTACCGCGTACAGAGCGGTTGCGAACCGGCGTAGCAGGAAGCGCTGGATCGTATGATAGATGGGCCGATCTTGCCCGTATGTGCCACGGAAGTGCGCCTGTCGCGCGGGAACGCGCATGAGCCACGCCAGAAAGAGCAGCGTGCCCGAGAAGAGGCTCAGGTTACTGTGAACGACGCGAGGACGCAGTCGTGAAAGCAACAACAAGTAGCCCGGGACAAACAACACAAAGGGGCGTAGCCGGAGATAGTGCACACGTCCGCCGGTCGCCCTGAATCGATCGTCCAGTGCACCAGTCTCTCCGGAGCACACGAGAACATCATGACGGTACGCGTGCCCCGATGATTGTAAAGCCTCAATGAGCTCGATCGTACGTAGTTCCGCACCTCCGCGATTGAGCCGACCGAGGCAATGCAGAACGACTTTGGGCTCTGACCGCACAGGCCTACCCCCGCCCAATTCTCGTAAGAATCCTGGAGACCAACTGACTACTTTTGATGCCCTTTTCCACTTTCGCGCCCAGCCAGGGTTCGCAGATCGGCATGATGCGGTTTAGCACGCACCCGATCTTGGCTGCGTCCACGGTCACGCGCGCGCCGTCACGAGCATATTCCTCGAAAGATTCCCCGACACGACTCCAAGGTCCCACGTGCCGATCATTGCTATCTTCATCGCGCGTCAGTCTCTGATTCTGGAGTAGTCGAGTTGCCGGGCGGTCAAAGGCTACTTGCCGGCCTCGGTTGACGTGTTGGGAACGAAGCCGGAGTATGTACCGACCCGTCCTCTACGGCGTACGTGGCGGGAACGTTTCCCCGATTGGCGAGAATCTATCACGCATGCACTGTCAAAAGGAGACTATTGGAGACTTTAACAACGTATAAACGACAGGGTAATCCCCCCAAATTTAAGGGGCGCCAGCAGTGGAGCTATGCGGCACGGGCGAGTTTCATTGCGGGTGTAATCCCACCCAGTGCCATGTTCGGTCGTTCGTTGTTGTAGGTCCAGAGCCAGCGCGTACCCGCCGCCTGCACCTCGTCAATCGTATCGAAGAGCGACTGTGACAGCCAGTCATATCGGACCGTGCGATTGTAGCGTTCGATGTACGCGTTCTGTTGCGGCTTCCCCGGCTGAATGAATTCGAACACAATGCCTCGGCGTGTCGCCCACTGCTGCAGCGTCTGACTCACGTACTCCGGCCCGTTGTCCGAACGAATCCGCGTCGGCGCACCGCGCCACGCGATGAGATCATCGAGTGCGCGCACGACGCGCTCGGCCGGCAGCGACAGGTCGATCTCCATCGCGAGGCCCTCCCGGTTGAAATCATCCAGCACGTTGAACAGGCGAAACGTCCGACCGTCGGCGAGTTGATCATGCATGAAGTCCATCGACCAGGTGTCGTTGCGCGTGTCGGGCACAGCGCGCGGTTGCGGCGGCGCCCGCACCACGCGGCGCCGCGGTTTGATGCGCAGGTTGAGCTCCAGCGCGCGATACACGCGGTACACGCGTTTGTGGTTCCACGTGAGCTCCTGGACGTTGCGGAGGTACAGGTTGCAAAGCCCGAAGCCCCACGCGCGGTGGGTCGTGGTCAGCCGCAGGAGCCAGTCTTCTCGCGCCTGGTTCTCCTGCGTGTGCGTGCCCACATAGCGATCGCACGTCTCGCTGATCGCGAACGTGACACACGCATGCCGAATCGTCGTCCGCGCCGTTTGTACCGCCTGCTGGGCCAGCGCCCGGCGCTGCGCTGGCCTTGCCATTTTTTGCGAGGGTCTCCCGCAAGAGATCCGCGCTGAGCTGCGCCTCAACGTACAGCTTCTTGATGCGTCGGTTTTCGTCTTCGAGCTCGTTCAGGCGCGCCATCAGCGACACGTCCTGCCGAACTTGGATCGCCACTTGTAGAACGCGGCGCTGCTGATGCCATGTGTGCGACAGAGTTCAGGTACCGGCGTCCCGCCCTCCGCTTCCTTCAAGACGGCAATGATCTGGCTGTCGGTAAACCGCGATGTTTTCATGGGAATCTCCTCGGGTTAGTCTACGCGAGTATTCCATTTTTGGCGGCCGCTTTTTTCCGGGGGGATTACCCCTCAATCCGATGGTTGGTCGCGATCAAACGGTCCGCGGTTCGTAGCAGTCGTCGACCGTTTTCGACCGATTCCCCACGCGAAATGGCGTCTACCAGTCGTAGTTCTCTGCAAAATCATTGTCCAATTTTCACCGAACGCCCACATCCCCACGCGCGGCGCTCTACTCAGCGCGATCGATTCGCCGACTGACCTCTCCATCGTGGCCGGCGCGAAACTCGGCGAGCAACGCCATCAGCGCACGCGGGTCGACCGGCTTCACCATGTGGTGATCGAACCCGGCTTCCTGTGAACGACGACGGTCTTCGTGCTGACCCCACCCAGTGACGGCAATGAGCAGAATATCCGTGCCCCACGGCTGCTCACGGATCCAGCGGCAGACTTCATACCCGTTCAGCTTCGGCAAGCCGATATCGAGCAGGATGACCTCGGGCCGGAATTCTGCGGCCACGTCAACGCCCTCTTGCCCATCGAGGGCCGTGCGAGTGTCGTTGCCCTTGAGCTTCAAAATTTCCGACAGACTGTCCGCGGCATCCACGTTGTCGTCCACGACGAGGATGCGGCGAGACATCATGTCTGACCGTTCTGCTACGTGGGCCAGTTCGCGGGTCTCCTCGATTGCGATCACCACCGGCAACCGCACGATGAACTCGCTTCCCTTGCCCGGTCCGTCGCTTTTGGCCTCCACCGTGCCGCCGTGCATCTCCACTAAACGCTTCACCAGCGTCAGGCCGATTCCCAACCCACCCTGCGCCTTGTCCAGTGACCGAATCACTTGCGTGAACATCCCGAAGACGCGGGACAACTGGTCGGCGGCGATGCCGATGCCGTCGTCCTTCACCGTCACAACCACATCGGTCCCGTCGCGCTCGACGTGTAGCTGGATGTGACTTCGCTGGTCGCTGTATTTTGCCGCGTTGTTCAACAGGTTCAGGAACACCTGTGCCAGCCGAGTCTGATCGGCTTCGAGGATGACCGGTTCTGTCGGGAGTGTGACGGTGAGTTCGTGGCCCATCCGCTCGATCAGCGGTCGGCTGGACTCCAAGGCACTCTCCACGACCGCCGCCAATGACACCCGCTCCTTGCGGAGTTCCAGATTCCCTCGGCTGATGCGGCTGACGTCCATCAGGTCATCGACCAGCCGTACCAGCTGCGTCAATTGCCGTTCCATCATCCCGCGGGCCCGTTCGACGGCCGCCTGTTCGCCCGCCTGCTTCATTAGTTCGAGGCCATTCCGCAGAGGGGCCAGCGGGTTGCGGAGCTCATGCGCCAAGGTCGCGAGGAACTCGTCCTTTTGGCGGTCCGCCTCGGACAAGTCGGCGGCCAACTGCCGCAACTGCATCTCCGCTGTTTTCCGCTCGGTCACATCCAGATTCGTCCCCACCACCCACTCGGTTTCGCCTTGCGCGTTCGCTCGCACCGTTTCGACGGATTCGACGTAGCGCACTGCGCCGTTGTCGCGTCGGCGGATACGGAACTCACGGCGGATCTGTCCGCCGCGGAGCACAGTTTCCTGCAGCATTCTCTCGGTTTCCGGCAGATCCTCCGGCAGCAGAGCATCGCTCCAGTCGGTGTACTGTACAAAGCCATCCGCCGTGGGCGGAATGCCGTACAGCTGGAACATCTGCGCGTCCCAGCGGAGCGCATCGCTGTGGACGTTTCGCTCCCAGATCCCCACCGCCGTGGCCTCGGTCGCCAGTCGCGTGCGCGCCTCGCTTTCGCGCTGCCTTTCCTCGGCAGCGCGGCGCACCGTGATTTCCATTGCCGAGGGAATGAGATGTGTGATGCGCCCGTCTTCATCGCGCAGCGGCGCGACCTGAAAATCAATCCACACGCGCGTGTCGCCCCCCATGCGCACTGGCACGTCGTAGCGCACGATTTCTCCGCCGGCGGCACGTTCGCACGCATCCCGCAGTTGACTCTGGATTTCGGAGGAGTAGTTCCACCAGTAACAGTCCCAGAATTTTTTTCCGAGCACCTCGCTGGCCGGGATACCGGCAGCCTCCAACGGTGCTCGGTTCGCGTAGGTCACCGTGCCGTCCGCCGTCGTCACACCGACGAACGCCACATTGCTGTCCAGCACACGGCTGGTGAACTGATGGCTTGCCCGGAGCGCGTTGTCCGCTTCCTTGCGCGCAGTGATTTCCTCGACGACCGCGCCGAAACCCGAGATCTCCCCCGCGTCATCACGCACAGGGTACCAGCTTTCATTCCACCAGCGTGAGACGCCGGGTAGGGTCGGCGTCTCACCAGAGAACTCGTGATTCAACACGGGTTCGCCGGTCGCCATGATATGGTCAGTCAGGGCGACGAGAGCGTCGGCGAGAGCGGGCACGATTTCTGACACGTGACGGCCCAGGTGTGCCTCAGCGGACATGCCGTTCATCTCTGCGAGACGTGCATTGACGCGCACGTAGCGCAGATCCAGATCGAGGAAGCAAAAGCCGATCGGCGCGGTGTGGAGAATTGAGCCGAATAGCGCGCTGACACGTTGCGCCTCCACCGCGTCGCGCTTCCGCGCGGTAATTTCAATCGCGGTGCCGATCAGCTGAGCGACCGCACCATCGGCGTCGCGCATGAAGACGGCACCGCGACTGTAGAACCACCGCCACGCACCGGACTTGTCACGCATCCGGTACTCGAATTCGGCGATCTCGTCATCCTGCAGTGCGCGCATCTGCGACAGGTGCTCGGGGAAACGAGCGAGGTCCTCAGGATGCATCAGCGTCGTCACGATGCCGACGCCCATCGCGTCGACGTCCTCCGAAGTGTAGCCCAGCACAGCCGTCAATGAGCGATTGGCGAAGACGCTGCGCTGTTCGTCGAGATCCACGACCTGAATCACCCCCGGCGTGACATCCGTGACCCGCTTCAGAAAATGCTCACTGCGCTGAAGATCAGCCTCCACCAATTTCCGCGCAGTCACATCGCGAATGACGGCGATCATGCCCAACGGGCTGCCGTCGTCGGCGCAAGTCACCGTGACGCTCGACTCCACATGCAGCTCCCGGCCGGCGCGCGTGACGTGGATGTTTTCACCGCGCCACTCACCGCGTTCGCGAAGCGAGGTCATCGCCTCGGCTTCGTCCTCCGCGCGCAACCAGCGGAATCCATACAGATCGGTGAGCTTGGAGCCGAGGGTCGTTTCCGCCACCAGGCCGTATTGCCGTTCGGCGGCTGTATTGAGGTACGTCACACGCTGGTCGTTATCAACGGCGACGACCGCGTCGCTGACCTGCGCGAGGATCTCGCCGCGGACGCGATTCGATTCGGCGACGCGGCCTCGCCGCGTGAAGCCCTTTGGGGCGTCAGCGGTCTCGACCACGAGCGCCTCTACCTCTACTGTGCGGATGCCACGCAACGTGTGTTCCGCTTTCTCGAGCCGGGCGCGCAGTTCAGCATTCTCCCGGTTGAGCTGTTCCACACGAGAGGGGACAGAAGTCGGGGCGGTCATCGCTGATCAATCCTCTGCGCGCTGTGAGCCACATTACAATCGGGCAAGGAACCCGACCATTCGAAGAACGTAGAGGGCGGAATTGGCGTTGGCAAATTCCGCGCAGTAAAGACATAGGGCGCTGGAGTCTGGGGGGATGGCACCTGCGCGGACGAGTCCACACTTCCGGACGCATCGCCGACAACGTCGCGACCAACGGTCCGTCGGTGAGTTCAGTGCGGCCGTGTTCGGTACTGGAGATGTCTGCCCATCGCATTGGAAGCACTTCTTGCCATCACCACTGATACGCTCGAGAAACGAATGTGCCATTCGCATGTCGTTTCGCTCGCCTCTCACGTACGGGAGTCGAACTTGGAGCTTTTCCGCGATTATCGCGAGCTCAGTATCCATGATCTTTCTCGCATCATTCCCTGCCGCATCAGACTTCATGAATCTTGAACAGTCGCACAGCGAAGTCATCGGCTGGGGTGGGCGAGACGCGATAGCGGTCAGCGAGCGATGCGCCCAGTCGTCGTCACGTGTCGTCGTAACGTGTCGTCGCTCATCGCCTGACGGTCCCGATCACCATACGCGCATCTCGAGGCCCACGATGTCGCTGAAGTCGGCGGCGTTCATGGTCACCAATGTCGCTCGGTGCACGAGCGCATGCGCGGCGATCATCCGGTCGGGCAGTTTTCGCCGCGAGTAGCCAGCGCGAACGACAATCGCCGAATAGGCGTCCGCCGCCGCGTCATCGAAGGCGAGCACCGGGATCGCGCTGAGGAGCGTGTCCAGTCGCGCGCGTCGCGCCGGCGCGTCGGCGGCATCGCCATAGACACCGCCCTCGAGTTCAACGCGCGTCACGATCGACAGCAGGATCGCATCATCCAAGGCCGCAATCTTCGCGCTGATCGTCGGGTCGCCGTCGCGCAGGTGGATCGCGACGTTCGTGTCGAGCAGGTACGCCATGTGTTACATCCCGTCGCGTTCGGGCAGCGGCTCGTCGTCACGCCGCTCGATCGCGCGTGGTCGCGGCAGCGCGGCCAGCCGTTCGAGCATCGCCGGGATCGTCGTCCCCGCCGGATACATCGTGATCACATCGCCGGAGCGGATGAGCACGAGTTCGACGTCGTCTCCGAAGGCCACGCCCTTGGGGAGACGGACCGCTTCACTGTTACCGCTCCGGAAGGTCCGGCTGCGCGCGATGGTCATCATGGGGCTCCGGAATGGATATACATGTATATACTCTCCATCCGCCTTTGAATACAAGGTGTCTTCGGCCGCGAGCCCAAAGCGCGCTCACCTTGTGTTACACCGTACAGTTTCACGCCCGGTCGAGAGCGGAATCGCAAAATGGTTCTATCGCCATACCTCACCACGAGGTGTGTCCGTGGAATGTGCGGTTTGCGCAGGCGTTGGCGGACGGGTCGCCGTTTGCGGCACGGGCGACGTTCCTTGAGAAGGACGCGCGGACGCTGGCGCGGGAGATTCTGGCGATGGATCAGGCAGAGTACGCGGCGGCGTTCAAAGGCTCGGCGATGAAGCGCGCGAAGTTGTGGATGTTGCAGCGGAATGCGGCGGCAGTGTTGGAGAATCTCGACGGTGGTCTACGAGCAACAACAACGGCGCCGTTCAGTGGCTGCTCGACTGTCCGGCCAAAGACTGGTTCGTGCTGAGCGAAGCCACCAAGGCATCGCCGGACACGCGTGTGGTGGCATGGCTGACCCGACACGAGCGGCATATCGCGATTGATCCGATCATCCTGGGCGAAGTGCGATTCGGCATCTTGCTGCTACTCAAGGGTCGGCGACGCGAACGGTGCCACGCTGCGAGCATCCGGGCGCGCGATGCCGATCAAAGACAGTCTGATCGCAGCGACAGCCCTGACGCACGATCTCGCCGTCGTGACGCGAAACCGGAGTGATTTTGAGAAGGCGGGCGTTCGCATCATCGATCCCTTCGCCTGAGGGCGACTAACCCGTTGCCTTGCAAAGCGTTCGCCGCCCCGTCGCGCGAGGTGCGGGAGCCGGTATTTGCGGCGTGGGAAGTGATCGGCGCAAAGGATGCGCGTGTGCTGGCGGGCGAGATTCTCGAAATGGATGACGAGCAGTACGGCGCGGCTTTCAATAGGCAGTGCGATGAATCGCGCGAAACTCTCGGGATTGCAGCGGCATGCGCGGGTGGTTCTGAAGACAGGGTTCGAGGTTGACGAGGTGGGGCGACCCGCAGTCGCACACGGTATCTTCATGCGCATGGCCGCCTCGAAACTCCGCGCACTCCTCGATCAGTCAATGGCGGGGGACGCCCCGCACGTCGAAAAGCTCACGGTCGCGGCTGCGGTCATCTCGGAGTTACTGCGCCAACACGGAATGGTCGCGACGCTCGTCGGTGGCGGAGCGATCGAGTTTCACGCGCCCGGCGTTTACGCAACGTCAGACCTCGATCTGATTGTCGAGGGACGCACGCGCGTCGAACTTGACGCAGTGTTGCTGACCTTCGGTTTCGAGCGACGAGGCCGACACTGGGTCCTCGGCGATCTGTTCGTCGAGGTGCCGGGCAACTGGATGTCGGACCCAGTCGAGGTTGTTCAGGTCGGCGCGTTGTCGCTACGCGTCGTGAGGCGGGAAATTGTCCTCGCCGATCGGATCATCGGCTTCAAACACTGGCGCACTACGGCCTACGGCGCTCAGGCCCTTGCGCTGCTCGAGGTGCTTCGAGCGTCGCTCGACGAGCGGCTGCTCCGCGAACGGCTTCGAAGCGAAGACGCCGAAGATGCGTACGAGGCGCTACTCGCGCTCTCGGCGACGCGCCGCTCCGTCGGAGTGGACGAGCTTGAGACCCTACTGCAGACGCTGCATCAGCCACGAGGTACCGATGACCGCACGTGAGCCATCCGCCGCTGACGAAGCGCTCGACCTCACGGCGCTCCGTCGCACCTGGGCGGTACGTCGTGCAGCCGCGGACGCGGTGCGCGAGCGCATCGTGCTTACGGGACTCCGCCATCCCGCGCGCGACCCGGACGAGCGCGCGTGGATCGCCGAGCGCGGGGAGTCCCTGTTCGTCGAAGATGAGCAGGCGGGGGCCGAGGCGCGGCGCTACTACGCGCGCAAATACACGCGACCGGCCGACTGACTGAGTCTGCGCGGCGCAGGCCGGTATTCGACTCACTTGACGTCTGCACTGATTGGGACTGACGCGAACTCTCATTTTGATCTTCCTTGTGCTCCTGCCGACCCCCGTTGTCGCGCAGCAGATCAGGGCGGAATGGTCGATCTGGAATCTTGATCGAGGCACGGCGAGCGCTGACGCAACCACCTACACGAGCGCGTCGGTACGGCTTGGACTACCGCTGCGCGCGACGCTTGCTGCGCGATGCGGACGGAACATGCAATCTCTTCGTCTCCGGTGGCGTCGGATCGATGCGCTTTACCGCAGACGGAAAGCAGGCGGTCATCGCCGAGTGTGCACGCAATCCTCTCTGCTTCTTCGAAGGCATGTCGTACCGAACCGGCTGGCGTCCGGCGCTGAGTGCTGGCGTTGGCGCTGATCTCCCAATCATGGACGCCGCCGCCCAGACCCGCAAAACCGCGTTCACGGAGCCACCGCGCAACGCCGTGTACCGCGGTCAGATGCGTCAGCCTTTCGCGAACACCGTCCGGAGCGCCGCGTCGACGGCGCGGGCAGCGGCGATCACGGCCCCCGCGAGATAGCCCGGCTCGATCGGGCTGGTCTCACTGCCCGCGAGTGTGAGACGGGCCTGCCATGGCCCAGACACCCATGGTGCGGGGTCCGGCGCGACATGCCCGGTCGCCACGCGGTCGGCCGCGGTCGCGGTCAGGGGGTCAGCCGTCCAGTCCTTGAGCAACGTGGCGCGCGGACGCTGCGCCTCGGACCCGAAGAACCGCTGCAACTGGTCGAGGCACGCTCGGATCAACGCGTCCTCTCCGAGCGCCGAGCGCTGGTCGGCGCTGAGGCCGATGAACCCAAACAGCGCCGCCTGGCCGGATGCCGTGGTCGCGTCGTGGATCTCGGGCATAGGTCCGACCATGCTCTGGGCGGTGCCGGCCAGGCCCGCTTCGCGCCAGAACGGTCGGTCGTAGCACGCGACGAACTTTGCGTGCGGCGCCATCCACGTCGGGGCCCCGCGCCAGCGTCGCACGGTCGACGCGTCCTGCGCGGGCGTAAACGCCACCATGGACTCGAGCAGACGCGGCGGCACCGCCCAGAGC
>Ga0163147_10005308_pt1 | contig 15753 bp, 17 predicted proteins | sample OliLakLV19MP6G1_FD_148597 | JGI IMG/M metagenome (GOLD analysis project Ga0163147, IMG submission 148597) | Freshwater microbial mat bacterial communities from Lake Vanda, McMurdo Dry Valleys, Antarctica- Oligotrophic Lake LV.19.MP6.G1 | ecosystem: Environmental > Aquatic > Freshwater > Lake >...
AGAACCCCGCTAAGGCTTTGTCCGATGGGCCGAACCAGATTCCGCTCCGTGACTTGCCACGCCTTATTGCTCAACTTCGCCGCCTTCGCTCAGCCCTCGCTTAAACCATAATGAACACTGCAACCCCGTTTCGCTCGCTCGCCCTATGCATGCTCGCCTTGTCTTACCCAGCGATGGCTGAGGACTCGACCAATAAGAGCGAGGCAAAAGTGGAGGCAAAGACCGATGCCACTCAAGAATTTACCATCCCAGTGCCTGCCGGCATGCCTGTGCGGGGAATAAAAATTCCACACCGCGATGAGAAAGGGAACCTTGTTATGGTTCTCGAAGCCGATGTCGCTAAACGGCTCGATGAACAGAACGTGGAAATGGAAAATCTGAAGATTGATGCCTTTGATGAGGATGGAAAAAAAATTCTCATCGAAATCCCGTATTCTATTTTTAATCTCGAAACCCGCATTTTAAATGGCGACACTCATGCCCTCATTCGGCGCGAGGATTTCGAGATCACCGGCGATGGCCTTACCTTTAATACCCGGACTCGACAAGGCACCGTGCGCGGCAACGTGAAAATGACCATCCTGACACCTGACACTCCGTAACAAATCTATGAAACATCTCGGCCTTACCGCACTTTTCCTAACGCTTCTCTTGCCGGGAGCTCTCGCGCAAGAGTCTCCCTCCATGTCTGCCGGTGCAGAACAAGCCCCAAGGGCGGCAACTGGTGCAGCCTTCGCGGGTATCGGGGGTGAGAGACCGAAGGATTCCAAGACCGAGATCACCGCGACCAAGGAAGCCACCTATGATAACCAAACGAGCATCGCAGAATTTGTCGGTCGCGTTATCGTAAAAGATCCGCAGTTTACGCTCACGTGTGACCGGCTCGTCGTGAGCCTCCGGAAAGATCGGAAAGGATTGGAGAAGGCGGAGGCGCAAGGCAATGTCGTAATCGTGCAAGAAAATTCCGACAGCACCGGGAAAACAACCAAGGCGATAGGTCGGGCTGGTTCGGCAACCTACATCCCAGCCACCGGCGAGATCACACTGAGAGTCTGGCCATCTGTCCAGCAAGGGATCAATAATCAGGTCGCGACAGAACAAGGAACTATCATGGTTCTGAATCGCGGAGGAAAATCGCGCACGATCGGCAGCAGCAAGACTGTCATCAGCGATACGACTGAAGCAGGAGCCGCTCAGTGATGGATAAAACGTCTTCTCTCAGTTCAGAAAAAGCCGCAACGGATACGCCCATCCTTCATACCGAAGGACTCGTCAAAATCTACGGTGGTCGCTCGGTCGTGAATGGCGTGGATATCAATGTAAAAGCCGGTGAGATTGTGGGACTCCTTGGCCCGAACGGGGCCGGTAAAACGACCACTTTTTACATGATCGTAGGCCTTGTTCGGCCAAATAGTGGACGCGTATTTTTCCGGAATTCGGACGTGACAGACATGGCCATGTATCGCCGTGCCCGGCATGGAATGGGATACCTTCCACAAGAAGAATCTATTTTTCGCAAACTCACGGTAGAGGAAAATATCCTCGCGATCCTTGAGACGACGCCAGCTTCTCGCACGGAACGGAAGAATCGTTGCGAAGAACTTCTCACACGCTTTGGCATTGAGCACCTCGCCAAGAACCAAGCTCTCACGCTCTCCGGCGGCGAAAAGCGACGCCTCACCATCGCCCGGTCGCTCGTCACAAATCCTTCTCTGCTCATGTTGGATGAACCATTTAGCGGCGTGGATCCCATCGCCGTGCACGACGTGCAGCAAATCGTTCAGGATCTCCGCGCACAGGGCCTTGCCATCCTTATCACAGACCACAACGTGCGAGAGACGCTTAACATTGTTGATCGCGCCTACCTCATCTTTGAAGGCCGCGTGGAAAGCCAAGGGAATAAGGATTTCCTGCTCAACGATCCGATTAGTCGCAAGCTCTACCTCGGCGAGTCATTCCAGATGTAGCTGCTAAGGCGTAATTCCATGGGCACCACTTCTCGCACGATTCCCGCGCTCAACAAACGCGTGCAACACATTACCGTGGGGCATTTCTACGCGAACCACGCAGAGCAACTCGGAATGCATCTCGAGGGTTCGTCACGCGGCCTCAATCGTCTCATTCGTGAGCCCACCATCAATCGTCCGGGCCTGGCCCTCTGCGGCTTCTTTACCTATTTCGCCGGCAAGCGCATGCAAGTGCTCGGTGCTGCGGAGCTCAGCTACCTTAAGAGTCTCAAAGCCACAGTCCTTCGAGAGAGACTTCACGATTTTTTTTCTCACAACATGCCCTGTGTCGTGGTGGCCCGGAACACGCCAATTCCCGAAGCCCTGCTTGCTGCGGCTGCGGCGTTCGATACGCCCGTCTTCCGAACAAGCATGATCACGATGAAATTCATCAACGCGGCCACGATTTCAATGGAATTTGACTTTGCGCCATCCACTTCCGAGCACGGCAGCATGGTAGATATCCTTGGCATCGGAACGCTGATCCGAGGCGCAAGTGGCATCGGAAAAAGCGAGTGCGTGCTCGGCCTCATCGAGCGCGGCCACAGCATCGTAAGCGACGATGTGACCCGCTTCCGCTCGATTGAGGGCCGTGAGCTGCTCGGCATGTCAGATGAGCTCTCGCGCTACCACATGGAAGTCCGGGGAATCGGCATCATTAATATCGCCTCGATGTTTGGGGCCGGAGCCGTTCGGCCAGAAAAGCGGCTGAACTTTGTCGTCACACTCAAAGATTGGCAGGACGTCGAAGATGTAGATAGGATTGGTCTCGACCGCGCGACTTACGATATCCTTGGCATTAAGATTCCCCACGTTACATTACCTGTCCGCATGGGCCGTGACCTAGCACGGCTGGTCGAGGTCGCAGCCCTTGACCAGAAACTCAAGGACATGGGGCAAAATAGTGCCGTCGAATTTAATCAAAAACTTTTACACATGATCAGCGAACGCAGGAGCAGGTAAATGGGAATTCTCTCGAAAAAGAAAACAGCCGACGATAGCCAGCGCTTTAACGCTGTGGTGACTGTAAGCAATCGCAATGGCTTACATGCACGCCCAGCGGCTATGTTTGTGAAAATTTCCAGCCGTTATCGTGCCGAAGTTTGGGTCGAGAAGGATGGCGAACGTGTGAACGGCAAGAGCATCATGGGCCTAATGATGCTTGCCGCAGGAAAGGGTTCCAAGCTTATGGTTATCACCGAGGGCGCAGATGCTGAGAAAGCTCTCAGCGAAATCAAGAATCTCGTCGAAACGCAATTTGGCGAGGAATAAACCGCAGTCCCGCGCGGCCTATTCTCCAATTATCACGCGCGTGCCTAGCACAACCTTCTCGTAGATCATGCGCGCTATGTCGCCCGGCAGCCTCACGCACCCGTGCGAGGCGGGATAGCCCGGCAGCACACCGGTGTGCATTCCGTCGGCTCGCCAGGCCTTCGTCGTTGAATCGCCAAAGCGCATAAACCATCGCATGGGTGCGCCTTGGTAAAACGTCCCGCTCGGCGCGGAGTCAATTTTTGTGCTCACACCCGAGCGCACGATTTGACCTTTTCGATTCACAAAGTTTCCGTAGATACTCGAGCGATGGTCGGCGTTTTTTTGGACGACGACAAAGGTTCCTTGAGGAGTCATGCCGGCACGTTTCCCGCTAGAAATGGGCGTATCTATCGCGATGTCATCACCGACCTTTAAGTAGGCTCTTTGTTTGGAGAGGGAGATATAGACGGAAACATTTTCCGGCGTTGCCGCCGCCAGCACGCGTGGCATAACCTTTGGCGGATCTTGCTTATTCAGAAGTTCTGTCGCTTTTTTGGGCTTTGCTTGCGGCTTTGTTAGGAACTGCTGTGCGGTAAGCATTTGGCTGCTGAGCAGCCCGCCAAAGGCGAGGGTAAGGACGAGAAATGGCCTCATAAGTCTTTCGGGCATGAGGTATGGAAATGGCGCAGTCATTCGGAAAATGAAATTCAACTCGTCATCGCTTACCTGTCGCGCCTATTTTTATCAATCTTGAAAAGACCAAAGGCGACATGGAGTGCCAGGCTGAAGCGAGGCGAGTGGGTTGGGGCTGCCGATCTGGCGCGGCTCAGGTCTATGATTATGCCTTGTCTCGTCGCCTGCTGCTTTTGCAGCATAGCCGCTACGGCAGACGACAAATTGCCACCACCGCCTCCCTTCCCGCAGTCGCAAGATGTCGCGGTGACATTTGGGGAGACCAAAGAAATCAAGCTTGTCGTCACTGGCCGCATTGTGGAGCCGCTGACGTTTCTCGTTCGGAAGCCTCCGCGCTTGGGAACCTTGAGCGAAATTCGCGCAACCTCGCGAACGACTGGGAGCGTTTTCTATTCTGCTCCGCCGAGCGGCGCGGCGACCATGGATAGTTTTTCCTTCGCCGCCAAGTCCGCGGACTCTCCCGTCTCGGCATCAGCGTCTGTGCGGCTGGCGCTAGCAGACCGTCCCGCTGAGCTCGTGGCTCCAGCGACTGTGGACTTTGGATCTGTCTTCCTTGGCGAGTCGAGTCAATCTGTCTTTGTCCTACGTAATGTTGGGGGAAGCATGGCGCGTGGAAGTCTCGAGGCTCCGGCGCCTTGGGCATTTTCGAAGGGCGGTGCTTACCGTATCAAAGCGGGTGGCTCGCAAGAAGTCGCGATCAGCTTTTCACCAGTCGAAGCGCGTGCTTACACGGGCCGGGTGGCTTTAGGAAACGAAACCCTGCTTTTACAGGGAGTCGGCACAGATCCCATTTCAGTGAGTCCCGCGCTTATTACTCTGAGTGGCCCGGAGCGTCAGCAAGGCAAGGTTAGCTTCCAACTAAAAAACGAATCACCAACAGCCCGCACCGTCGAGATCGCATGGCCGCAATACTTCGAAGGACCGCGTGAAGTTCTTCTCGCTCCCCAAGCGGAGATTGGCATCACAGGTCAGCTTCGCGAGGGATTTTTGGGTGCTTCCCAAGAAGCTGTAGTTCTCAAGACGGGATCGTTTCGCACCACGATCGCCATGAACATCTTCCCGGCCCCCGCAAAGTTGAAAGTTTTGCCTGAGGGAGGATTTCACTTCGACCAATCCCATGCGTCGCCCCATAAGCTCGTGCTCTCCAATGAGGGAGGCGTTCCGGCGGCATTCCGTATTGCGGCGACCGATGGTATTACCTTTGCAATTCGAGAGAATATAAACGAAGTCGCGCCAGGCGAAACTTTGGAAATTCTTGTTTCTTTAGCACCCACCGTAGGGCAGGACTTTCAAGGGAAACTGGAAATCACTCCGCAGGATTCGGGCCCAATCAGCATACCCGTCACGGCCTCGAAATCCGTAGCAAATCCCATAAGCCGCCTTCTTAATATCCCTCCAAAAGCAGTCAATACGCCAGCCGAAACGGCCCTGTCGGCTCCTCTCGCAATTGAAAAGGCACACGTGGTTCTGTCCACGGCCCACGAGGTAGAGATTCTATGGAAAGCCCCTGATGAGACAACGACCTTCCATGCCGAGCGAGGGCAACTTCTAGGTCAAGATGACGGCCCGGTTACCATGCGTTGGGTCACATGGCCTGGCGTAAAATTTCGACGACAGGAGGGGAGTATTGCCGCGCGCTTCGAGAACCTTCCCGCAGGCGCGCAGTGGATCGTGCGCTTGGTGCCCGGTGACTCCTCGGTGCTGAAGCCCTCTCCTGCATTCCGTATTCAAACAGCCGAAGGTCGCCCCTTCGCCTACACCGGATGGCTGGTAGGCGTCGCCATGCTGGCCCTCATCGGCCTCGCGTTTTTCGTCCGCCATCGTCGCCGCCAACGCTTGCTCGCCCAATACGAAAAGCGAATTGATCGCTTGGACAACGAATAGCTCGCGTGTGAAAAATCGCCGGAGGATGCAAATGACATTGCTCGAAGCGACTCATTCGACCAAGGTAGTGACTGCAGTTTACCTACTCTAAAAATATGCAACTCGGAATGATCGGCCTCGGCCGCATGGGCGCTAACATGGTGCGCAGACTCCTTCGGAATGGCCATACTTGTGTCGTGTACGATACAAAGCCTGAGGCCGTCGCCGCGCTTGTGGCAGACGGAGCTGTTGGCGCAGCAACCCTTGAGGAGTTTGTTGCAAAGCTCGAGGTTCCCAGAGCCGCATGGATCATGATTCCAGCCGCCATTACTGATAGAATTGTTCATGAACTTGCCGCCCTGCTCCAGCCAGGCGATACGATTATTGATGGGGGGAATTCGTATTTTCGAGACGATCGCCGCCGCAGTGAATCGCTTCGCCCTCAGGGCATCCATTACCTTGATTGCGGAACAAGCGGTGGAGTATGGGGGCTCGAGCGTGGATATTGTATGATGATCGGCGGCGACAAGGACGCCGTAGATCGCCTCGACCCGATTTTTTCCACATTGGCACCCGGCAAGGGCACCATCGAGGTCACTCCGGGCCGCGAGAACCTCGGCGGCACCGCGGAAAGCGGGTATCTGCATTGCGGAGCTTCTGGCGCCGGGCACTTCGTCAAGATGGTTCACAATGGCATCGAATACGGCATAATGGCTGCCTTCGGCGAAGGCTTCGATATTTTGGCCAATGCCAACATCAGCACTAAGAAAACTGAAGTCGATGCAGAGACCGCCCCACCCATGCACCATGACCTTGATTATGATCTGAACCTTGCCGACATCTCCGAAGTGTGGCGGCGCGGGAGTGTCGTGAGTTCATGGCTCCTCGACCTCGCAGCTGCAGCCTTCGCGGACAATCCCACTTTGTCAAATTTCTCTGGGCGCGTTTCCGATTCTGGCGAAGGCCGCTGGACAATCATGGCCGCAATCGAAGAAGCAGTGGACTGCGAGGTGCTCACGTCGGCTCTTTACGCCCGGTTCCGCTCCCGCAAAGATCACACGATGGCGGAGAAAGTCTGCTCGGCCATGCGCTATCAATTCGGTGGCCACCTCGAGAAGCCGACGGGTAGCTAGTGGTTTGGTGCTGAATGTTACGAAGTGAGTAAGCCACGCCCACCCCGCATTCTTGTGCTGACTGCGAGCATGGGTGATGGGCACAACACGGCGGCCCGCAGCATTGCGGACGCTCTTATGTCTGAGCGTCCGGGTGGAGTTGAGGTTCTCGTCGCCGATCCCTACACGCGCACAAATCCCATGATCAACCGTCTTGTGCAGAGCGGCTACACCCTGGCGATCAACCGCTATCCCCGTGCGTGGAAGATTGTTTTCCAGCTTCTCAGCCGCCGCGGCGTCGTTGAGGGCATGAGTCCCTTGCTTTCAGAATTGCGGCAGGGGGTCAAAGACATCATTGAAGAATTCCAGCCCGACCTGATCGCTTCGACATATCCCGTGTTTAGCTATATCTTGGCAAAGCTACGCAAGTCGCACCCACAGATTCGCCAGCCATTCTACACGGTGGTTACGGATTCGACGTTGATCAATTCCACATGGTATCGTTGGCGAAGCGACGGATTGATCGTCTCCGACGCGCTCACCGCAGAAGCCATTTGCGAGGGAGGGGTGCCGAGCGCAGAAATTCACACGCTAGGCTTTCCTGTGAGTCTTTCCTTTGAAAAACTCAGCCCCATCCCGGCCCCAACTGGCAAGCAACCTTGGAAAATTCTCTTTGTTCCTGGCGGCACTTCCGGCCGAGCGAAGGAAACGATCCAGAGCCTTGTTCGCATGAAAAATCTCACAGTCCAAGTTGTCACCGGACGTCGCAAAAAGATGTTTTCCTCATTAACGGCGGCCCATTTTCCTTCAAACGTCTCGATCTCGGGTTGGACAGACCAAATGCCAGCAATCATGGCCAGCCACCACCTATTTATCGGAAAAGCGGGAGGTGCTACCGTTCAGGAAGCCATCGCCGCGCAGCTTCCCTTTCTTGTGAGCCACATTGTTCCCGGACAAGAGGAAGGAAACATCGAACTCATCCAGCGCACAGGCATAGGTGCCCTCGCCTCGTCCTCAGCGGAAGTCGTAGGAGGACTCGTTGAGGGAGCACTTGCCAATGATGCCCAGCTTTGGAGGGCGTGGAGAAAGAACCTTGAGGCCATTCAGAAGCCCTCTGCCGCTCGGTCTATTGCTCACTTCCTGCTAGAGAAAATCCCACCAGCCGTTTAATCGTGCGGCTTGCATGCGCAGCAGGGTCGGCTATCGTCATTTTCAGATTATGCCTATTTTCTTCGCCGTTGCAGCGACTAGCCCAGATGCGCCGGCCCAAGCACCCATGGTAAACCTCTGGCAAGTGATTGTCTCTGGCGGACCCGTGATGATTCCGCTCGGCGTTCTTTCGGTTCTCGCCGTGATGCTCATGTTTATCTACCTCGTCACGATGCGGCGCGGATCCATTGTCACGGGCCGCTACATGCAAACGGCGGATGCCCTTCTGCGGAAGAAGGATTATCTCGGATTGCTGGCCATCTCGCACCGCCACAACGAAGCCGTTGCCCAAGTCGTGCAGCGCACACTCGACTTTCTCACGAAAAATCCGCGGGCAACGATGGCGGAAGCACGCGAAATCGCACAGGCTGAAGGCACGCGCATTGCCAGTTCTTTGACGCAACGCATTTCGTATCTTGCGGATATCGGAAGCATCGCTCCCATGCTCGGCCTCTTTGGCACCGTGCTAGGGATGATCAAGTCCTTCAGTGTCGTAGCGAGCGATGTCGCAGCCTCACGACCCATGATGTTGGCTGAGGGCGTGGCAGAGGCTCTCGTCACCACAGCAGCGGGTCTTCTCATTGGTATCCCTGCCATGGCGGCTTACTCGTTTTTTCGTGGACGCGTGCAGGCTCTCATCTCCGATCTCGAATCCGCCTCGACACACCTCATGGCCCAGATCAGTGCCGGCATGGGCCAGAGGCCCGATTAGGAAGATGAACTTTCGTTCGCGCGTGCAGGCAGAGCCTCCCGGGTTTCAAATTGCCCCGATGGTGGATATTGTCTTTTTGCTGCTCATTTTTTTCTTGGTGACGTGGAATTTTGCGCGCTCTGAAACGGAATTGGATGTGAAGGTTCCCACAGCCCAAGAGGGCAAGGAAACGCGGCGCGCGGTGGGAGAAGTGATTCTTAATGTGAAGGCGAACGGAACCGTGGTCATGAATCGAAGAGAACTCACACCCGAGGCGCTTCGCGAGGCGTTACAGAAAATCTCAACCTTGTATCCCGATCAGGCTATCGTGCTGCGAGGAGATGAAAATGTGGAGTATCGGCACATCGTCGAGGCACTCGACATCTGCCGCAGTGCCAATATTTGGAACGTCGCCTTCGCTACGAGCCGCCCCGAGTAATGCGGTGCTGTCTTGCCATGGTGCTTCTCCTCGGCACCCTTCATGCCCAGTCGCCGAGTCCGGAACCCGAAGTGCGCCGGGCTCTCCCTGTCACGAGAGAGCCGGTTGACATGGAGAATTTCCAGAATCCCGAGTGGGTGCAGGAGGCCGTCCCCGTCGCAACGCCCCTGCCGATGGATCCCCCACCCCCAACACCTGCGCTCGAGCCATATCGCCCGCCGCCGGCGCCCACTCCCATGGAGGAAGATTCCATTCGACTAGGGCCAGCGGCTGGAGCTGACCCCGCCCTCCAAGCCCTTGTTCGAGGAAATGCTTTCTACTCGCGCAAGATGTATGATTTGGCGATCCCCGAATACGAAATGTTCCTGATCGTAGGCGATCGCAAGACGCCACGCGACACGGCTCTGTTTCGTCTTGCGGAATGCCACCGCTTCTTAGGCAATATCGCAGCAGCACGCTCAGGATATGAGCGGCTTGCCATGGAATACCAAAAAGGCGACTTTGCGGGAGCGGGTGCCTATCGCCTTGGGGATTTTCTGTTTGGAGAAGAAAAATACGACGCCGCGTTTTTGCAATTCAACACGGCCGCCAATGAATCCAAGGAGGTAGAAGTGCGTCTCACGGCAAAGTATTTTGCAGCACGAAGTCTGGAATACTTGAAGCGTTTTGGCGAAGCCTCCGTGATGTATGAGGCCGTGGTCTCTTCGGAAGGAAAAAATCCCTACAAGGAACATGCCCAACTTGCCCTTGGAAATATCCATAACCTTGAGGGGAAAAAAGCGGAAGCCCTTGCGAGCTACGAGGCCCTCATCAAGACATCCAAAAATCAAAACATCACCGCAGAGGCGCTTGTAAAGGCCGCCATCCTTGCCAACGAACTTGGCCAAACAGACAAAGCACTCGCCAACTTTTCACGGGTCGCCAAGCTCACCGAGGCAGCCGACTGGCAGCCTGTGGCCCTCATCGCTTCGATGCGCCTGCTCTACGCAGCGGGCAACTACAAGGGCGTTCTTGCCTTGGGCTCGACCGCGTGGGAGCGGGTTCCCAAGGATGCACAACCTGAGGCTATGCAGATGCTAGCTGCTTCTCAGAGGCAAATTGGCAACAACTTTGAGGCCCGCAAAGCCTACGACCTACTTTTAAAGTCCTTCCCCGATTCAGAGCCAGCACAGGAGGCTCGTTTCCAACGACTGGTCTGCCTCTATGCCCTTCAAGACAAAAACCTCGTTTCCGAAATTGATCAATTCCTCGCTACAACAAGTCCCCCCGACCAACGCCTTCGTGCCTCCCTTCTGAAAGCGGAAGTCTTATTCAAGCGCGGTGCGTATGCCGAGGCCGCCGCCGTCTATGAGCCCCTGCTAAAGCAAGAACTTGCAGCGGATCTCCGCGCCGACGCGCTCTACAAATTCGCATGGAGCCTCTCGGCGGCAGGCGATCCGGCACGTGGAGCCATGGCCTATACCGAGTTTTTAGAAATCTACCCGACACACAACCTGTTCGCTTCCGCGCTCGCCCAGCGCGCCCTAGCAAAGCAAGCCGCGAAGGCCTTCGACGAGGCGCTCGCGGACTTTTCTCTCCTCGCTGAAAAGTATCCGGGCACCAAGGAACACGAACTGGCACTTCTTCAGAAAGCTTTGATTTACGGCCAAATTCAAAAATACGACGAGATGACGAAGACGTTTTCCGAACTCCTCGAAAAATTTCCTAAAACCGCTGCTGCTGCTCAATCTAATTTCTGGCTCGGTTGGGCCGCCTTCGAGCTTAAGGATTATCCAGCTGCCATCGCGAAGTTGGATCTTGCTCGTAAGCTTGATCCCGAGAACTACGGGGAACGTGCTTCTCTGCGGATTATTCTGGCCCACTACTACCAGGAAAATCGCCAAGGTGTGACGACCGAAGCGGCTCAATACAAGGGCGGTAACCTCCCGGCCGAAATCACGCTTTGGCTCGCCTTGCAACTTGCCGAAGAGGGTCAATACGCCAAAGCCGAGGCCCTTCTTGTCCCCCTTGCTGCAAACCCCGAAGCCTTGCCTCCTGACGCATGGATCGCCCTTGCGGAATCACAGCTTGCGATGGGCAAGTATGCCGACGCGCGACAACCCGCAGAAAAATATTTGGCAACGGCCCGGGATCCAGCCACTCGTGCTCGCGCGCTTTTGGCGACGGCAAAGGCCGCGCTCGGCCTGCGGGATCTGGACGAAGCCCAGAAGCTGATTGAGGAAGTTATGCTTCTGCAACCGGAGGGACGTTTCAATGTTTTAGCTCGTCTAACTTCTGGCGAAATCTTGCAGGCCAGAAACGACTTTGATGGTGCTGCGCGAGCTTACATGACTGTTGCCGTGCTCACCGATGACGAGAAGATCACGCCCCTCGCCCTCACAAAGGCAGCAGAGGCTTATCGCCGAGCGAAGAACGTGTTCGAAGCCGAAAAAGCGCTGACCGAACTCAAGAAAAGGTTCCCAAATTTTACCCAACCAAGCTCGACAAATCCCACATGAGGCTTTCCATCCCTACTCTCCTTTTCCTCGCTACCTGTCTGAGCCGTGCGTTTGCAGCTGACGTCGTTTTTCAGGATCATCCTTTGACGGAGGTCAAGGCCTCTGTGCAGATCCCCGAGGGCTGGACCTCCACGCAAGAAGAAGACGACGGCGTCTTCGTTTACCATTTTGGAAAAGCCGAGAAGACCGGTAAGACGACATTTGTCACCCTCAGCGTCACCACGAAAGTGCCCGACCGCACGGGCCAATCCCCGGCTGAGTACGCGGAAGCTCTCATTGATCTGTCGAAAGACGACGAATCACCCCTTCCCGTGCTGAAGTCCGAGAAAGACGGCATGGCTATGATTCGCTGTGAATACGATATTGAGAGCGAAGACGGCCAATCACGCGCTGTGAATATTTCCCTCGCCAACGATAAAACCGGGACGCTCTACTTTTTTGCATGGCAAGCCCCGTTGGATGAATCCGTGGAAAAGGAAGCTATCCGCGAGAAAATCTTGGCCACCGCAAAATTCGATCCCGCGTTCTAACGCCCGAGGCCGAGATTCGCAAAATACAAAGCGGTCAATTCCCTCCCCCCACAAAGCCAAAGAACGCCACCAAGCGCAAGGAAGGGACCGAAGGGAATGCGCGCGCCAGAACGGTCTCGCGCCAGAAAAATGCCTGCGAGGCCGGCAACACAGCCAATGATTGAGGAAGCAAAGAGGGTAAAGAGCACGGCGTCCCAGCCTAGAAAAGCACCGATACATGCGATGAATTTCACATCGCCAAATCCCATCGCCTCCCGTGGAATCGTCACGGCCGAGGCCTGTCCCCTCACCTCATCAAGAGTGTCCAGATCTATAGTCTCTTCGCCTGCCTTCACGAGATTATAGCGAAATTCGACGCGATTCCCCTCGATCTCGCGATCACCCACCTTGATCGGACTCACCACCTCCAGCACCAAGACATCGCGTTCACGGCTGAAAATTTCTTCCCAAGGAAGTTTCTCCTCCCCGAGAAAAATATCGGCCCGATCACCATCGCGAACCCATCGAAAATCTTGAGGTGGCTGAAAGACGTCTCGCTTACGGCCAAATGCCAATTTCCCTAATTCCACAACCAGCCACAACAGTCCAAAGCCCAGCGTAGCCCCCCCCGCAGAGAGCAACCCCGCCTGCCACCAGACCGAGACCCCCTGCAAGCCCGGGATCGCCACACTCAGCAGAAGACCCGCAATCGCACCACCCCATGTGATTTCATCCGGGATGATAAAATGCTCGATATCAATAAACGTGGCGACAATGAGAAGACACAAAAAGACAGCATACGCCGGCGCAAGCGGTAGGCCGAACTTAAGCCAAAGCGCGAGAAATACGCATCCCGTCAGCACCTCGACGAGGAGATACCTTACCGAGATCGGCGTGCCGCATGTCGAGCACTTGCCCCGCAGCCACAGCCAGCTCACGACAGGCAAATTCTCATACCATGGAATCATCTTCCCGCACGCAGGACAAAAGGATCGCTTAGGATTGGCCACGCTCAGACCGAGTGGCATGCGATAGATGCACACATTCAAAAAGGATCCGATCACGAGCCCAAGAATGGCTGCCGTGACGTCAAAGAGCAGCGTCATGCCTTTTCGAGTCCGGGCTCGACCAATTCGCAGAGCACGTGAAGAAGAAATTTGTGCGCTTCTTGGATTCGGGCCGTTGTTTTTCCAGGCACACAGATTTCAATGTCTGCCGCGCCTTTCGTGAATCCACCGTTTTTTCCAAGCAAGCAAATCGTCTTGAGCCCCAAGCGACGTGCCTCCTCAATGGCAACGAGCAGATTGCGCGACTTCCCACTCGTCGTTAGAGCAATGAGGACATCACCCTCGCGGCCATGCGCCCTGACTTGGCGACCAAAAACATCTTGAAATGCATAGTCATTGCCAATTGCCGTCAGCAACCCGCCATCCACACAAAGCGAAATCGCAGAATACGGCCTCCGGTCTCCCATAAAACGACACGTAAACTCCGTGGCGATATGCGTCGCATCGGCAGCACTCCCGCCATTACCACAGAGCAGCAGTCGGCCTCCGCCCTGCAGGCAAGCCAGCACGCAGTCTGCTGCATCCACGACCAAGGGCTCAAGCGGACGCAAGGACTCGAAGGTCTCAAGCACTTCAGCAAGGGATACAGAAAATGGCGTCATGGCATTTGAGCGAGATGAAGGCGAGTATCCTGCTCCAGAAGGTTCTTGAGATAAGGCCAGTCAGCGATGTCCATCTGCACAAACAGGTGGAGATACAGCCGCACGGCTCCGGGTGCATGCGTCGCCAAGAGCTTATCAACTGCCTTGTCTATGGCTTCCGAGGGGGGCTCTGCGGGCAGCATATCCACGAGGCCCTTGCCATCATGGGAAATCTGGAGGACATCCAAAAAGTCACACACGAGCTTCTCATGCCCTTGCAAGATGTAGGTCTGAAGAATCTCCGCAGCCAGATCCTCATTGGCCGGTTTCGTCAGCGCCTCACTCATCCATGCCAGGCGTTCCTCGCGCGGCTTGCGCTCGATAAAGACAGGACGCAATTTCCGGCGAGTAGCCAGAAGCCCCACGTACGCCTTGCTTGCAGCCCGGTTTTGCTCGTGCAGCCAAGTGAGGATGTCATGTTTCTGGGCGGATGGAAGCGAAGCGAAGAGTTCTTGAGCGGGCATTCTTGCGCTATTTCATACCAGAGCCGACCTAGCAAAGCCAAGTTGAGAATACCAAGTCTCTGTGAAATTAAATGACGTCGAAGCTCGTGTTTCCCGTTGTGTCGCAGGTGGAAGTCCAGAATTGGCAGAGGATGAACGGAGAACAGACATGGAATCTCGCGCGGAGGCGCGGAGGATGGGAAGAAACGAAAGATCGGCCAAGCCCGGCAGGATTTAGTGCCTTTCTCCTGCAAACCTCTGCGCCTCTGCGCCTCTGCGGGAGTCTCTTCCTCGCCGTTTTCATGCAATTAGTAAACCACCGTGTGGTTGGTTGTGTTTGCGTACCACTCCAATCACCATCTCCGAGCGAGCATAGTCCCCCGTGGCATCCGCTTCTAGCTGATGGAATAGACGCACTGTTCGCAGACTTGCCCCTGTCTTCCCATTGGCTGGAAGCCAATGCCACGGGCGCAGGTGGAAGTCCAGATTTGGCAGAGGATGAACCGAGAACAGAAATGGAATCTCCCGCAGAGACGCAGAGGATGGGAAGAAACGAAAGATCGGCCAAGCCCGGCAGGATTTAGTGCCTTTCTCCTGCAAACCTCTGCGCCTCTGCGGGAGTCTCTTCCTCGCCATTTTCATGCAATTAGTAAACCACCGTGTGGTTGGTTGTGTTTGCGTACCACTCCAACCAAAATCTTCGAGCGAGCGTAGCCCCCCGTGGCATCTGCTTCTAGCTGATGGAATGGACGCAAAAAAACCCGATCAGCGGTTAGGCTAATCGGGGGATTTTTGTAGGGAGACTGTTTTGTTTCGGAGAAACTTAAACGCTCCTGCGTTTAGAACGCATCCGCAACAGCACCAAACTTCCCAATCCTAAAGCTAGTAGCGCATAGGTAGACGGTTCGGGGATAACTGCCGTTGCGCTAGTTAAGGTTGCTAGTATAGGTCCGCCACTTCCGCCACCGTTTAAATTCCAACCAACGACATTCGCGTAATCGAATGCCGCGTTGAATGAAAAAGATGAAGTAATGGTAGCTCCACCAACAAAGTCAGTCCACGAAAAGGTAGCCGTAACATCCTCAGACCCTGCATCCAATAATACAAAGAAGAAACCAAGGCTTGGTGCCGTCGTTACGTCGGCAGTTATTGTAACTTGACTGTAGCCTGTCAGATCTAAAGCAATGGTGTTAATGTTTTCAAGCGAAGCTCCTATACCTTGAGTTCCGCTTAGTGAGCTTGTTCCTGGAGTGTAGGTCCAGCCCACAGCATTACCAGCAGTAGCTCCAAAATCCGTGATTAGCTGAGCTTGCGACAATGATGTGAAG
>Ga0163147_10005319_pt1 | contig 15735 bp, 17 predicted proteins | sample OliLakLV19MP6G1_FD_148597 | JGI IMG/M metagenome (GOLD analysis project Ga0163147, IMG submission 148597) | Freshwater microbial mat bacterial communities from Lake Vanda, McMurdo Dry Valleys, Antarctica- Oligotrophic Lake LV.19.MP6.G1 | ecosystem: Environmental > Aquatic > Freshwater > Lake >...
GTAGACGAATTCTGGCATGTGCCGCATTTCGAAAAAATGCTCTACGACCAAGCACAAATTACGGTTGCTCTAGTCGAGGCATGGCAAATTACCAAAGATGCGTTTTTTGCGGAAGCTGCTCGCAGCTGTCTTGACTACGTTATGCGTGATTTGCGCCACCCGGACGGCGGATTTTTTTCCGCTGAAGATGCAGATAGTCTCCTCGCTCACGGGAGCAAGGATCACGCCGAGGGTGCCTTTTACGTTTGGGACCTGACGGAGATCCGTGACGCTTTAGATAAGCAAGCCGCAGAGATTTTTTGTTTTCATTATTTTGTGAAGCCGAATGGAAACGCACCGGAGGGTAGTGACCCACACCAGGAATTCACGGGCAAAAATATCCTCAAGTCCCGTGCGTCACACGCCGAAACCGCCAGCTATTTTGAAAAATCGGAACGGGAGATTGTTGATTCACTCGCCGCTTCCGAAGCGATTTTGCTCGCTCGACGAGCGAAGCGTCCGCGTCCGCACCTTGACGACAAAATTCTTACTGCATGGAATGGCCTCATGATTTCGGCGTTCGCCAAAGCCGGAGCCACGTTGCGTGAGCCGCGATACTTGGCTGCCGCGCACAAGGCGGCGGATTTTCTTCGCGCCCACCTCATGAATTCTGACGGTCTCCTGCGTTCATGGCGCGAAGGGCCTTCGGCTATTCCGGGATTTGCCGAGGATTATGCGTTTGTGATTCAAGGTTTCTTGGACCTGTACGAGGCGGACTTTCGATTGGAAGATTTGGAGCAAGCCATTTCTCTCCAAGGCCAACAGGATACCGCTTTTTGGGACGAGATTGGAGGCAGCTATTTTAGTAGCAGAGATGGCGATAAGCTTCTGCCGGTGCGGATGAAGGAAGACTACGATGGAGCGGAACCCTCGTCCAATTCGGTGAGCGCGTTAAACTTAATTCGCCTCTCTCGCCTTCTCCATAATGACGCTTTCTCGACGAAAGCGCGGCGGATCCTTGCCTCGCACGCAGCCACACTCACGCAAAATCCGACAACCGTGCCACAGATGCTGGTTGCCTGGGATCTTGCCAATCGGGCGCCGTCCCAAGCCATCGTTGTCGGCTCAAGAACAGACGCTGAAAAGCTCCTTCGCACCATGCAGGAATCCTTCCGTCCAGACGCCGCCACAATCCTTCTGGATAGCAAAGAAGCCACGGCGTTTTTTTCCAAAAATGCCCCCGAGGTAGGCACTATGTCCATGCTCAATGGAGAAGCGACTCTCTACCTCTGCGAGAACTTCTCATGCCAAAAACCAGTCACGCAGTTTCTGCCAAAATAGGGAGAAGCCTGCTAGCCGCGCAATTCGAGGCGGGACATTTTCAGCGCGGCATGCTCTCATTCAAAGATCATCATGGCCGCAACTCCCTTGCGAATCTTCCTTGTGGAAAACCACGAGGATTCCCTTCGATATTTGACCCTCTACCTAGAGGAATGCGGGCACGGCGTGCAGACGGCGCGTAGCATGCAAGGGGCTCTCGAATCTCTTTCTGCCACGCGAGTTGATGTCCTGCTATGCGATATCGGGCTGCCAGATGGGGACGGATGGCAGCTTCTCAAGAAGATGTCCGAAGGGGGAATCCCATGCCCGTACGCGATTGCCATGAGTGGGTTTTGCTCCCGAGCAGACATTGAGAAAAGCCGAGCCTGTGGATTCCAGCACCACATAACAAAGCCCTTTCTTCCTCAAGAACTCGACGACCTTTTGGTACTCGGCGCGCACCACGTGAAGGAAGAACCTTGCGAGAATCATGCAAAAAAACACACGTGAGTTTTCATCTCTGCACGATCCAGTTAAACAAACCCAATAACATTATGCTTAACTGGTCTCTCACATTTCTTGTCATCGCCCTGATTGCTGCCTTCCTCGGATTCGGTGGTATCGCTGGGTCCGCCGCCGGGATTGCACAAATCCTATTCGGACTCTTCATTCTGCTGTTTATCCTCTCGTTCATCTTCCGAGGCCGACGTCCGCGCTAAGAGGGTGCTGGATGGATCCCGCTGGAGATCTCGCGCTTAGCTCGGACAGGTGCAATGAGCTTTTAGGTCTCCTGCCCTCGGCGTGCGTTGCGGCCTTGGTCGTGAATGAGCGTGGGATTGTTGATAGCTGGAACGCGGGAGCGGAGAGTTTAGTCGGCTGGTCGAGTGCGGATATCGTCGGTCACCCGCTCTCCGAGTTCCTCCGGGATTCGGGCGGCCAAATCGCTACAGACCCGTCCACCGCGGTCGGTATTGCAACAAAATCTGGAACCGTGCTGGAAGTCGAAATTCACGGCATTGCTCATAGCACTGGCTCACGCACGATCCTGATCCAAGACGTAACAGAAAAAAAATTCCTAGAGGAAGCGCTTTTTCACGCCATAGAAAAAGAGCAAAGACGGCTCGGACAAGAATTGCATGATCACCTGTGCCAGCACCTTCTCGGTGCGGCATTTTCTGCGAAGGCCCTTGCGGGGGGTCTGGACAAAGACAACTCACCGCGCGCCTCGCAGCTCCACGAACTCGCTCGACTCATCAATGATGCCGTGTGCCAAGTGCGCGACATTTCGAGAGGTCTTGAGCCCGTCGAGCGTGATCCAGATGGTCTCCGTGCTGCGCTCCACGAACTCGCCAATCGCACAAGCCAGATTGTTCCCTGCTCCTTCGTGTGCGATGTTCCACTCCTCGTGGAAAATCCCAACGTCGCGCTGAGTGTCTACCGCATCGCACAAGAAGTGGTCACCAGTGCCCAGCAAGAAACTGGAGCCACAAACATCATCATCCGATTGTCCAAGCAAGAAGACCAGTGTCTCCTAGTTGTCGAAGACGATGGTCGTCAGCCAAGCGAACTGAATTCTCAGCCCTTGAGTATCGCCGCAAAAACTCTAAAATACCGGGCCAAGACCATCCGCGGAAATCTCTCCCTTACCTTCAATGCCGAGCATGGAAGTCGCGTCGAATGCCTTTTTCCACAATAAGCTCAACGAAAATGAAACCGAACCAAGTGCCCAAAAAGAGGAATGTCCTCATCGTTGATGACCATCCTGTTTTTCGTCACGGCATCATGGCTCTCATCAACGCAGAAGCCGACCTTGTCGTCTGCGGCGAAGCCTCCTCGTCAACATCAGCGCTTGATGCCATGAGAAGGCTTAAACCCGATGTTGCCCTCTTAGACATTTCGCTTCCTGGGACAAACGGGATCGAGCTGATCAAGCTCATGAAAGCCGAGCAACCTAAGCTTCCTATCCTCATGCTATCTATGCATGACGAATCACTTTACGCCCTGCGGGCCCTCAAGGCTGGTGCTCTTGGCTATGTGATGAAGGCCGAGGCACTCACTCAAATTCTCGATGCCTTGCGAAAAACTCTAAACGGGGAAATCTCAGTAAGCCCACGCCTCAGCGAGCGCCTCATTTTTCAGGCCATCCAATCCGTCAATTCCAATACATCGTCACCCGTAGATCGCCTTTCGGATCGCGAAATGGAAGTGTTGTCCATGCTTGGTCGAGGACTCAGCACTAAGGAAATCGCGGCGGAACTCCACTTGAGCGTGAAAACTATCGAGACCCACCGCGCCCACATCAAAGAGAAACTTGGCTTCCGCGATGCTGGCGAAATGGTAAGATTTGCGATTGATTGGGTTGCTCAGGAAAAAGGTTAGACGTTGGCCACGCGGGGGTGGTCTTCGCAAGCTACCGGCGATGCCATGATCCGGAGCCGCCACCCCATGAGGCCGAAGCGCCGCGCCAAGTGTTCATGTTACCGGAACTTCGGTTTCAATTTGTGCCCCGGTTAAATCCACTGCTGTAGAAGCCAGCTTGGCCCCAATTATTCACCGGAACGCCCGGGCCGATTTAGGCTCGAGTTGGCTGCGTGTAGACGGTCGTGCCTACACAGCCGATCTATGCGAGCGAGAGGAACAAACAAACCGTGACTGCTGGGAGGGTGAAAGTTTTCGTGGTGGGGGGCAAGACGTGTCGAGATTCTCTAGAATCGCGCGCGCATCTATTAAGAAAACTTTTATCGAATGATCCCGCGCTGGCTGGTCTCGATGAAAGCGAGGAGGTGCGCGAGGACTTCACGTGGCGCAAGGTCGCTGGTAATCTTCTCGGCAGCTTGCTTCACATTCATTTTGGAGCGGTAGAGCAGCCGATAAGCCTCGCGGAGTGCGCGCGTGTCCTCGGGAAGGAAGCCGCGCCGTTCCATGCCTATTTGATTGATGCCTCGGACTTCGGAGGGATTGCCATCCGCGATCATGTAGGGAGGCACGTCTTGAACGATCTTCGTGCATCCGCCCACAATCGCATGGCGACCGATGCGGCAGAACTGATGCACGCCAGCAAGACCTCCGAGAATGGCGTAATCCTCAACGATGACATGGCCGGCGAGAGTGCCATTGTTGGAAAAAATAACATGGTCGCCAACGGTGCAATCGTGCGCGACGTGAGCGTAGGCGAGGAAATTTCCATGGCTGCCGATCTTTGTCATGGTATCCGGCGTCGTGCCTCGATTGACGGTGCAGAATTCGCGAAAGCTATTCCCATCGCCGATTTCGAGCCGCGTGGGTTCCCCTGCGTATTTCAGGTCTTGCGAGCGTTGTCCGATGGAGCAATAGGGGTAAAATTCATTACCAATACCCGCTCTCGTGGGCCCAGAAATGGTCACATGCGGATGGAGCTTGCAGCCATCACCAAGCTCGACGTGGGGGCCGATGTAGCAGAACGGACCTACGTCGCACCCCTCCCCAAGGATGGCTGAACCATCCACGACGGCGCTGGCATGAATCTGCGTCATTTGTCCACCAGGCCGAAGAGTAGTTGTCCCTCGGATACGACTTCGCCATTAACAAGGCAGCGACACACGGCCTTGCCGAGGCGCTTTTTGATGCTGAGCATTTCGCACTCAATAAAAAGCGTGTCGCCGGGGAACACAGGCTTACGAAATTTCACATCATCCGCACACATGAAGTATCCAATCTTCCCGGAGTTCTCAGTCTTCCTCATCATGACAATGCTAGCGACCTGCGCCATGGCTTCGAGTTGAAGCACGCCAGGCATGACCGGGTGGCCTGGGAAGTGACCTTGGAAGTATGGCTCATTGATACTTACAGCCTTGACCCCGGTGGCTTTCACATCGCCGTCAAATTCAATAATCCGGTCAACCATCAGAAATGGATAGCGATGTGGCAGGGTCGCCATCACGCCATTGATATCAAGCGCCCCGACAGTTGCCGCTACAGGCCGTGCAGCAGCAGCGGTAACTTCAGCATAGCGCAGCGCGAGTGCCTTAGCCGCAGTGGTATTTATGCCATGGCCGGGTTTCACGGCGATAACATGGCCGAGAATTCTGCGTCCACAGAGCGAGAGATCGCCAATGATATCGAGAATTTTGTGCCGCACAAATTCATCGGGAAAGCGCAAGGGCTCCTTGCTGAGGACACTATCTCCGCGGGCGACAATGGCGTTCTCGAGACTTCCACCCTTGATGAGGCCCTTGTCCATGAGCGGCTTTACGTCTTCATAGAAAACAAAGGTGCGGGCCGGGGCGATTTCTTTCTCGTAGAAGTCCGGGGTGATTTCTGCGGAGAGAAATTGCGTAAAGCGACCTTCGGGTCCGACTTGTGTGCAGGAAATGCGGAATTTCGAGTCGGGCACTATCACAAGAATCGAGCCACCGAGCTCGATCGTGAGAGGTTCATGAAGCTCAATCATGCGGCGGGGGGCTTCCTGCTCAACGATGCCGGCTTTCCGAATCATGGCCACATAGGCTGCGGCACTTCCATCGCCAATCGGCGGCTCGTTGGCATCCATCTGGATGAGGGCATTATCCACGCCGAGGCCCGTGAGTGCAGAGAGCACGTGCTCGACGGTGTGGATTTTGACCATGCCTTGCACAATGGTGGTCGCACGCTCGACAGTCTTTACGTAGGCGGCTGCGGCATCCACGATCGGTTCGTCGGGCAGGTCGGTGCGCTGAAATTTAAAACCATGGCCGGTGGGTGCCGGGTGAATGGTGAGGGTCACGTTTTCGCCCGTATGGAGGGCGCTGCCGACCAATGTGGCCGGGGATGCGAGTGTGCGTTGATTGTCCACTTTGGTCATAAAATAAGTAGTCAGCGACTACTCGGAAAGTCCACTGCGAAGGAGAATGTCGAGGTATTTTTGGTTTCCTGCTCGCAGCCGTTTGACGAGAGCACGACCGATGGCGCCGAGAATCTGGATGGCAGCAGCGGGCTGCAATCCGGCAAGCACGCCAATCGTCATGCGCGTGATGCGAAGAAGCGTGCAGGCTTCGAGAGCCGTCACATGGGCGGAGCGTGGGCCATCGTCCATGAGCGCGATCTCGCCGAAGAAGTCTCCTTCGTCGAGCAGCGCTAGCTCGACCTCGCGGCCAGAACTATCAATCGAGACGCGGGCCTTACCGCTCAGAAGAACGTAGAGGGAGTGCCCTTCATCGCCTTCCTGGACGATTCGATTGCCCGCAGGAAAGGAAAGCGTATCGGTAAGCTCCAGTAAGGCCGTCAGCTCATTCTGCCCGAGGCCTGCAAAGAGGCAGAACTTCTGCAGACGGGGGTCATCCGGCTGAAGATTGATTGGTGTGGTGGGCGACAATTTTTCCATCGAGAATGTGGATGCGTTCCGGGGCAAGGGTTGCCACCGCTTCGCTATGCGTTACAATAACCAGCACAGCAATTTTTTGTGAAGCAATCTTTAGAAGCGTCTCGCAAACGCGATCTGCGTTTCGGCTGTCGAGATTTCCCGTCGGTTCATCCGCGAGGAGCAAGCGAGGCTCTCCCGCAAGTGCTCGAGCGATCGCGGTGCGTTGCATTTCCCCACCGCTGAGTTGATGCGGAAAGTGGCGTGATCGAGACTCAAGGCCCACAAGTTCCAGCATGTCAGCCACACGCGCAGCGGCGATTTTCGGAGAATCCCCACGCAGGAGTAACGGTAGTTCGACATTTTCCGCCACGCTCATGGACGGTAGAAGATGAAAAAACTGAAAGACAATTCCCATCGTATGACGGCGATAATTTGTCAGCTCGCGCTCGCTTGCATCGTGAAGTGCCACATCGTCCACGGTTACCGTGCCGGATGTCGGGCGATCGAGGCCAGCAAGGATGTTGAGCAGAGTGCTCTTACCGCAACCGCTTGGGCCTGTGACAGCAAGGAAACTGCCGGCTGCAATATCGAGAGTGAGGCCATCGAGTGCTCGCACCTCTCCAAGGCCAGAGTGGTAGGTGCGCGTGAGGCTTTGCAGGTGGACCATCTTTTTTGCACACTCGGTGGAAAGTGGCCAATCATCAAGCAGACTTCGTCATCCTCGGCGAAACACCCGACCTCCTCGCCGTGGACAAGCCTGCTGGCCTCCTAGTCCATCCGACCAAGCCCGGAGGCCCCCCGACGCTCTGGGACGCGGCGCGCGACCTCCTTCGCTATGAGATAGCCAATGGCGGACAGGTCTCGATCGTCAATCGCCTCGACCGGGAAACCAGCGGTGTTGTCCTTATTGCGAAATCTTCCAATGCCGCGCGCGAGGCTGGCCTCACCATGCAGCAAGGCGGTATTCGCAAGACCTACGCAGCCATCGTTTGGGGCCACGTTGCAGAGGATTGTTTTGTCGTCAACGAACCAATCATTCGACTCGGAGAAGTCGGGCCAAGTGCAATCTACTTACAACGTGCCGTGCATCCACTCGGCGCGAAGTCGCGCACGGAATTTCGCGTGCTCAAGCGTTTTTTTCGAGGAGAAGGTGCATTCACTCTTCTCGAAGCGAGACCCATCACGGGCCGCACGCACCAGATTCGCGTGCACCTTGCCCACGTGGGGCACGCGGTCGTAGGAGATAAAATCTACGGCCCAGATCCGCAGTGCTATCTTGAATTTATTCGAACGGGTTGGACGCCCTCCCTCGCGGATCGCCTGTTGCTCTGCGAGCACGCCCTACACTCCACCTCTCTCGCGCTTACATGGCGAGGCGACCCCCTCGCGTTTCACTCCGGCCTTCCTGTCCGCATGCAAGGCTTCCTTGATCGCGATTAGGTGGATGCTTTGCTGCGCTTCTCTTTGCGGGCTTTTATCACTTCCCAGGCAATCGGAAGAACCGAGACGATGATGATGCCGAGGATGACGACTTTGATATTTTTCTGGACGAACGGCATGTTGCCGAAGGCATGTCCCGCAACAATAAAAATGCCGATCCACAGGATGGCGCCCGTGAAGAATCTCCCGGCAAGAACGGCGTGACCACCAAGCCGGTCTCGCAAAAAATGATCGCAAAGAGGAGCGCGTAAATCCCAAGGCCGTAGTTCTGGATGAACCAGACTAGGTGGGTTTCGGCATGAAGGTGCGCCGCGGATGATCATGAACCGCGAGAGTTTTTTTTCACCGCTTTTTCATGAATTCTTCATCAGGCCTTCACATCCCGCGCTCAGGGTGCGGGCATGTTTAAGCGATTCATTCTCCTTCTTCTTGCAGGAATAGCGACCACCTCCGCGGCGAGGGATGTGTCGCTCGACGGTGCGGAGGTCACGCTTCCCTTCCGTGAGCTACAGAAAATCCTTGATGCCAAGCCCGCGGCGCCACGACCGCTCCTTAGCTTTGCAATTCTCTCGGCAAGCTACACCTTAGACATCGAGGATTCGCTCTCTACAGGCACTGCCACCTTCGTGATTCAGACGTTCGGCGAGAGCGAGCGCCTGATCCCTCTCTTTGACGCAAACCTCATCGTTCGCACCAAAGACGATGTTCCTCTCGTGGTCAACGAGGGCCGCAAGGCATTGCTCGTTTCGGGCGCTAAGCGTTTCACGTCTACTTTCAACTTTTCTTTGGTTCCGGAAAAAGCGGACGATTCGGCCCGTATCTTGCTGCCAATTCCTGCGGCCGCCACTGGTGAACTTACGATCACCTCACAGAAGGCAGGAGCATCCATCGCCGTCTCCAATGCGATATACGACCGAGTCAAAAACGTCTGGCTGCTCAATAACTCAGATAAACTAGACGTCACGCTTCGCAGCGAATTTGCTCCTCCGTTGGTCGCGCGGATCGCCCTTCCCGCCGTCGTCCGCGAGGCCAGCAGCCATACTCGAGTCGTGAGGGATGGCGCTACCCTCAACAAAACAACATGGCACATCGCGCACGGAGAGGCCCTCACTTGGCGGCTGCAGCTTCCCGTTGGTAGCAATGTCGTCGCGTGCATGGTCAACGAGAAGCCCGCCGAACCCACGGGGGCCAACGACGGTGAACTCGCTTTTTTGCTTCCGGCAAGCGATACAGCGACACAAGTCACCGTGAGCTACACAGCGCAGACGCAGCCATTTGCGCCAGTGCGAGGCGACTTTGGTCTCACGCTCCCTACGACGGATCTCCTCATCGAGCGTCTCGATTGGAAAATCACGCTCCCTACCGCATACGAGCCGATCGCCCTTGAAGGAAACGCCGACTCTCTCCCCTCCGAACAACGCAACGAAATCCTCCTGCGCAAGGAACTCCTCCGCAACGCAGCGGCGACGGTGCGTGTCTTTTACCAAAAGCCAGAAACCACCAAAAAACCATGACCATCCTCCGCCTCTTCACCATCCTCTTCATCGTTGCCTGCACCGCCCTCGCGTGGTTCGTTCTGGGCTCTGCCCTCACAATGCGCAGCCTCGACGCGGGCCAAAGCGCCGCCGTTCTCAGCGGCTGGGGCCCCCCGCTTGCGCAGAAACATCCCACCGCATGGTATGAATCTCCCGGCACGCGGGACGGAAGGCGCGTCCTGCGCCCGACTGCCAGCACGGTGAATGTGGGCCTTCATTACGCTCCTCGCCAGCGCGGGCTTCTGTGGTATCGCACGTATGAAGCCGACTTTAAGGCTGAGTATGTTTTTGAGAACCCGACGCCCATTCCGCAGACAATTTTTGTGCAATTCGTGCTGCCCGCTGAGACTGCCAGCTACAATGCCTTCTCCTTCTTACTCAATGGGAAGCCCACGTCGGCCAATGTGACTGGACGCGAGCCAATTACCGAAGCCATCGCGCTCGAAGCCGGTGGCCGAGCGACGCTTGCTGTTGCCTACAAAACGCGGGGCCTTGATCGTTGGGACTATGGGTTTGGCGAGGAGGCCCGCGTGCAAAATTTCGTCCTGCACATGAATGCGGACTTTGCGGAGGTGGATTTTCCAGCGGGTTCGCCCACCGAGCGCAAGCGCACGGCCGCAGGGTGGGATGTGCAGTGGTCGTATGCGGATGAGATCGGTGCTCGTCCCATCGCTATGGCCATGCCGAATGTCCTAAACCCCGGGCCCGTCGCTGCGCGGATTACGTTTTTTGCACCGGTTTCGCTCGTCTTCTTCTTCGCCGTCTTGGTGATTCTCTGCCTTGTGAAGGGTGTGAATCTGCACCCGATGAATTTCTTTTTTCTCGCGGCAGGTTGCTTCGCATTTCAACTCCTCTTCGCTTACCTCGTGGATATCATCCCGCTTCATGTCGCATTTACTTTGTCTGCCATCGTCTCGTTGGTTCTCGTCGGCGGATATCTGTTCAAGGTGTGCGGGCCGCGATTTGCGCGCATGGCGAGTCTCGCGCAGTTTGCCTACATGGTACTTTTCTCCTACAGCTTTTTCTTCGACGGCCTCTCGGGCCTTACTATAGCAGTCGGAGCTATCATCACCCTCGCAATCCTTATGGCTGCCACGGCGCGGGTGGATTGGGCGGAGAAATTTCCTCGCCGCCGAGCAACGCCGCCACCACTTTCGCACCACGCGTGAGACTCATGAATCGCAGACTTTTTCTCAGCCTCAGTGCACAAGCGACTCTCGGCCTCCTGGCAGGAACTAGCCTTTATAGCCTCTTCTCAAGGAGATTATGCCGGATCAATCGCCAGCATGTGTGCGTGCGAGGTTTGCCCAGAGCCTTCGAAGGATTGCGCGTTGCCCTCCTTTCCGACTTCCACCACGGGCCACATGTGCCCCTCGAAATGGTCACGAAGTCGGTCAGCCTCGCCAATTCATTGCGGCCGGACCTCATTGCCCTCACAGGCGATTTTGTTCATCGCGGAAAAGCTTGGGTCGCTCCGTGTTTTAGGGAACTTGCAAAACTTCGCGCTCCACTCGGCGTCTTCGGTGTACTTGGAAACCACGACCACTACGCTGGCGCGGCAAAAATTTCCCATGAGGTGATGGCTGCCGTGGGCATTCGCAACCTGACAAACACGGGGGTCAACCTTCGCCGCAGCGGGGATGTCCTCCGCGTTGGCGGCGTGGGCGACCTTTGGAACGATGAACAACGCCTCGACCTCGCGCTTGGAAAAGAGGGTAACCCCGCACTTCTCCTCAGCCACAACCCAGATTTTACCCAGCAAATTCGCGACGAGCGTGTCGGGCTTGTGCTCAGCGGCCACACGCACGGTGGACAGTGTCGCCTTCCACTCATCGGTTCCCCGCTCCTCCCATCACGCTACGGCCAGCGCTATGCGGTAGGTCTTTGCCAAGGTCCCGTGACTCAGGTCTTCGTGACCACGGGAATTGGCCATAGCTTTCCGCCAATCCGCATAAATTGCCCGGCGGAGGTCGCGCTTTTGACGTTGCGCTCTCAGCCGACTCAGGAGGCCTAAGCCTTCTTCTGCAAGCGCTCTAGAGTAGCGATGTGCTCCAGCAAACGCGGCAGCAACTTCGAGGAAATAAGCTGCTTGCAGGCTGGCATCACTTCGTCGTCTTTCAGGGCATCTTCGTAGCCGCCTTGCCCGGCTTTCTCGCCCATTTGCAGAGACGAGAGTGCGACGCTTTCACCGGCCATGCTCGCGGTGGACTGCACTGTTGTGGCCATGGTTCCCCAAGCTCCGGAAGTCCGATCGGGCACACCGCCCATGGATAGGACGTTCTCTTCGAGAACTTCTACGGCCCTGACGTGCTCATCACGGATGCGGGCAAGCCCGGAGACAACTTCGGGATTTCCGTCATAGTGCTTCAACGCGATGTCGTAGGTTTCTACTGCCGATCGCTCCCCTCGTAGGAGGCGATTGCAAGATTCGATACAATGTTCGTGATTCATAGTGGTAGTCATAATTTTAATACAGTTAAGCACAGGGGAATCGCGCCTTCGCCCGGCGGCGGCCCTAACCTTACGCCCTGATCGAAGCATCAGGGCTGACAAGGCTCTCTACCACCAGTGGCAAGTGATCAGAACTTGTGCGGGTAAGGGCGTTGCGAACCACATGCGCTTTTTCTGCTGCAAAGTGCTTTGAGACGAAAATGTGGTCGAGTCGCATCACTGGTTGTACGGAGCTGAAGGTGTTCACCCCCCGTGTCGTGACCACATCGGTAAGCTTGCTTGTCGCAAGGCGGTAAGCTGCGCTGCGGGGCAGAAAGTTGAAGTCGCCGCACAAGACTACAGGCTCAGCTTCTAGCACTGGACCAAGCCAATCCGGGCCGAGCAAGGCGGCCAATTGCTGAAGGCGCTCATTCGCATTCAGTCCAAGGTGAGTGGTGACGATGTGGATCGGAACACTCTCAACCGACAAGCGTGTCCACAAAGCAGCGCGCCTTTCAGGCCAGAAACCTCGGGGCGAATAAGGAAGCTCCGCGACCTGCACCGTCTCCAGCGGCCAACGGCTCAAGACGGCATGCCCATAGCGCTCAGATCCATTGGTGACTGTCGGGCAATATACCACGTGATAGCCTATCAATTCTGCGATGATGGCTGCCTGATTTTCGCATCGTGAACGAGAACGACAATCGTCGAGTTCTTGCAGCGCGACGATGTCGGGCTCTTCGGTAGCAATAATCCGCGCGATGCGACGCGGAGAGATCCTGCCATCCATACCCGCACACCCATGCACATTGTAGGTCATAATTTTTAGTCGGAGGCTTGGCTCAAGTGTCCTGGCTTGAGTCTTGAGCACACGCCGCCCTATCGCATGCATCGCGGCCTCGCGTAGCCCGCTTGGTCGAACAAAGTCACCCGGCGGCAAGCGCGTGGCGGCAGGGGTTAGCACAAACCCATGGCTTTCTTGCGGACCAAGACCTGCGTGCGCTCCGCGCTCTGCCGCAAACGTCCAGCACTCACCTTCCCCGCTGAATCCAAGGAAGACGAGGTCGCCAGCGTTTTCATTTTTGCATAAGCCGACCAAATCCCCCACCATCTCACGACGAAGTGCTTCGGGGTAGCACGCCAAGCGGTCCTCGATTTCCCCCGCAGATGCGACTTCCCCCTGACGGTCGTTCCATACGACGCCTCCTTCAGGACTCAGGAAGAGAACGGCTGGAATTTTTCCCACCTCCACAAGTCTCCGCGCCAAGTCCCTCTTCTCGTTCTCATTGAGAGAATGGGGCAAATACAGGTGTGCGACGGGGCCCATGGATGCGAGGGAGAAATCCTGGTCTTGTGCTTCTATCTTTCTCTGGCGCTTTTCCCAGTCGTATACCCGACGGCTGAAGGGGCGGCTTAGCGCGCGCATTGGCTTAAAGACTGCGGTGGATGCGAGGCATTTCGCTACGATAGTGTGAATGCCACCTGGGAATTTGGTTTCGAAAGATCGCACGCGATCTTGCCCGTGATCGGAAAAAATCCACACGTCGTAATCACGCCTTCGCGAAAAATGCGCTGCGCGATGCATGTCTGCGATCGCGCGATCAATGCCCATGAGGCTCCAGTGGGCGAAGGCGGAACCCGGCCCCCGGCGGTGCGACAGTTCGTCGTAGCCGACAAAGTTGCAATGCACGATTGGCAACCCTCGCCGAACATCTAGCTTCCCACCAATTCGAACCGCTTCCCTTACCGCGATTCCTACGGCCATGCGGGATACTACGGCTCCGAGCTCCAAAGTCGCGCGTTGTCCACGGCAGATGCCTGCCACAGCATCGGCGATTCCCAACACCAGTTCTAAGGCCAACAAGGTGACGATTGTTATGAGAGCAGGAAAATGCAGCACAGCAAAAAACAGCCGTGCGCGCCATGGCCCTGCGCGAAAGAACTCCTCGGCACCCAGCGAGCTAATACAGAAGTGGCACTCTGCCTTGGCGGCCCCTCCTGAATAGATATTTGACCAAGAACTGCCCCCTTGCAGTAGGCCCTCTCCCTTGCTCTCGAACTTGGTCTCAAATCCTTTGGCCGTCTCCGGATCAAACATCGTCTCCATTTCTCCCGTGACACGATTTTGAAACGCGAAGGCCGGCACACCAGCCCGCACACCATAGAAAAGCTCCGCTTGCACCGCTGGCGTTGAACTCGGTAGGCCAGGATAGAACGTGTTCATCCGGTACCCCTGCTGCTTCTGCAACGAAGCCAGAAAAGGCATTCGGCCCGTCGCCATCGCCGCTTCCAGCTCGGCACGAGCAAGGCCATCAATCTGGATCAACAACAGCCCCGATTCTTCCGCCGTGCCTTCAGAGGTCGAGAGGCTGAGCTGACGTATCGCCCACTCACTGCGGTTGAGAGATTGACGGATTTGATGAATTTTTTTGGTGATCGTCGCAAACATCTTTCTCTTTCGCAGCCTACAGCGGCAGCGGACGCATCAGTAGCAGGGATTGCCCTGACTGCGGCCTAGTGGCGCATCCGCTCGCTTCAGCCTCGCCGATTTGAATGCGTTGACCAAATACCTATGAAAACAACCACACTAGCAATCCTCGCGGCTTCGGCCATGTCATTCAACCTCATCGCAAGCGATAAAGACGCCGACAACACAGGCCAAAATACTCGCGACGCAAGCGGCGCAACAATGACCCCGATAGATCAATCCAACGATCCAGCTGACATCAAAATCACCGCCGACACGCGGAAGATGCTGGTAGCAGACGACACGCTTTCCATGGCAGCCAAGAACGTGAAAATTATCACCGTAAAAGGTGATGTCACACTCCGCGGCCCCGTGGATTCAGCGAAGGAAAAGACCTCCATTGTAAAGCACGCCAAAATGTGCGGAGCAAAGAGCGTTACCGATCAACTCGAAGTTACCGCCCCTGATCCCGCTCACAAACAACCCTAACACAACAAACCCACACTAAAAAATACTATGTCAAAATCCATTATCGGAATCGCCAAATCTCGCCTCGATGTTGAAGCCGTCATTGACGAGCTGCAGACCGCAGGCATTGCCACAGAGGACCTCTCCGTTCTCATCCCAGAATCCGGCGGAACACCTGAAACGGGCACCGTCAAATCCAGCAAGGCGCCAGAAGGAGCCACCACGGGAGCTGTCGCAGGCGGCCTCGCAGGCGGCACCCTCGGCCTCCTCGCAGGCATTGGTATGCTGGCCATCCCCGGCGTAGGTCCTTTCATCGCAGCGGGCCCCATTATGGCAGCCCTCAGTGGTGTAGCCCTTGGAGCCACCGCCGGCGGAGTCCTTGGCGCATTGGTCGGAATGGGTATTCCAGAACTTGAAGCGAAACTCTATGAAGATCGCATCAAAAAGGGAGGATACCTCGTGGCCGTCCACGTCTCGGATCACAAACGCCAAAGCGAAATTCGGGACATCCTTAAAAGCAATCACCTCGAAGACATCTCATCAGTCTCAGAAAGCTAGCCTCAACACCTTAGCCTGAGATAAAACCGTCACCCGGCCATGGTAAACTTTTACCGAGGCCGGGTGATTCGTTTTGGCTCCTCAAGCCAGACATCGGGACGCTGGCCTGATGCGCAGATAAGGGAAAAATCTGAAACGCAAGGTGAGAGCCGACCTCGAATTTTATTGCAGGCGCGATCTTACACTTTCGCAGCAAAAACCAGACACCCAAACCAACACAG
>Ga0163147_10005330_pt1 | contig 15710 bp, 13 predicted proteins | sample OliLakLV19MP6G1_FD_148597 | JGI IMG/M metagenome (GOLD analysis project Ga0163147, IMG submission 148597) | Freshwater microbial mat bacterial communities from Lake Vanda, McMurdo Dry Valleys, Antarctica- Oligotrophic Lake LV.19.MP6.G1 | ecosystem: Environmental > Aquatic > Freshwater > Lake >...
GATGGCAGCCAAAGAACATTAGAAAAAAAATCGGGTACATTTCGCTAAGTGAGATTGAATGCGTGTAAAAATGTTCACGTGACAGACCGATCTTGCATGAAAGGCACATCCACGCAAAATCTATATTCAAGTTCGAGATGTAGAATCTGTTTCTGCTTGTAGGGGAAATATATCTACACATCGAATCGTTAACTCTTTGTTAGCACGAGACTAAAACATGGCATAATATTTATCGTTTACAGAATGTCATTCACCCAAAATATAGTACCATGAGATTAACCAAATTTTCAACACGACAAGGAATATCGATGCTTGTAATCCTGCTGCTATTAGTAGGAGCAAGTTGTAAAAGTAAAAAAGCCACCATGGCTGTTACTGACCCGGCATCTGAAAAAGCTAAAATGGAACAAGAGGCAGCCATGCGCAAACAGCAGGAAGCAGAAGCTGCAAGAAAGCAAGAACTGGAAGCAGAGGCCAGAGCTGCCGAAGCCAAAAGAAAAGAAACGGAGCCTTATCGAAAATTAGATAACTATTTCTCAGCCATTTCAAACTCCAGTAGTTTAGCTTCCGCGAATAGCAGCATTAGTGAAGCCCTTACGTTGTTTGCTTCCAAAGATACTCCGGTATTAATTGTAATCAGTGAAGAGAACGGCCAGAAAGATTATGACCGGCCTACCACAATCGGTGAATATCTCAACTACCTGAAAGATCAAAAGAAGAGCATCAATAAAATTAACCAACTTCAGTTTGATAACGCAGGCAAGATTACCGAAGTAGAACTGGCTACCAAAAATTAATTTCAATCTCTAAAATCAAACACCATGATAAAGTACTTATATACATTATTGGCAGCCCTGTTTCTTTCAGGTGGTTTGCTGATGGCACAAACCGCAGAAATCAGTCCTAAGCGAAAGCAGGCAATCGATTCATTAGCACTAGAAAAAGTAAAAGACTTGAGTAAATACATTTCTATTATCGGAAACAAAAAGACCCCGTATTCAGAGGCTACACGCGTAATGGACAGGGCAGGGGAGTTGTTTGCTGAAGGTAGTGAGATGGGCGTGTCATCACTCAATAATAAAGATATTACCTACTATAAAGTGCGCGCGTACTTCGAACACCTGATTGCACTTAATTATGATCGCGTTAACATTCAGTGGTACGATATTCATTATATCAGCGACCTGGAGAAACAACCTGATGGCCGCTATGTTGGTGTGATTACCGTTTACCAACGCTTCGAAGGTGAATCAGAGAATGGGTTGAAGTATAAGGACACCACCAAGAAAGATATTACCATTTATGTAGATCGGAAGAAAACCCAAATTGCAGGAAGAACCATCGAGTTCTGGGATGTGTTGCTAGGTGATATTAGGGTTACCGAAACTTCAAAATAATCTTGAAAAAAGTATTGCTCACCTTTATGGTCGGCCTTTCGTTGCAGGTGCAAGCGCAGCTTGTTGATGAGATGAAAGACGAGAGTAGGCTGTATGCTGAAACTAAACAGATCAATCAATTCATCAGGCGCTTTAATGGCGAAGAAGATGAGAAAGGGGAGCGGTACTATGCAACTGACAACCAGTATCGAAATCTTAAACTGCGAAAGAAGTATCTGGAGATTTTATTCGATCGATCGAATACCGGCATCAGTAATGATTTGAAAACTCAGTTTCTCAAAGATGTGCTGGAGAAGAAAGAACCAACCATTCTTGATTTCCACGGTGGCAATTGGTTTGCCGAAGTGCAGACAATTTTTACCGTTAATGGCAAAGATCAGAATATTACCTTATTCATGGAATTGGAAAAACATCATCTAGGTACGCGCTGGATTATTTATAAAGTGCATGCCGACATGTATGATGCGTCCTTTAAAAGAGATACCATTGTAGTAGGGAAGTTTTTACACCCGATGAGTCACGAACTTGATTTTATGAATTTGCGCAAAGCATTTTTGAATAAAGACAGCGTGACGCAATATGTTTCTAAAAAATTTACGCCTGATCATCTTTCTGTGTTTCTATATGAAACCAAAAAGGGGAGCATCAAATACAAATCAGTAGAACAGGTAAAATTTCATTTCTTTCAAATACAGGGTTGGTATTTTGAGTTGGCAGAATTCAATAGAACCGGGTATAATAACGGGTGGCTCATTTCGAACTTAGTGAAGCTAACCGCTCCGGGAGACGAAGCAATACTTAGACGATACGTACATCATGAGAATTAAGCGCGCAACAGCACTTGCTGTGTTGTTACTGACTTTTGCATGTAGCGTGCACGCACAGAAAAGCCAGAAGAAAGCTGACTCGCCCGATCTTGATAAAGTGAAGAACATGATTTCGTTTTTCGAATTCATGCTCAATACCTTGGGGAGCAGTAAAACTTCTGCCCGTGATAAAGAGGTGCTCGTTACCGAGAGTTACACAAAAATATTCCGCGATAGTAAAGTACAGATCGAGGATGACCTTGTTGGCAAGCGTGATGTGATCACCAATAAAGATGTGCCCGCCTATTTAAAAGATGTAGATTTTTTCTTTACGGATGTAAAATTTGAATTTACCATTGAGAATATTGAAGTAGGAAAGCTAGCGAACAACCACGTATTCTATAAAGTAAAGTTGTTGCGAAACCTGCAGGGCAAAACAATAGCCGGAGAGACCCTAAATAATTCAATCCCGCGCTACATTGAGGTGAATTACAATCAGGAAACGCAAGACCTGAAAATTGTAAGCATTTATACCAACGAGTTTGATGAAAGCGCAGCACTTGCCTATTGGTGGAAGCAACTAACCTACGAGTGGCAATCCATTTTTAAACGAAAGTTGAATTTGATTGATAGTGTTCAGATAGGGGACTTAAAAAAGATTACGACCATTCGCGATATTGATGTAACTAGAAATGTTTTTATAAAAGACATAGAACCACTCGGCCAACTGTATAATTTGGAGTCACTCAATCTCACGAAAACAAAAATAACAGACTTGAGTCCGATCCGGAACCTGACTGAATTAACAGAGTTAAATCTATCCGGAACTAAAACAATCGATATTGCATCGCTGCGGTATTCATCTAAACTCACCAATCTATCTATTAGCAATACAGCCGTTACAGATATTTCAGTCATTGAAAAGATGCCTGAGTTGCAGCAGTTGGATGTAAGTGGAACAAACCTGTTAAGTTTTGATCCGCTGCGAAACAGTGAAAAACTATTACGTCTTAACCTAAAGGCATCAAACATTAACAACCTGCAGCCGCTGGTCTCCTTGCAGAGTTTGGAAGAGTTGAATTTATCGAACACCGCGGTTATCAATTTGAGTTCGCTCGCTGGGCTAACGAATTTAAGAATCCTGAAATTGGATAGTACTAAGATTGCCGACATCAGGGTGTTGAAAGACTTAACAGGACTTACAGAAGTGTATCTAAATCACACACTGGTTTCTGATTTATCGCCCTTGCAAGATTTGCCAAATCTGAAGCGAATCTTTTGCGATCACACCGCTATCACGCGCGCTATAGCGGAAGACTTTATGACCGCCAATCCAACCGTGCTTGTTATTTTTGATAGTGAAGATTTAAAAAGCTGGTGGATTACACTTACGCCTGCATGGCAAAATGTATTCACCAAAGCAACAACCATTAGTCGCGATCCTGGCAAAGAGGAGTTGGCCAAACTCACTAAGTTGGATTCTATTAACCTAACAAACTCGGGTATTTCAGATCTCGAACCACTCGTTCGACTCCGTCAATTGCGAAAAATTATTCTTGCCAATACTACCGTTTCTGATTTATCGCCCTTGCAACCCTTTATGGATGTAACGTACCTTGATATTAGCGGCACACAAGTAGGGGACATCTCGGTTATAAATCAATTTAAAAAGCTGACTGTACTCCGCGCCAGTAATTCTCAAATCAAAAGTCTGAACCCGGAATTAGTACTACCGAACCTGAAGGTGGTGTATGCCGACAACACGAGCCTCGATGATGCTATTGTAAATAGATTTATGGTTGCCAACCCAACGTGCCTGGTAGTTTACAAAACAGAAAAACTGAAAACATGGTGGAGTGATTTGCCAAATGCGTGGAAAGAATTGTTCCGCCCTCAGGTTGGTGCAGAACCGCCAACTACCGAAGCACTTCATAAACTAATAGCAGGCGAGCGGTTGCGCATTGAATCCAAGACCGTTGGAGATTTGAAACCGTTGGACGAATTCATCAGACTCACAGAGTTGTACATTACCGATACTGACGTTACCGACTTAACGCCACTTGGCAAACACCAGGGGTTGCTTTCGTTGACTGCCAGTAAGAGTCCGATAGTAAATATTGAAGCTTTGGCTGCGTTGGATCAACTTGAAAGTTTGAATCTTTCTGATACGCCTCTGGAGGACTTTAGCATCTTACGGGGACTGGAAAACTTAAAAAGTTTGGATTGCAGTGGTACGTTAATTCGAAAGTTAAATGACCTTGAGGATTTGCCTGCGCTGAATAGTTTAGATTGCAGCAATACGGCTGTGCGCAAGCTTGACCCAGTTAGCAATCGGTCGTTGATGAAGCTTGTCTGTTATAATTCGAAAGTCTCAGCAAAAAGGGTGGCGGCTTTCAAAAGCCGAAACCCTGAATGCACAGTGGTGTACTACAATAGGTAGGCAGGTCAGAATACTACTTAACATAATATAAATTATATAACTTTTGACGGGCTAAGTTACTGACTCACAGTTCTATAATACTAGTATGTTAACCATACCAGCGTGCCATTCACACAAATGCCTTGTTACGCTGGTCTGGGGGTTTACAGTTCTGTATGATGTTCAGGATTGTTCACGAACATGCCAACGCACAGTTATATAATTTGACGTTATGCTAAATAGCCGCTTAATCCCGATAGTTATCGGGAGCGCTCATCCGGGCCGTGCGCACCTCGTCCTTGGCTGCCGAAGCTTTAGCGTAGGCGCCTTGAGTGCCAGCCCGACTGGCGTCAGCCGGGCGGGTCTATTAAACGATAAAGATTGAGCATGAAAGTTTTTTGCCCACCTGCCTTTGCCGAAACGGCTACGTTCAGGCAGGCGCGCATTAGTGCAACCAGCCGCGCCAAGCATAAGAAATTGCTGGCCGCACAAGGCCTAACTCAAACCAAAGCCAGCATTACACATGCTTGATCCATCGCTCAATGATCTATTTGATATTTGTTTGATCCTAAGCTATTTGTGTCTTGAGAATTATTCAGTAACGCTCAAGCCGCTGGGCTCATACTTTTTTCATTGATAAAAAAGTATGCAAAAAATCTAGGCAAAATAATGCTTCTCCACACATGCCATCGCACCCCCGCTATTTTGCCAGGCCACCGCACTTGATGCTATGAACATAAATCTGCTAAAGCATTTTCAATCTTTGTAAATTGAAATTTATAACCGGCATCATGAAGTCTCTTTGGAATAACTCTTCGACTTTTCAAGACAAGTTCAGTTTCTGTTCCAATTAGTATGGCACCAAGTTCCAAAAGCCAACCTGGCATTGGTAATCCAAACGGAATACCAACAACTTTTCGCAGTGCTTGCATGATATGTTCATTCGTTACGGGATTAGGATTGGAAACATTGATCGCTCCATTTAATTCATCATGTTCTACTATGAAATCAATAATGCTTACAAAATCTTGTTCATGAATCCAGCTGAAATATTGATTGCCAGCTCCTTGTTTTCCACCAACCCCAAGCTTAGCTAGATTCTTTAAAGGCTTTAATGCTCCGCCATCCCTACCTAAAACAATTGCAGTTCTCATTGCCACTTTTCTAGTAGAAACCGTTTGAATAGAGTTAAATATTTTCTCCCATTGTTGACAAACATCAACTGAAAATCCTGTTCCAATATCACCAGTCTCTTCATCCATTGGCCTGTCTAATGCGTGCCGATAGATGGTAGCGGATGATGAATTAATCCAAAGCTTTGGTGGATTCTTGCATTTCTGAACTGCTTTCCCAAGTACTTCGGTAGACGCTAACCTTGTTGAGTAAATGAGTTTTTTGTTAGACTCTGTATAACGGCAATCGACAGACTTGCCATTTAGATTGATAAGTACATCAGAGCCTTCAAATAATTCTGCCCAAGTACCAAGCGTCTTACCATCCCACTGAACGTATTGCACATTTTCATTATTGCGAGGTTCACCTCGAGTAAGTACAATAATTTGGGCATTGCTTTTAAAATGATTAATGATGCATTTTCCAAGAAAACCGCTCCCTCCTGCCAGTATTACTTTTTTCATAGGTATCAATTAAGCTTCAAATTCTTTAGTTTTCTTTCTCAGCTTGAAAAAGACAAATAGATTAAAGAAATGCATACCGCCTAAGATGAGAATTATTGAGCCGATTTTTAAACTAAGTTTCTCGATTACAACCTGTACAGAGGTGATCTCGCCAAATATTTGAAGCGTATAAACTGCGTAACCAATATTGATGAGATAAAACCCAACCACTAATAGCTTGTTTACACTATCAGCCATGAGCTCGTTGCGGTCAAAAATGTCCACTAGAAAAACTCGTCCATTTGTAAAGAGTGTCTTTGCTACCCATACGGTTAGTACAATTGTTAGCGGTAGGTAAATGGCGTAGGTTAAGATGATGTAGTTCATATTATTTTTAATTTATGTTTAGTCAAAAATTTCGGAAATCATCAATCAGGATATTTCTAAGGCGGATGCCAATTGTAATAAGGTTTCATAACTTTCAGAATTATTTGAAACTTTGTGATAAAAAATATATCAGAACTTCATGAGCAGTTTGTAAAACCAAGTTTGATCTGACTTAGTGAACTTGTCTATCATACCATCAACTTTAACAGAGAAATCAAATAGTTCGCCTGTTACCTTCTTAAATTCAGCCACCTCCTTTTTGTTATCTCCAGATACCTTTTGAACCTCTTCCAACACATTAAGAATAGGTTCGATCTCCCTCCTTCTACGTTCTTTTGAAACTTGCTTTGCCAAATCCCAAACATCCTTACCAGTAGTAAAAAACTCTTTCCTCTCCCCTACTTTATGCTCTTTCCGAACAATACCCCAGTCCATAAGTGCCCTCAAGTTCATATTAACGTTACCCCTAGACATCTGTAGCTCTTCCATGATTTCCTCAGCGGATAAGGGTTCTGTAGCCAATAGCAAAAGCGCATGAATCTGGGCCATAGCCTTGTTTATGCCCCAGTTCGAACCCAATGTGCCCCACGCTTGGATAAACTTCTGCTTTGCTTCGCTGTATTCCATACCTCAAACGTACTCTAAATTTCTGTACTTTCAAATATTTCTGAAAGTTTATTGTCAATCAACTTAGGGATTGGTACACCATCAAGAGCTAAATATGCGTAGCTGCCGAAGTAGCAGCGCAGGCAGGCTTCCACGCACACGCCACCGCGAAGTAACCTCACTCTAAGGAGGCCATTAGATCATGGTCTGAGAGATAGTTCTTGCCAAGTCTATTTATCGCACGGATAATGCTCTCGTCAGTAACCTTCTTCTGATCATCAAATAGCTGCTCATCTGAGATTAACGTGTTAGTCTCCCTAAGCTCGACCTGAATGTCAAAGCTTCCTAAAGCTGCAAGGGTTTGCTGAGTTTATCCCGCTTTTGCAGCGGGGCCTGCTCGTAAAAAAAGCTCCACCCCTGCCTGCCGAAGCAGCTCGCGTAGGTATGGCTCCCCTCCTGCCAACACACATTCCTCTGGTAATATTTTTTTACGGCAGCACTTGCACCTTTCTATCCGGTCCCGTGTGGGTGCGCTATGTTTAAGTATATCATAAAAGTCAATGTCGGTGGCTGGTGGCTATCGGTTGGCGTTCGCACAGGAGTTAAGCCTTTTCTGGTTAGTTGGTTGGTTTCCCTCTGGTATCAAAGAGGTTTTCCTCAGGTTCTTGTGGCTTAAGTGTTCCATTTCAGAGCTCCCTTTTTAGCGGGCTCTTTTTATGACTCAGACAAAAGAATGAAACAATGATTGATGATCCTGAATCTATTTGCGCTCTGGATTCAGCTTGTTTGCTTTTAACTCTAACTTAGTCAGTCGTATAAGCAATTTATTCAACTTGGATGCCTGTTGAAAATGTTGATTGGCCCAAACTACTTCTTCTCTCTGATGATCGTTTCCCTTTATATCTTTTGTAATAGTATCAATTGTTCTTTTACTCCATCCATTCTTTTTAGTAAGCAACGAATTGTAGAGATCATTATCATATCCACTAATGAAGATCATGGATTTGGTTTTCAAAGCTGTTTCGAGAAGCCTAATGTGGAACTCTTCATCATATGCATCAATTGCATAGCCCTTTGTACGATTTGCAAAGTATGGTGGGTCCAAATAAATTAATGTTGCTGGCCGCTTTAAAAACATTTTTATTAATTCAATGGCATCCCGATTTTCTATTCTTACGTCTCTTAATCTTTCCACGGCTTCAACAAGTCTTTCAGGTAAATTATACCATCGATTAACTCTTGCATCCCTTCCATTTCTTGAATATGATTGAGAGTAAGAGAAGCCTCCCCTTTCCTTACCAAAAATACCATTGACAGCCATCATCGCTTGAATCAAGAATTTTCGAGCTCTCTCAATTTCACTGTCATTTATTTCTTTCAATCTTGAATTTTCGAGCTCGTCTTTGGCATAAGGTGTAAGTGCAATAACCCTACACAATTCTTCCGAGTTATTACGAAGCTGATTGAATACATTAATTATCTCGCCATCAATATCATTTACCACCTCAATAGGGGATTTTCTTTTAGCAAGGGTTAAGGCTGCTGACCCACAGAAAGCCTCTACCCAGCAAGTATGTGGAGGTAATTGACTGCAAAGCTGTAATGCTATTTTATTTTTGGAACCAAAATAACCAAAAGGTGTATTTACCTTTTCTATATTTTTTAAGGCATGATGAATTTCAGCTTCCTTAATAGCATGGTCTGTTGCTGTTGAATAATCCATTGTTGGCATAAATTTAACAATCTTTTGACTCAAATCTTCTCTCCGCTCATTGCACCTTCAACAATTACTCCGTTAGCAGTTTTAATAAACCTTACGTCTTTGTCAAGACTATTAAATGGATCTTGAATCAAGATAGGTTTGAACTTGGTTTTACCTGTTTTCCTATCAATTCCTCCTTGAAAATAAATCCAGTACAGATCTTTTAACTTCTCAGCAACCTTCATTTCGTTTTGGCTCCAGACGAACCTTAAACTTGAACTACCTGAACCCTTTACCTCAATAAATCTATCAAACTTCATTCCTTTTGATTTTGAATTAAAAGATTCAATGTCGTAGCCGGCACTTGTGTTAAGTTTCCCAACAGGCCTAACACATTTTGATTCAACAACTTGTCCAAGAGCTTTTAAACGATCACGTTCAAAATTCAAAACAATCTCCTCTGCAAAATTTCCAAGTGTCTTTTTTTCCTCTAGCCATTTGAATAATTGCTCCTCAGTAAATCCCTTCGGCTCGTTAATAAAAGTTGATATAGTTTCAACATAGCTTAAGCTAACTATAAATCCATCATCCACTTGATCAATAAGACCTAATTGTTCCAAGTGTGCCACCACCCAATTATTACTTCCAAATGGAATTCCATCAACTTCAGACCAAGTGAATGTTTCCTTTTCACTGGACATTGCAAAACATTTCAAACATTCTCTAACTTGCTTTCTAAGAGCACCATCTAAGAAAAAACCACGAATTAGATATTGCTTCTGTTCTGTTGAAAGATCATATACCTTTTCAGGATTTAAATCCAAAAACTCTTGACCCAATTCTGTCAAATAAATTCTGTTCCTTTTTTTCTTAGACAACAATCCAATTTCAATACAAAATTCAACGGTAATTTCGTGATCTGGCATCCTTGCCTCAATAGTTATTCTTTTACAACCTTCAATAAGCTCATGTTGTTGCAATCCCTTAAGCGGATCCAATAGCTCACAAGCTGTAATTAAAACTCTATTCAATTCTGCTATCTGGTCAATCATAACAACTATTCGTATTGGGTTTTAAGTTGTTTTACAATTGCGGTAAAGTCTTCCTCTTCCTCTGACTCTTCAGAAATCTCACTGTACGAAGCTTCCAAATCCAGAACTGCGAAGTCGTCATTTAATAGTTCAAGCATTCTTTTCTGTTTTTCCTTCAACCTATTATCGATAATTTCATCGACTGATCTAGAAGATTGAAATATGTAGTAATGAATTTGCTCATTAGGGTCTAATCCAATTCTGTGAATTCTATCTAATGACTGCATGTACAGTGCACAGTTAAATGTTCTGTCTAGGTAGATTGCATGATGGCATACCTTATGTAATGAAACTGATTCGGCACAAGCACTCGGATTGGCGATCAGAACATTAAACTCTTTAGAGTATTTAAAATCCCTAATCATCTTTTCTCTATTGAATGATTCGTTTTCTGATGCATCTTTTGGAACGTCACCATAAACAATTCTGGGACTATACTGCTTAAGTAGTTTTGCTAAGGCTTTGATATTATGAATGAAAGACGTCCAGATAATAACCTTCTCACCCTTTTTTATTAGTGTATTCACTAATTCTAATGCTGCTTCGATTTTTGAAGGTTTTTCATATTTTGCATAATGTTCAATCAGTTCGCTAACCGAAAGCCCAGTGGCATCAATTGGTGGTATTTCAAACTCCTCGGAATACTGAGAAAGAAGTCCAGGATTTGAAGCTGTCTGTAACAGTCTTGTTAATCTTGCCTTACGCCAGGCGCGTAATTTTGAACGTTCATCAGGTGCCTTAACAATCTCCGCAAGTAGCTTGACTGCTAACGCATCGTAAATTGATTGCTGGAATGGCCGCATCTTAATTTTAATCCTATGATACTTTGGACTTTTAAGCTTTAATTGACTTTTATGAACTCTATAATAGAAAGGAAAAAGTTCATTTTTTATATCCTCTGCAGCATCAATTCCTTTTGTCACTATTCGATCTTTATATTCATCGGTAGTACCAAGAATCTTAGGGTTAGGCCATAAGAAAGTCATTTGAGAATATAAGTCCTCTAATGAATTCGGCACTGGAGTTCCTGAAAGAATGCATCTGCACTTGGCATATGGGGCTAATGAAATTACTGTAGATGCCCATTTTCCGCCTTCCATTCTCTTTATGTAGTGTGATTCATCAAGCACAAGCATTACATCATTTTCTCGTAAAAAGGCAGCAAGTCTATTTTCATCCTGAGCGGCCATTTGATAACTCAAGAGTATAAGATCAGCATTCGAGGCCTTTCTATAAAGCTGTTTTCTAATTGAAACGGAGCCAGTAACTCTTATTGACTTCGGATCTTTTCCAAAGCATGATTTATACTCGTCTTCCCATGACATAAATGCAGCACGAGGTCCAATTACAACAAGTTTATTTACCTCTCCTTTACTTTTAAGAATCGAAAAGCCTGCAAGTGCGACTGTAGTCTTTCCGCTTCCAGGAACGGAGAAATTAGCGACATTTCTGAGGCCCACTAGATGTGCTATCGCAGGGACTTGATATGATTTTAATTTTCTCTGGAAGCCTGGTACCGTTATAGATTTTGGAGGGTTAGATTTTATTTGAATTCCTAATTCTGTAGCTTCTACAAATGTTTCACGCCCTTCATCATAAACGTGGATGATACTTCCTATTTCATCATCATACTCAATGCTTGAGTTTGCCTCTTTGAAATATCCAACTAATTCATTGATTGTGTCTGAAAGTTGGGATTTTCCTATCTCAATGTAATATCCGTTGGCTTCATCATCTTCATTAAGCCCAATGACGCTCGCCAAGAATATTCGATGTTTTCCTGTTAGGAAAGGAGAATTTTTAGGAACACTTACTTTTAATAAGTCGTTGGCTATGCTTAAGCGAACAGAATTACTCATTTCTTTCCAGCAGCTTTGATAAGTGTATCTACTCTTTTTTCCAATTCCTTGAGAATCTTAATAACACTACTTTCCCTAAGCTTTGGACTTTTTTCGTCAACGCCATCTAATGCGGATTTTGCTCTTTTTAAAAGCCGCTGAGGCTTATCCTTCTCCTTTTCGTTTTCAACTATCTCTTGAGCTGAAGTAAAGGCTTCTTCCAACTTATCGTCACTGAATTTAATTTCCTTACTGCTATTAGGTACACCTTTAGTAAATGGGGCAAGTAACTCAACCTTCGCTTTTGAATTTAAGAATATATTTTTCAAACCTCTGATATCCCAATGAGTAACGTCTGCCTTTTCAATGAGAGCAAAAGCAATCGATATTAGGTCGGGAATTTCCTTCTTTTTATCAGGTTTACTTAAAAGAGGAGCAATGACACTTTTCTGGAGACTGTTAAATTTTTCAAGGTCACCATCCTCTGTAATCCGATGGTATTCATTTTTCTTACCTATAAATAACAGATAGCTATCAATTAGCTTAAGAGTATCTAATTTCTCTTTAACCTGTTTTTCAGAAAATCTTCCGATCAAGGCAACTGATATTTCCTTTTGAGAGAGTCCTTGCTTTTCTCCTTCCCTTAATTTGAGGAGTTCATTGACCCCACCGTATTGCAATCGAAAATCTCGACCAAACTGAAGCCCTGCCTCAATTTTCCATAAATCAATTTCGTTCACCCCTGGTGGCAGAATGGCCACCATTAAATATTTAAATCTATCCTCTTTTGTTTTCTCAAAAAGCGTTCGCATTATTGCCATTCTTCTGTTAGCATTAATAACAGCGCCATCAAAAGTAATTATGCCTGCCTCTAATTGACCATTCTTTTGAATATCAGTCATTAGTGCCGCAGTTTCAGATTCACTTTGCTCAAGCAATAATTTCCTTATGATCTCATCATCCTTCTTTTTGGTAGGATCAAGTTTTCTTTTCAATTGCTCTTCTCTCTCAAGTAGCTCGGATCTGAATCTTCCATTTCGAATATTATGTATCAAGAAATCCTGTATAGGAATATTGTACAATTCATCCCGATGCATTTTGCCTCCATAAGAAACAGCCAGGGTTTGATTCTTTACCTTTTGCTCAGGATGATTTCGAATGTACTGTTGAATTTTTTTCGATTGCAGGGTCTCCATATTAGATTTTTTAATCCTAATCTTAAATGAACGGAAATATCAGCATCTAAAATATGAAAATACAATGACAGATCGTGTTAGAAACGACCCCAATCCAGCAAATTTCGCTTTTGGCAATGCCTACGGCTCGGGCTATCCACTTCATGTCCGGCCTCGCTCCTGCTCTCACATTTCGGCTTTTTGCTTCCCTGCCTGCCGGAGTCAGCACGCAGGCAGGTATCCCTATAGCATTTGCCAGCGCAGCAGCAACTCACATTGTGCAGGCCGCACATCCCTTCCTCCCAATAGCTATCGGGATTAAAGCCTGCCAAAGAGTGCCGCTGCCCAAGCTCGTTAAGTAATGGTGATTTGAGTTATTGAAAGCCAACGCTAAAAAACTTTCTATGAAGATTCCGGTAGGCCCGTCCCGATAGCTATCGGGCCCAAAGCCTACCGCGGCACACATTGCTAAAATCAGATTTCCCACAGTTCCAACCCTGTTCAAATGTTTTATGTCGCACACCCGGAATGTTGAAAATTAATAAAAATTAGCCTATTTAAGGGTGTAATTCAAAAAGAAGAAGTTAGTTACAGATGAAAAAATATTTACAACCGGACAAAATTGAAAATTACTCTGGGTTTCGCACCGGTCTAGGTAAAATTGAGATACTAAAAAAGCATCAGTACTATGTAACAGACCAGCCTGTTTCGGGTGATGCACCGAAAAAGTTTATCAAGCAGTATGAATATGGTAGCGCTGCAAAACGCAATCCCAATAAATGGCCTGCCTTCATCGCCAAGACGGGGCATAAGTGGTATCCGATTGAATCGATCACGGAGTATCTTCTTAATCGACTGGGTGAGACTCTTGGCATTCGCATGGCTGCATCTAAGCTGGCTTACGGTGGTTCACAAATCCGATTTTTGAGCAAGTACTTTTTGGCTCATGATCAATCTTTGGTGCATGGTGCCCAGATCTATGCCGGGTATTTTGGTGACGACCACGATTTTGTAGAAGAGATAGAGAAGAGCAAACTGGCCAAGGAATTATTAACCCTCCAGATTACTCAAAGGGCGATCTTAAAATTCTTTCCTATACATGCCGATCAGATTTTGGAGGACCTGATTAAGATGCTTCTTTTTGATGCATGGGTGGGTAATAATGACCGTCACTTTTATAATTGGGGTGTGATCACTGATGTTAAAGGAAGGCAACGACCTTACTTTTCGCCAGTGTATGACACAGCCCGCGGATTATTCTGGAACTATCAAGAACAAAAAATTGTATCTTTGAGCAAGAATTCTAAGGAACTTGAAGCTCAGATTAAAAAGTACATTACCGGTTCGTGTCCTAAAATAGGATGGGACAGCGAGGTCGATATAAATCATATTCGGCTTGTCGAGCAAATTGCCAAATATAATTTTGGGATTAAGAGAGAAAGCATTCATGACTTATTTTCGACCGACAATCTTAAAAAATGCGAAAAACTGATTCATGATGAGTTTCATGGGCTATTAAGCCCTGAGAGAATTTATGTGGTAAATCGTTGTCTTGAACGCAGAATTGAGGAAATTAGAAAAGTAATTTAAATAAGGAGGAAGTATGTTATCCGTGTTGAAAGGTTTATTTAAAGAGCCATTAGGAATGGCGAAGACAAAAGCTCAGGCGCAAAGTCATGAGAAGTTTGAGCTTGGTTATAAGGAATTGGAAATCGGCACTCTTACTTTTAAAGATGGGGAGTGGGTTTTCAAGTATTCAGATGAATTCAAAAGTCAGACTGAAATTCAGCCAATGATTGATTTTCCAGATACTAAAAAAACATATCGATCAGATGAACTTTGGCCATTCTTCTTGAGTCGTATTCCTGGGTTAAGTCAGCCAGCCATTAAAGAATTACTGCGTAAGGAAAAGATCAATGAAGATGACGAAGCTGCACTTTTGAAACGCTTTGGTAAAACAAGTATTACAAGTCCGTTTACACTTGTGCCTGAAATGGCTTAATATTTTAAATAGATCATAATAAAGAAAACGAGATGTCAGAAGGCATCTTTTTTTTGGTAATGCCTACGGCCCGGGCTATCCACTTCAAGTCCGGCTTCGCTCCTACCTACACACTTCGGGCTTTTCGTTTCTATCCCTATTGCATTTCCTTACGCAGCAGCAACACCCATTGTCATGCCGCGCATCCCTCCCACTCTATGTCAAGCATCATCTCTCGAAGAGGACGATGCGATATACTCTGATTACTGATTAAGAATTTACGACCACGCACTATGTGGATGTGGAGCTAACGATGGGTTGAAAGACCGCATCGTACTGGGGCGGAGCCGATGCTTGACAAGCAAAACAATCCTTAATTAATCCATCTTGTATTAACCCAATTGCGCTGCTCTATGTCAAGCATCGTCTCTCGAAGAGGACGATGCGATATACTCTGATTACTGATTAAGAATTTACGACCACGCATTATGTGGACGTGGAGTTAACGATGGGTTGAAAGAAGTTGGCAACGAATGGTGACGAAGCCGCTGACTAAAGTCATAAAGAAAAGATGATAGTTATCACCGGTGAAATGCGGAAGTGAGCGCTTCACATACTATTTTTGATTGTTAGCTTGGCAAGCAAAAACTATTATACCTAAGAAAGTGAAATACCCTCCCGGATACACCAGT